>Ga0208643_1001308_pt1 | contig 14160 bp, 9 predicted proteins | sample VirMetDEL_Nov_12_FD_184516 | JGI IMG/M metagenome (GOLD analysis project Ga0208643, IMG submission 184516) | Aqueous microbial communities from the Delaware River and Bay under freshwater to marine salinity gradient to study organic matter... | ecosystem: Environmental > Aquatic > Marine >... | reverse complement strand
GGTTTAGGAGTTGCAAGGATAAGCGCAGGGGCAGGGCAAATATTAAATAACACAGATTCAGAAAACCCTACGTATACATCTGAATCTTGGATACAAACTGATTTAGATTTATCTGCTGTTGATGGAGTTTATTACATATATGTAAATTCAGCAGGGGTGATAACAAGTCAAACAACTTTCCCGGCTCGTTCAGAATTTAGAACAAAGATATTTTTACAAAGAGTTAGTGTAAGGGGTGGGCTTATCTCAGGTTTTGCACCTATAGCAGCACCAATACAGCAAGATACATCACAGATAGGAGATTTATATGGAGCATTAGGAACGTTGAAAAGCGGTCAATCTATATCTGCTGCTTCAACAGACTTAACAATAGCCATATCTTCTGGTTCATTCTTTGGGCAAGGTATCGGATATAATTCAAGTTACTTACAGCCAAATCAAATTGATTTTTCACTATCATCGCCAGCTACATTTAGATATGTAACACAAGACGGAACACAGGGGGCAGACGTTACGAGTGTTGTACCAGGAAGTTATGATGTATCTAATACAATAACGGCTATTCCTGGAAGTAATAATCGAGCAACACTTCAAGCGGTATGGAGGTTTTCCAGTGGGAATATAAGAGTATTTTATGGTCAGCAGTTTTACGCAAGTGAAACAGAGGCAGTTGCATCAGTCGATGAGTACAATTCATCATACATAGTGCCTTCTACCTATTCAGAAAATGGTGTATTATTAGGATTTATTGTGGTAATTAAAAATGCAACAAATCTTAGTACGGCAATAGAAGCTTCATTTATATCAACAAACCAATTTGGAGGAATAGGAGGTGGAGTAGTATCATCAGGTTCTTCTGTATCAGGACCAGCATCTGCAACTGATAATGGTGTAGCGGTATTTGATGGGACTACAGGGCAAGCAATTAAGGATAATACAGGTGTAACCATTGATGCTTCATCTAACATGGCAGGAGTTAATGATTTAACAACTACTGGTAACATAGGTGTAGGACTTACACCAACAGCAAACATGGCTGGTTTATCAGTTGAAGCTGGTTTACTTACTTTAAAAGAAACTACTACACCAACAGCGGATATTAACTACGGTAAGATTTACACCAAGACAGATAACGCTCTATACTTTCAAGATGGTGCGGGGACGGAGAGTGCAGTGAGTTTAGGTGGTGGAGGAGGTTTAACTTGGGGTGATAGCATTACAAGTGCATCTAATGAAACCCTTGAAGGTTTAACATTAACACTTGATAACACTCAGGATAATGCTGAGGAAATATTAGTATTAGATACAGGAACATCCGCACAGGGACATACAGGGCTATTGATAAATGCAAAAGGGGCTAGTGCAAGTCAAAGAGGGATTAAAATTGATATGGGTACAACTGGTACAGGTCGTGCTATTGATATATCTGGAACATCCGCATCGGCAATTAATCAAATCAATCACAGTGCTTCATTTCCAAACACAACAACTTCTGATGCTTATGGTTATAAATTTACCAATAATTCTAACACATTCGGGGCTTTTTCCATGATAGGCTATAACCAAAGATTTGCATCAAACATAAGAAGCCATCCGGCAGGCGACCAATCTGCTTTTAATTTCTTTGTAAGTGATAACGGTAAAGGTAATGCAAAATCTGCATCCCTTGGATGGGCTAGGGGAAATTATAACTCTAAAGGAATATGGGGGTGGCAGAGAGTTACTGACAACGGTGGAAGAACGCTTTCAGACAATGAAATAGGATACAAAAGAGAAACAACTAGTGCTCATACGGCTACAGATAATTATGATAACTTTAAAATCTATCGAGAAACAGTTGTAAATAATGCAGGGGCATCAATTACAGAGAATGGCTCTATACTGAATTTAGAAAATATAGCAACTCAAACAGCGGGAACTCTTACAGATACAGTAAATTTACTTGAACTTACTCAAGATGTAGATTCAACTGGTGCTCACATACTATTCTCTGCACAAACAAACGGGAGCGTTGGGGCTACAGATGGTCAATTCTGGTTCGATGGTACAGACTTAAAACTACGAGCAGGAGGAACAACATACACACTTACAAAAACCTAGAAACAATTATTTAACAAAAAAATCATGGCAATCAATCTAAACGGTCAATACATTGTAGTAGAAAAAGCTACAGAACAAGGTGTAGAAATACGAGTACACGCAGACGCAACTCATCGAGACCGTTACAAAGCAGGTACAGAGACAGAGTTTGAAACTACTAAACATGAATACATATTAGTAGCAGTAGACTTATCTGTTATGGCAGACGCTACAAAAAGCGTTAAAGACAATACTACTACTGCAGGATACGCAGCCCTAAAGACTCTTGAAGAGTTCGCAGAAGCTACATACGTATAAAACAACAGCTGCCCCTTGCGAGTGGGGGCAGCGTAATGTAAACTAAGTTTGTATATTATTTAATTTTCACTCGCATGAAAAACGTACAACTTACACAGAAAGAAGCAGACGCACTTCTACAGCTTATAGACCTTGCAGTAAAGGCAAACGGTGTGAATGTAGCCCAAGCAGCTTTACACATTACAGATAAGATTCAAGAGGCTTTCAAGGAACAGCCAGAGACTGAATTAAAGAAAGTTAAGAAATAAATGATTTACTCTGCTTCTTACGAGGAGCAGGAATAAGTAATTTATAATACAGGCTTAAAAATAACAATAATGAACCAAGAATCACAAATAAACGAGTTAAGTAAAGCACTAGAAAGATTATCAATTCAAGCAATAGAAGATATGAAATTTAGGCATGATTCTGATGAAAGATATAACAAAAACTTAAGTAAGCTTGAAAGTTCATGTTTCAATATAGCAGAAAAACTTTCTGTGATGTCAGAATTAGTAGCAATACTTGTTTCACAAAAGAAAGACACAGATTTAAAGCTGGGAGAATTAAAAGCAGACTTAAAAGAAAACTTATCTCTTGCAGATAGAACACATGATAAGATGGATAAAACAGCAAAAGATTACACAGACGTAAAAGCAAAAAACTTAAGAACAGCTTTAGATTTCAGGACAAGAATAGGAATTTACGCATTTGCTGTAATGTTGTCAGCGTCAGGGATAGCAGTTAATTACGTTATAGACGACTTTAAAGAAGAAATAGCATTCAATAGACATGATATAAAGGAAAACAAATTAGCATTATCTAATAAAAAACAATAATGGCAGAAGTACCTATAAAAACTCGAGTATTAGAAGCAGCTTCACTGATTGATAATCTCCCAGCAGATACAACAGCACAGCTAGCTTTAAAAGCAACAATCGCAAGCCCTACCTTTACAGGAGTAGCAGCAGTACCTACAGCGGTTACAACTACTAATACAACACAAATTGCAAGCACAGCCTTTGTACAGCAAGAGATTTCAGGGATTGGTGCAATAACAAGTATAGTAGGAATAACAGGGACTAAAGCAGAATTTGATACAGCTGTAACAGATGGAAATTTTGCATATACAGGAGACAATATTTCTATATTTACAAACGACAGTGGATATACAACAAATGTAGGTACAGTAACACCATCAAGTACAGATACATTTACAAATAAAACTTTTGATGCAAACGGTACAGGTAATAGTATTTCTAACGTAGATGTAGCAGATCTTGCTAATGGTACAGACGGTGAACTTATTACGTGGAGTGCGACAGGAACGCCTACAACAGTAGCTACAGGAACAGCAACGCACGTATTAACAAGTAATGGATTAGGTGCAGCTCCTACGTTTCAAGCGGCAGCAGTAGGGGATGCTTTAGTGGCTAATCCCTTATCACAGTTTGCAGCAACAACTTCTTCACAATTAGCAGGCGTTATTTCAGATGAGACAGGTTCAGGACTATTAGTATTCGGAACATCTCCAACACTAGTAACGCCAGCACTTGGTACTCCTTCCGCTTTGGTAGGTACAAATATCACAGGAACAGCAGCAGGATTAACCGCAGGAAGTGTTACTACTAATGCAAATTTAACAGGTGATGTAACTTCGGTAGGAAACGCTACAACAATAGCAAGTGCAGCAATTACAGGTAAAACAACTGTAACAGGAGTAAGTGGTGATTTTGTACTTATTAGTGATACTTCGGATACTGGAAATTTAAAGAAGGTAGATGTAGCAGATTTTCTAGGAGGAGCTGGATTTTTATGGGGAGATACAGTGTCAGGTTCTACAGGAACTGGTTTAACATTAGTGAAACAATCAGGGGCAAATTATAATCTTGACTTAACAACAGATTATGATGCTAGTCCTGCACTCAAACTTACACAAAACTTTAAAGGTACATCAGCAAATTTTGGAGGTATAGAATTTTGGAGGGAACTAGACGACTCTAACACTCGTCAGATGTCAGGAATTACTGCATATTCATTTGGTAAAACAAGTGCAGCAGATTACAGAGGAGCATTGCTTATTAACGCTGCGGTAAATGGTAGTGGGAGTAATAGGTTTACTTTTGATTATCTAGGGAGAGTAGGAGTAGGATTTAGTAGTCCTCCTGATGAGACATTAATAGCAGGTTCTAATTCTATTGTATTTGCTAATGGCTCTACTCCTCTAGCTGCTAATAACCACGTCTCTTTATATAGCAATAGTGGTACTCTCAGTGTTGTAGGTAATACAACGGTTAATCAATTTGCTTTAAGTGTGCCAAATTCTTCAAGTGCGGGTATTGCTGGTCAAATTATTACTATTGGAGATACTCAAACACAGGCTATTAAGTGTATTGAGTTAGATATGGGGACATCATCACAAGCACATGTAGCAATTGAATTTAATGGAGCAACAACCGCAAAGGTGTGTAATATTGCAACAAACCTTACACAAGCAGGAGGAACATCTACAGGGACAACAACAAAAGAAATTAGAATACTAATAAACGGGGTAGCGTACACAATAGAAGCTAAATCAGAAGCATAATGATAATACTAATATCATTACTGGCAATTATAGTTCTCTCAGTATTTACATTCCCCAAGATAGTATTAATACCAAATAACCTTAAAATATGGCACTAACACCTATAGTAAACGAGAATTTAACCACACAGGTTAATGGTACTAATAAAGTATTTACACTAGCAAATAGCGGTGTAAGTTCAGTATCTCAATTAAACTTTGACGGAGCTGAATATTTTGATTTTACAGTAACAGCTACAAATCAAATTACTTTAGTAGATGCACCACAATCTTATCTATATGCTGATTATTACATTGGCAGTGGAGCAATATCATTTGGTGGGGGAGCTTTTCTAACCGTTCAAGATGGCATTGATAGGATAACAAGACAAAAGAAGCGTGTAATAGGTGAAGTATCTAATCAGTTATGGTTAGATTTCTTTAACGCTTTAAATAAACTGGCGTATCAACAATTGGTAAAAATGCAACCACAGGAATACATAAAAACCACTACAATTAGCGTAGTAAGTGGAACAGAGGATTACGCACAGCCTGCAGATTTACAATCTATGAAGGTAAGTATCGCAGGATTGTTTGATGTAGATAGTGGAGGTAAACGAAAATATCCAGTATTACAACAAACAGAAATAGATAGCCCATGTTATGGGTACACGCGAAGAGGTGGTAAGATTTACTTCACACCTACACCTACAGCGAACAGAAGTGTTATTTTCGACTATATACCTTCCGTATCACTTCTAACAGCTACAACGGACAGTTTAGTAATAAATGATGAGCATTTAACAATGGTGATGGAGTGGCTAACAAAAGAGTATGGAGAATGGAACTTGAACGTAGCTGAAGAAATGGCAGGTGATCAAAGATTTTCAAGAGAGTTTGAAAGAATGCTAAGCAATATAGCAGTAGAACCAAAAATATTCATAATCTAGTAAAATGAAATACAGACCTCTCAATTTGCCGTCACAATCAATAGGATTGCAGCCAGTACCCATAGCAAAAAATGGGGAGAATGATCTAGCCCCTAGTGAGTTTAAAGACACGCCTACTTTAATGGAGAATGTTTTAAAGAAAAAAGAGGTAGGTATTGAGAAGCGTAAAGGACAAGTAAAGAAAATAGAAGAAGGAACTCTTGAGCTTAGAGGTGGTATTTATTTCAAGGGAAATAAGTATTTCGCACAAGATGATAAATTATATGTAAATGATGGTACTTTAGCTGGTAACACATTGATACACACCTATACAGGAGTAGGAGAAGCCACATTTGCTAAGTTCGGTGATTATTTATTTAGTGCTAACGGTACAGAAAAGCCAGTGCGAATAAGTAGAACACTTGCATATGATGCACAAACAGCTAATTTTGCAGTAGGTTTAAAGATAACAGGAGGAACAAGTGGAGCAACAGCAATTATACTTGAGGATTCAGATGCAGGTACAACAGGAACATTAACACTTGGCAATATTACAGGTGTATTTGCAGACAATGAAATTATTACAGATAGTGCTACAGGTTCAGCTACTGTAAATGGTGTACTTGCTTGGACTTCTACAATAATCACTAACGCAAAAGTATGTGGAGGTGTATTTGTATATGATCAAAGGCTTGTATTGTTCAAGATAGAAGAAAACCCTTCTATGGTTCTATACTCTCAGCAGTTTAGTGCATTAGCGGCAACTCCTAACCCGCCTTTTACAGTTTATGCACCAACAACAACGCCACCAATCCCTACAGATGCTGGAAGTACGTCTTTTAGCAATGCTGGAGAAGTAACTAAACTTGTAGTACCTACAGCAGGAGGACAGCTTATAGCGTTTTATGAAGACGGGGAAAGTGGTATTGTACTTGATACTATTAACGTAGACACAACAGGACTTGCACAGAGTGTGAGAGTAGATTTTCAGAGTGAAGGGCTAGGAGCGGACAACGCAATAGCTACACGAGATGGTGTAGTAGTAGTAAACGAGGGTGGAGTGTGGTTTTCACCGATACAAACAGAAACAGCATACCCTTTTAGTTTAACGGCTTCTAAAATTTCACAATACTTCGGAGAAACACTAACAAGCCAATTAAATTTTATTGGTTCATCTATGGTATACGATGAGGATGAGAATAGAGTATTAATATCTTGTAAGCGAGATGCTTCATTTAATAACTTTGTACTTGTTTTCTATATGAATGATAGAGTTCAAACAAACGAAGGGTTTAATGTACCTTACTCAAGAATTAAAGGGTGGTATATAAAGAACTTCTTTAAAGTAGGACGTGAGATATGGGGCACAAGCTCTGTAAATGGCAAGACTTACAAGTTATTTGATGGTTCAAGTGATGATGGCGGAGTGATAAAAACACGATATAAGCAAGAATTAACACAAGGGACACAGAACGAATTAAAGACACAAGAGTATTTTGTAACTAAGGGATCTTTTGCAGATGGTCAGGTATTCAAGTTTTCATTTGATATTTACGACCAAATCCATATACTAAGAGAGGACTTCACAGATGAGACGATAACGATCGAGCAATTAGATGCGAATGTGTTAGGAGGAGGATTCCAAGGGCTAGGAGAAGGAGGAATAGGAGAGGGAGCAATTGGAGGGACTGATGGGTTAAGTCAGGTAGTATCAGAACAATGGTTTAGACGGTCAGTACAAATATATGAGTTCACAAGATTAATCATAGATATTGAGGAAGAAAGCAGAAAGCCTTGGTCAATTGATTACATACATACAGAGCAAATTACTAAAGGATTTAACCAAAATATACGATGACAGTTTACAAAGATTTAGAATTAACGGCATTGACAACGGTACTAGTACCAAAAGTTAAAGTTGCAATTGATTTTACAGATACGGATACTAGTTTTACAGCAAACACACCAATCTTAAAATCAGATGGTACAGCACTTACAGGAAGTGCAGTATTAGGAGTAAAAGGAGCTAACGGCTTTGTAGAAGAATTTTATTTTGCTGATTGTAGCACACAAATAGTAGGTAACGTGGCAACATGGACTACTAGAGGGCTAAAAAAAGGTGGTATAGCATTTCTAACAAGTAACCCTTTACTAATTCCTTCAACACATGAAGAAGGAGAAGAGATTTTTGTAGTAAATAGTGGTATGGTACATGAACAATATCAGCAAGGGTTAAACGGGACTTTAGAAGTAACAACGAAACAAGTATTACGTCCACAATACGGAGCAGCGGCAAGTGGAGCAAATCCAGTATTTGCAGATGCGACAGAACGAGATGCAGCACTAACAGCACCAGCCGAAGGTGACAGGTGTAGAGTAACCGCTCTAGGCTCTCAAGAGTACGATGGTTCAGCTTGGGTTACATTTGGAGTTGCAACGCCTACAACGGCAAGTTTAGGGGTAAAAAAGGTAACACAAGACTTTCAAGCAGACTTACTAGCGAGCGGTGGCCTTGTATTAAGCACAAACAGCATTGAAACAGATAAGGCAAGTCAAGCAGAGGCAGAGGCTGGAACGGAGAATACTAAAGTTATGAGTGCTTTAAGAGTACAGCAAGCTATAGATATTAATGCAAAAGAAATTGTAACAACATTAAATGGCTATGGTGGGTTTAATAACTTTATAAATTCTACTAATTATTCTAATTTTTCAGTAGCACAAGCATCTTCAGGAGTTCTGCCATTGAGGTATGAGTCTTTAATCGTTTTAAGGAATTGTAGTGTAAAAAACTTGTTTGTAGACACAGCCACAGCATCTTCACAAGGAGCGAGAGATGTTACAATATTCAAAAATGGTTCATCTACAGCTTTAACTGTAAATTTACCACTAGGTAATACAACTGGAAACAATGTATCAGATACAATTACTTTAGTCGCAGGTGATTATATATCAGTAGGTTTTATAGATACTAATACGGGGACTTCAGGCTCTCATAGTGCAATAGCTACTTGTGAAATTGTATACACATAAACTAAAATTATAAAATGGCAACACTAACAGCAGCACAGAAACTCGCAGCAAAGAAGCGTGAAATAGAAGCTAGACGAGTATTAAAACTACAACAGTCTCAAGGGACTAGTCTTTTAGATAAGCCTAAGCCTACACAAGCTGTAACACCTCCAGAAGCTCCTACACAAATAGCCGCACCTCAAACAACTACGACTAAAACAGGTGGTACACGATGGGCATTAACTACAACAGCTTCAGGTGGTAAAGTATGTGTAAAAGATCCTAACGGTCAATTTGCATCATCCTCAGAGTGTAGAGCTGCTATACCTGGACAAGTACAGGGTACAGGAGCGGCAGAAGTAACAGTAGGTGGAGAAGTAATGCAGCGTGCAGAGCAAGCTGGAGATGCTACGTTTGATCGAGATGAGAGTGGTAACCGTGTATTAGTAGGTAATGTACAAAACTTATCACCAGAAGCTAGACGGCTATATGATCAAGAGCAAAATGACAGGATTATTTCAGATGCAGAAGAAGATCAAAGAATTGAAGATGAGAAAGAGGTAGAAGCACAACGAAAAGATTTAGAAGAACAGCTTGAAAGAAGTACAGCAAAGTTAAGAGAAGATCAAAGAATTGCTGCAGACGTATCAGCAAGCCAAGTATCAGGTGTACAGAGTGCAGTGAGTGCAGAGCCTGGGACTTTTGAATCAAGTGCGAATAGAGCAGCAGGTATTGGGCAATTAGAAGGTATTACGCTTAGAAGTAAGCAAATGCAAAGACAGTTTGATCAAACAGCAAGTAATATTGAGTCAGCAACACGAAGGTTAAATAAAGCAAGGGCAGACGGTGACAGAGTTGCAGCAAAATCTGCAGCAGCAGCACTTAATGCAGCTAATAGATCTGCTGAAGAGTTAAGAGCAGAAAGTAAAGAGTTAGGGAAAGAGGAGAGTTCAAAGACTCTTGATTTTTTTGATAAGATGACTGAAAACGACCGAGTAAACTTCCTTTCTAATTTATCGCTTGAAGGACAAGCAAAATTACAAGAAGATTTTGATGCAGCGGACAGGCCAGCTTCATTTTTAGGAGGACTGATAAACAATGCAAAAGAGCAAGCTTTAGTTATAGAAGAGTTAAAGAAAAATCCAGATGATCAAGATTTAAATAATAAGCTTAATGTGCTAAGGGGGAACTTTGACAAGATTAAGAGTGAGGCGAGTGGAAAACAGTTTGAAGGAACAACAGATATAAAGAACTTAAACTTTCTTGAAAGATTGCAGAAAGACCCAGAAAAAAACGCTGCACTTATAGCTGATTTTAGAAAGCTTACAGGATTAGATGAAGATGAAGAATTTGATTTCGGTTCAGTATCAGGGGGTAGCGGAGATTTTGCAAAAGCAAGGGCTAACCAGCCTGCACAAGGATATAGAACAGACAGACACAACAATCCTACAGCTTTTACAACAGATATTGCAAAACAAGCAGGTCTTGTAGAGGGTGTAGATTACACAGTAGGTGATGCTTTCCCAAATAATGATAATTTCCACACAGCTAGACTTATAGGTGATCCAGTACAAAAAACGATTGATGTAATTGATAATATAGGATTCTATACAGCAAGCGGACAACCAAGATGGAATCATACAGCAATGAGTACATCTCAATGGCAATCTATGACAGATGCACAAAAGAATGCAACTGTTAAGAACATGTATAGAAATGAAGGTGGTAATGGTTCTTTAGTAGGAGGTGTTTCAGATGCAGTTTCTAAAATACAATTACCACAACCTATACAAGATGCAGTTGATAATGCAGATAAAATCAGCACACTTACAAGTACATTAGAAGGGCTTGGTGCAGAAAAAGGATCTAAAGCTCATAGAGTAGCAACGGCTGCATTTTTAAGGAAGCAATCAGAGGAAGTATTAGATCCTGAACTTGAAAGGCGTATAAATGATTTAGCTCCTTTACATCCATTATGGCAAGGTGGTAAAACGTCAGATAAGGACATGGAACGTATTGAAAAAGATATTATTTTGAATAAAGATAAATCAGATACCGAAATACTTCTTGGTAATCTAGGAGAAGAAGGTGCAAAATTTAAAGATGTTGCAATTGATTTATATAACAAAGCAAGTACACTTGATGACTTTAATAATAAGAAAAATATAACATTCCCATTAAAAAATGGAGATGCAGTACAGGCTATTGTTAATGTCGAAAATGAATTAATAAAAAATGTAGGTGGAGGTGGAGCATTAGATGCGAAAGTTGCATTACCAATAGAGACTTCGAGAAAGGGTAATGAAGTATTAGAGTTACTTGATAAAATACCAGAAGATATGCTTGGTGTATTTGATGCAGGATTAGCGAACTTGGCAGCTTTAGCCCCTCAAGAAATTAGAGACTTATTACCAGATGCAAACGCAGTTGATATAGATAATTTTATACGATTAAGGTCTAAAATTACAAGCCTTATAGCTCCTTATAGATTAGAAAATCTTGGTTCAGCGGTTACCCCAACAGAGGAAGCATTCTTGCGGCCATTACTCCCTGAAATTACAGATCAACCTGGAACATTAAGAGCAAAAGTAGAAGAGTTTAAATCAAATATATTACAAGCACATAATGCGACAAGGGAGACAGTAAACTTGCCAAGGGTTACAGAAGAAGAATTACTGGATAAAAAACTAAGAATTGCTTTATACCAAAAACAGAAAAAAGACACTGGTGCAGATCCACAATTTGTAACAGATGATTCTAACGATGAGAACACCTACAATAATACGCCAGATGTTGAGCAATCAGATATTGATTTTTATAACAGCTTAGGTGAAGACTCGTAAAATAAATTTAATACATATATCATGTCAAGAGAACTAACAGCACAGGACAAAAACTTTTTAATGGGTTTAAAAGCACAAGGTATTAATGCACAAGATGCTTATTTTCGCCTTGATAAAGCAAAGGCAAAGATAAAACGTAAAGCAGATGTTGAAGAGCTTTCTAGAACACAAGAAGTTCAGCCTTTAGAAGAACCTAAGGCTGGATTATCTTTCTCTCCTGTATCAACAGGAGAACCATCAGTTTTCCAAGTAGGAGAAGGCAGAGGTCTTCTTGATAGAGCACAAGGAGCAGTAGAAGGATTCCAAGAAGCTGGAGCAGGAATACAAGAGCGTACAGCGGAGTTAAAAGAAAGAGAAACGCCAGAAAGAGGATTAGCATCAAAGGTGCTAGACCCTTTAAACTTATCTAGCGGTAAAGCTTTAGAAGCTGGAGCAATTGCAGTAGGTGGAGCAGCTGATATTATAGGAAGCACAATAGCAGGATTTATTTCACCTGAAATACAAAGTGTAGCAACTACAGTTATTGAAAACACACCAGAGCCAGTAAAAGAACAAGCAGTAGCAGCGTTTAAGAAAGCAGATGAGGTTTACCAAGAGTTACCAGACTCAGCTAAAAACGCATTCTTTGGGGCTGGAGGAGTATTTGAGTTACTAGTAGGAGGCGTAGCTCCTAAAGTTGTTAAAAAAACAGGTGAGGCATTAGATCCTTTAGTAGGTAAAACAAAGAACATAATAAGAGAACGACAAGAGACAAAAGCAATAGAAGATGCTCTCAATCTTGAACAAGATGTTAAGAATAGTATTGACGAAACAATTAATAAGGCAATAAAGCCAAGAAAGCAGTTAAATACTGATTTGGAACGTGTACAATATCAAAATAAGTCAAGAGATGCAGTATTTACTATTGCAGACAATAAGCAGAATCTTAGTTTTATAGACAAAGAAGGGGATATAGTAAAAGGTGAATTGCCAGAATCTGTACAGCAAATGAGTGAGTCAGTAACTCAGACTAAAAAGAAAATATTCAGTGAGTATGATTCTTTGGCAAAACAAACAGGAGAAAGTGGATCTATAGTTAGTTTATCACCTATTGTTTTAGAACTTCAAAAGCTAAAAGACAATGTTGTTATACAAGATGTTTCACCTCAAACATCTACTTATATTGACGGACTAATAGAAAGGTTTGGTAAAAGAGCCTCTTATACACCTGAACAAACACAAGATATTATTCAGAATTTTAATGATGAATTAAAGACATTTTATAGAAACCCGAGTACAGGTCAGGGGTCAAAAGCAGTTGTAGATTCTATGGTGGCAAATAAATTGAGACTAGATTTAGATGATACAATAGAAAATGTAACAGGTGAAAAATACCAAGCATTAAAAAACCAATACGGTTCATTGAAACAAATTGAAAGAGATGTAGTAAGAGCTGCACAAAGAGTGGCTAATAAGAATGGTGCGGGTCTTGTTGATGCTATGAGTGGCATAGCTTCTGCTAGTCAAGTAGCACAATTTTTAACGACAGGAGGTGTTTCTAATATTGCCCAAGCTGCTGCCACAGAAGGAGTAAGAAGATGGTGGAATTTAATAAACTCACCAGATAGGTCTGTTAAAAACATGTTTAAACAAGTAGATGAGTTCAATAAAAAAAAAACTAAGGTTGGTGCTGAAAAACTAATTAAGAAAACTGAAGAACCTACCCGACAAGGACGTTTCACAGGAACACGAGGAGCAATAGGTAAAGACGTGAATCAATCTTTAAGTAAGCCTGCAACGGCTCAAACTAAGTTAATTGAGGAAGCTAAGAAGTTTAATAGTGCTGATGAGTTTATTAAGTCAAGAGGTAGCCCTGTATTTCATGGTACTCCAAAAAACTTTGATTCAATTAGTAGCAAATATGCTTCTGTAGGTAATAGAGGGGCTAAGATATACCTTACAGAAAGCTCTGATGCTGCAAAATATTTTGGTGATCTTAATAGAAAAGATTTAGATAATAAGCTATATAAAGAATTTGTAAAAAAACAATTAAGTCTTGGGATTAATAAAAAGGACATCCCTGATGATATAGTAACTGGGTCTAAAACTTATATTAAAGATATATATATAGATGATTTATCTAAAATAAAAGAATTAGATAAATACCCTTCTAATCCAAATGATGCTGATAAGTTGTCAAATCAGCTCATTAAAGAAGGTTACGATGGTGCTAAGTTCCCCGAGAGCCTTTTAGATAGTGTAGAGGGTGTAGATTTAGGAAATGCCTATATAGATGGTAAGCCAGCAAATACAATACTTATATTTAATGAAAAAGCACTCAAAACAAAAGAACAACTTAAAGACATCTTCAACCAAGCAAAATCTAGTCAGTAGCCCATAGTATAACAACAATCAACCCTACAGCCAACGCTATAGGAGGGAAAGCAATACAGAACGCT
>Ga0208643_1001305_pt1 | contig 14173 bp, 21 predicted proteins | sample VirMetDEL_Nov_12_FD_184516 | JGI IMG/M metagenome (GOLD analysis project Ga0208643, IMG submission 184516) | Aqueous microbial communities from the Delaware River and Bay under freshwater to marine salinity gradient to study organic matter... | ecosystem: Environmental > Aquatic > Marine >... | reverse complement strand
CCGATAATCGACATAATGTGTTCTTGGTTCATTGTTGTAGTAGATTTAAGCAGTCCGGTTTCCCCGAACGTCTCTTCTACTTGCGGTAACGCGACCAGAACTCTATACCCTACGGGTTTAGGTAGCTGCGCCTCGATCTCTTCAGGTGTTAACATCTCTTCAGGTGCTAATGTTTCTATTGCTTCACTCATCATACTCTTCCATATTGCGCGAGAGGTCTTCTACATAATTAATACAGGCTTCGAGACCCCGAACCATACCTGTAACTTCCTTATACTGAGCGAAGTCTTTAGCCCCACCCCCTCCAAGAAACTGTAGTGCAGAGGATTTATCTTCCTCGAATTTATCTTTAAGCACGTCTAAGACGGTTTTAGCCATTACTGACCCTTATTCTGTTGATCGATTAACCTAAGCAGTTCTAGGTTTAGTTTGTCGGTGTTTTCAGTCGTTGACTTAGCCAGCTTCAACCCGTCTTTCTGGGCTTCCAACGTAAGTTCTTCTTTGTCAAGTTGCAGTCGTTTCGTAGCAATAGCCGAATCAATGGCTTCTTTCTGCGACCTGCGCTGCTCTTCAGACATACGAATCTGGATATCTGCAGCGTTCTTCTGGGCTTTAAGCTGTACTTCTTGCTCTTTGATCGCCACTTCTTTCTGCTGTAACTGGAACAGCGGGTCTTGCGCTTGTTGCTGCGCTGCCTGTTGTGCCTGTTGCTGCTGTTTACCTTGCGTAAGTTGCGTTCCAGCCTTAGCCATAAGCTGTGCTAGTGTGACTTCTATGTTTTCTGGTAAATCTTCGTTCGGTGCAGGTAGCGGTGCGCCCATCTTTTCTTCGATCTGCTTGCGGTACTGGAAGCCTAAGTGTTGCGCTAAGTGCGCTTGTAGAGCCGCCATAATGGCTTGTCCCTGTGGATTCTGACCAATCATCTGAGCAACCATAGGGTCTTGCATAAACGACTGGTGGGTCGCCATGTGCGCTTCATGGTCTTGGTAAATGAATGCTTTCATCGGTTTTCCAACCAGCGCATCCATGTTCTCACTAACGGGGTCAGTAGGCTTGAGATCGTCTTGAGTCGGAACTAATTTATCCGCATTCTTAACGCCCAATACCTCGATCATCTGCCGGTGTAGCTGTGGCAGGTCGTAGATCTGTGGAGCCTGTTGCGACATCTGGAGTACCGCTTGATACTGTACAACCCGTTGCGCCATCGTAGAGCTGTTTGGGTCACTGACGGGGATCACGTCCACCATCATATAGTCCGCTACCCTAGCACTAACTTCTCCACGCATGGGGATATAGTCGTATTCGGTCGGCGCATACTCAGACATGATTGTCTTGAGCATCTTGAACTCTTGCTTCATAGCGTAGTGAACACGAGCCTGTACCGCAGCCATTGGCTTTAACGTACGTTCTAACAGCGCCAGCGTCGTTCCTACCGGAGCATTAGCCGACATGTCAGAGATGTTCATGTCACTGATAGCCCCTAACCGGCGACCCTCAGTGGTGATCTGGTTCAATAGGGCGAGAAGAGTCTGGCTTGGCTCTTTGTACGGAAGTGGCATAATGTTATCGCGGATACTACCAGACGGCACATCCACATCTTTCCATTCCCCCGGCTCGATGGGTGTATCATCACCCTTGATCCGTAAGCCACGAGACTTCAACCCACCGGGAAGGTTAGACAGCGTACCGGCATCAACCAACTGACGAATCAGCGAGGTACCTGCACGAGCGTACCCACCGATAATGTGGATCAAACCAAGGCCGTAGAACCCAAACCCCGGCACGTAGACGTAATGAACAAAGTGCTGACGCTTCAACATCAGCGGATCTTCTTCGCTCCAGTTACGCCGAATCGCTAGAACATTACCCGTACCACGTTCAATCGTAACAACATAAGGCTTTGCAATCTCTTCATCATCTTCGTCGATACCATCAATAATAAGGTCGGCATGAACTTCGTATATCGCATATCGATCATCGTCAGTAATAGAGTAGCCACCTTCTTCGGCCTTTCTCTTTTCAATGTCTGTATGGAACGGCTGTGGATCGCCGAGGTCTACTTCTTTGTAGAACCCCATCGCCTGAAGTTTCTTAAGCTCGTTCTTGGTCTTCCGCATGACGTGGGTAACACGCTCTGCAGTCTCAATATGGGACGCGCCATAGGGCACGATAACGTCTTCGGCAGGAATATAGATGGCTACCTGTCGTCCCAAACTGGGATCATAATACACCTTCTTAAACGCAGACCCCGCTAGTCCTAGGCTGTATAACATCCGCTCATGCTCTGGCCGATACTCAACCATGCGCTCAGTCAGCTCATAGTTCATATCCGCTTTCACTCTCTCAGCGGCTTCGGCTTTCTCGGGTGTTTCTTCTCCTAGTACTTTTACACGTACGGGGCCAGCGGCTGGGAAAGTCTCGCTCATCGTCTCTGCTTGGAAACGTATCGCGGCTTCGGCCAGTACAGTAGAGTAAACCCCGCAGGCACCTTCCCACGGGTCTGTGCGCTCTTCGTACTTGAACCCTAATACGTCTAGTCCTTTGACAAACGTATCAGCCCAATCTTTTCGACTATCAACATCAGCGTCAATCAGTCCAACTAAATCCTGTGCAAGCTCTTGCAGTTCGCTATCATCTAACGCTTCAGCAAGGTTGGCATCAAACCCCATGAGGTCTGCTTCATTGCCATCAGGAATTAATGTAATTTCCATACTGCCATCGGACAGCGTAATACTTTCAGGATCGACAATCTCGATCTCTAGTGCTTCTCCTAGCCCACCTTCCAACAAATCGTCGTCCATCATCTCGCCTTCGAGTAGGTCATCGATGCCTTCTGGTGCCGCGTACAAACCTTTTTCAATTGCCATAATTTATGCTCTCAGTAATACCCGCCACGCCGTTGTTTAAAGTAACGTATGTCATCAGGTTCATCAGTTGGTAAGCGTATGAAACCACCTTGCCTAAAACGCATTAACGCCATGACTGTCGAATCCACTAAGTCATCATGGCTCATAAACGGAAATCCAGCAATCTCTTCAACTACTTCTTCCGCCCAGCGAGTTTCGGGCACCCATACTATACCTGATGCTACAATATCAGCGACGGAATTTAAACGTGCTAATTTATCACCAGATCCTCTATGAGGCGTATACTCTTGTACTGGCAGTCCCATACGGCGCATCTCCTGATAGATCGCCACACCAGAACTTTTCTTCTCCACGATAAACGCATCAGGTTCCCAGTCAGCGTACTCTTCCAACGCCAGCTCTTTTAGCTCGGGAAACTCCAACCGCTTCTTAATGCTGTTCAACAGGATGATATTGTACGCTTCGGCCTCATCATTAAAGAAGACACCCCATGTCGTCAGGGCCGTAAAGTCAGCACGATTGTGCTTCTCTGCAGCAGAGTCTAACGACATAATAATATACTCACACTTGGGCGGATCTTCTTTCGTCCAGATACTCCACCACTCACGCTTGACGATGGCAGCTTCTTCCGCCGTAGGTTCCTGCTGATACTGGGCGTTCCACTGAAAGACCGGCATCGACGCCTTAGTCCGTAGCAGTGCTTCTAAATTAAAGAACTCAGGCCATAACGGCTTTTGCACAGGTTTACCCGTCTTTTTGTCTGCGGTCTCTAGGATCGCAGGGAACTCAATCACTTCAAACGCATCAGCACGTTCGTTGTTCCCCATATCCCGTACAACACGGCCTGTTAGGTCATCCATGTGCCAACGGGTCTGAATAATCGCTACCCGCCCTCCGGGCATAAGACGCGTACGCGCCCCAAACGTGTACCACTCATACGCCTTCTCAAATACCGAGAAGTTACCGTTAATAACGTCCTGCTCAGAATGTGGATCATCCACCAGAAGCAGGTCAGCACCACGTCCAGCAAGGGCTGAACCCACCCCACAAGCGTAGTATTCGCCCCCTACACTGGTGTTCCACCGACCTGCAGACTTGGAATCTGAGGCCAAGCTGACCGTAGGAAACACTGCTTTATAGGCGTCTACACCGATTAAATTACGTACTTTTCGACCAAAATCTACAGCTAAATCAGTAGTATGCGACACCATCATGACTTTTTTATTAGGATTTCGCCCTAGATACCATGCTGGATAGAAGATAGATACTAACTGGGACTTACCGTGACGTGGGGGTATGTTTACGCATACTCTATCCTTGTCCCCACCCTCAATTGCCATGAGCATGTCTGCCAATATGCGGTGATGTTTACCCACAATGAACTCAGGCATCATCGCTTTGCAGAACTCTATCAGGTCGTCGTACGCTAACTTGTTTTTCTTACGTGCGCTCAGTTCCTCAACTAATTTGTCGATCTCAACGACTTCATCCTGCGTATAATCGTCAAGATTATCCAACATCACTTGGATTTCTTCTTCTGTAAAGTCAAATGCGACTTCACTCATCGTCATACTCTTCGTATATCTCAGGTTCTTCAGGTGTTAACCCTAATTCTGCGTCCACGTCAATAACTTTTCCCTCAAATACGATGGGTGCACCCAATTCTTCGGGCGGATTGACCAACTTCTCCAGCTTTTGACGCAACTTCGCACGCAGGTCGTCCGTAGACTGGTGCGTTATAGTGACTTCTGACTTTTCTGCAAACAAACTAACGTCTGAAATCTTACCTAGCAGCTCTAGGGCACGGATTCTTACCCGTGGGTCTGGGTTTTCTGACTCTAGTAACAGCTTATTGGTTACAAGATGACGTATCTGGGTAGCACTCTCGGCCACAGACTGTCCAAACTCTTGCAGGATGCTGTTAGTAAGTACTAACGAGGCAGGGGTCATCTTAGCAGCCTTGGGGTTGCTCACTTTCTTAGACGTTTTTATAGGGTCTTCGGCGTATTCAACCGCTAGACCTGCCGCTACGGTCTTATCGCCCTTGTCTGGCGCTATGTCTAGGCCGTGTTCGGACAAATATAACGCAGTATTGCAGGCCGCTTCCGCACGAACGCGGAGATCTGCATAGGACATGTCCACAGATAGGGGTATTCCAACTTCTGGATGAAGCACTACTGTCATAGATGTACGCAGGTTGTTAACCGTTACCGCAAATGTACACGAAAAATAATTTTTTGCAACATTAAGTTGGGACTCCTACCGGGGGGTGTTCCCTATATAGAGGGGGTGGGGGTCGAGTCTGGCAAAAAAGGGGTTTGAACCCAGAAAAAAGCAAAACATTTGTGTAGATTAGTAATACATAGGCTGTGGGACTCCTGCTACCTGACAGCGGGGCATGGGGGGCGGGTACCCTTTGCAATGTTAGGGAATTCCCTAACAGATCATTATATTCCACTATTGACCATCATTTGACATCGGGCGTTTTATCCTTATAATACGTTAACAGGTCGAGGCATTCCGTCCGGCCATTAAGGAGATATAAACATGTATACAGAAATACACACAGCGGCATTCACAGCGGTCAAGGGCTTCTCAACAGCGACAACCGAGGGCGAGAAAAAGAAAGGCGCGCATCTCGACGCAATGTTCAAGCACGGCCTGCGAGCGGGTCACACTATATCGCCCGAAGGCAAAGACAGCGCGGAGAGCTTGTCAACACCAGAGCAGCACGCATCACTCAAGGGTAACGTGCTGGCAGGTTTCGCTCAGAAGGATCAAGCCCTGTTCAAGGTCGAGGTCAAGACATTATCTGACGACGACAAAGCACGCAAGCGTTGGGTCACTCAACAAATTGGGTCGCGCATGAAGGACATCCGAAAAGGTCTTCTAAGCCGCGCCATAGCTGCCGGTGAAATCGAACCAGAACAGCGCGAGACCAAAACCGAGGTCGAGAAAATCATCGCTGCAATCAAGACAGCCGCGAGCACGGCGCGCAAGGATGAGACCCCCGAGTACAACCCGAGCGCCTTGATTACTGCGCTAGCGCAAACGATGGCTCTAGTCGGAACCGATGACGACATCCGAGCAATCATCGAAGGCTAAACTCAAGCCCCCCGAAAGGGGGGCATCTTTTTGATGTTAGGGATTCCCCCTAACAAAACAGGAGCAAAACCCATGACCATTATCTACAAGCAAAAACGATTCTCATCTTTCAAAGCACTTTACGATTTCTGTGCTGCCCAAGCCAACTAACCCACCTTCCCCGCTTCGGCGGGGTTGATACCAGTTCCTAGAGTAGCGATGCGCCAACGTCTTAACGTGATGATACCAGTTCCTAGAGTAGCGATGCGCCAACGTGTTACCCCCACGATACCAGTTCCTAGAGCAGCGGTGCGGGGTGCGGGGCACGATGCGTCTGTTAGGGGAAACCCTAACAAAACTAATGTTCTAAAACGCATTTTGTAATGTTCTCAAATGTTCCCTAATGTTCCGTAATGTTCTGTACCAAAAAGAACATTCCTTAAGTGGATGACGATGGAATATAAATGCAGGTTAATGCACGATGTAGTTGTCAAATTCCTAAATATATATAGTTTTTATAATGTTCTCTTTTTAGGGAAATATGCTTGGTGACATTTCAAAGAGGGGGGAGAGATGTTCTCTTCTACACGCAAAACCCTCCAGAGAAACATAAGTCCATCCAAAATCGTCGAAAAAATAACATTAGGAACATTCGAGGTTAATCAAATACTTAGCATAACGCGATCAAGAACATTCCAGTACATTCCAGAACATTCCACCGTAATATGTTCCATCGTGTTCCCCGCACGTCTCTATCCGTATCAGTACGTCCATGATGTTCCATCACTTGACATTACCTTCCATCTATGTCATAATAAGGGTCTGAGGTGGTAATTTTCACTTCAGACATGTTTAAAACATGTTAACAGCAACTTTGTTAGGGATTACCCTAACAATCAACCCAAGAGGATATGACAATGGATATACAAAACATGTTACCAGCAGTACCGCAGGTATCGGCACCATCGATACAATCAAGCGCCATGATCGTCGAGTTCAATGCGTCGGTCTGGACGGGACGCAAGAAAGACAAGAGCGCGTCGGCCCAAGTGACCCTGCACAACAACGCCAAGTCTGGCACCGCTAACGTCAGTAAGAAGTTGCTAGGTGACTGCGCCGAGCTGGATGCCGTGCACAAGTTCATCGGTAACACACGCAACACCCACTACGCACTCACGATGCCGTGGTCAGATCTAGGTCAACGGTTGATCCCGACTGCCATGTTCTTCGATTACCAAGCGCAGATGACAGCTTACGAACAAGAGTTCGACGCTCTGGTGCAAGCGTTCCTCGATGTGTACGACTGGGAGATCATCCAGTCCAAGGTCAAGTTGGGCGACCTGTTCAACGATGCCGACTATGCACCCGTGCACGAGCTGCGACGTAAGTTTGCGTTCAACGTGACTTACTCACCCGTGCCAGAAGCTGGTGACTTTCGGGTTGACATGGGCAACGAACAAGCTGCCATCCTGAAAACACAATATCAGGAACATTACGAGGCGCAAATCACCAAGGCGATGGGTGACGTGTTCAACCGTACCCGTGCGGTCATCACCAAGTTGCACAGCGAGATCGACTGGAACGAGGGTGAGAAGTCCAAACGCATTTTTGCCAGTGTCTTCGACCAAGTGCTGGAGATGATCGACATGCTCAAGACGTGCAACCTGACGGGCGACACCCAGATGGAGGCGATACGCACCAAGCTCGAAGATCAGTTTCGCGGTATGGGCACCAAGCAGGGTCAGTTGCCATTGTCTATCGAGGCACTCAAGGATGACGCGCACACTCGCGCCGAAACCAGAGCGGTGCTAGAAGACGTTATCAGCAGCCTACCGACCCTTGACCTGTAAATACTGCACCAACCTGAACAACCAGAGAAGGAGTTAGAGCGATATGAATGACTATGAAATGTTAGATCGGATTAGTTTCGCAATCCAAGAAGCCATGAACGGTGATCTGGGAGAGTTACACCAAGCGTTACACTTTGTGGAAATCCTACGCGCAGACAAGTGGATAGAACTCAAACTGAAGGAGGAGAACTGAGATGAACCGGACAAAATCTCTGCGAGAGCAGACAGAAAGCATGGCTGTGGGTAAATCATCACTGCTAAAAATGCTCGATTGCCTCATTGATACTGCCGAGCGAACGACGGAATTGTCAGTTGTTTACAACGACAAGGATGGGAGCGCAGTGTATTGGGAAGAAGTGTATGCGATCAGGAAGGAGTTAGAGCGATGAGATACAGCGCAGCAGAGGATCAGTTGTGGCACAAGCATGGGCGCACGGTGTTGCACCCGAAGGATGCGTTCGACGATGCCATCCGTAACGGGATGGATGAGGAGGCCAAGTATCACTACATGTATATGTATTCGAGCGAGACGATGCACTTCTTTAAGCATGTCGATACGCGGGAGTATGCGAGATACAACCGAGTGCATAGGAACAAGCGGTAACGTGTTAGGGATAACCCTAACAAAACTAAGTCCAAAGGAGGACATAAACGATGGCAACATCAACAAGACTATATGCAGTAAACCTAGACCAGATCGCAGAGTCGATCATTGCCGGTGGTCACAACCGCACGGTACTTGTGCAGGGTCACATGGGGAGTGGTAAAACTTCTTTGCTCAACATGATATCGGCGATACTAACCAAGCATGTGCCGTGTTACTTCGACTGTACCACCAAGGATCTGGGGGATATCACGATCCCAGACATCATGCGTGTTGAGGATGGCAGTGGGTTCGTGCGGTACCTGACCAACGAGGAGTTGGGTGTGCACAATGACAAGCCAGTGATACTCATGATCGACGAGTACGGCAAGGCCAACCCAGCAGTCAAGAACGCGTTACTGCGTTTACTGTTAGAGCGCAAGATCGGGAGCTATACGCTACACCCCGACAGCATTGTGTTCGCCACCACTAACCTCGGTGCAGAGGGTGTCGGTGACTTGTTACCAGCACATGCTCGCAATCGCTTGACCGTGATCGAGTCATCCAAGCCAACGTGGGAGCAGTGGATCGAGTGGGGTATCAACAACGGTATCGACCCGACTGTGTTGGGGTGGTGTCGCAACAACGACAAGGCGTTTGCCGACTTCCGCGACGTGCAAGATCCCGACGAGAACGACTACGTGTATCACCCACGGTCAACCCGTGCGGCGTTTGTGACTCCGCGTTCACTCGAAGCTGCCAGCGATTGGATGCAGGTGCGCGACAAGTTCGATGACAAGACACTAACGTCTTTACTCATTGGCACCATTGGGCCATCAGCAGCGGGTGACATGATGGCGTTTGCTAGGCTTGCCGATCAGTTGCCGTCCATAGATTCAATCAAGTCCGACCCTCACAGTGCAGTGGTACCGACGAGTGCGGGTGCCGTGATGATGGTTGTGTATAAGGTGTTATCCACACTTGACCGTGATTGGGTCGATGCGTGGATGGACTACATGTTGCGCCTATCCAAGGAAGCGCAGGGTGTGTTCGCCAACGGGGTTCGGTCAGAGAAGTACACCAAGCGTTCAATGGTGATGACCAACAAGAAGTTCACGCAGTGGGCGATGGACAACAACTATCTGTTTACAGCAGACAAGAAATAAGGAGCAGGAAGATGGCAAGAGCAGAGAACAAGAGCAAGAGCTGGACTAGGGAAGAAGACATAGCGTTGTTGTGGTACCACCAGAACGGTAAGAGTCACGAGTATATGGCTAAGAAGTTAGGGCGTACTAAGGGTGGGGTATCAGGTAGGATTGGTACGCTACGTGCCGCAGAAGCTATAGACCCTGTAGAGGAGAAATTTGAGTGGACTGCGGAACGGAACGCGTACCTGACACAGCTTGTCGAGGAGGGTAAGTCCTACGAGGAGATTGGCGCGTTGATGGGGCGTACACCCAAGGCAGTGGATGTGCATATATACAGACTGCGTAAACGCGGTGATCTCCCCCCTGCCCTATACGATAGAAGGCGCAGCTATACACCGCAGGGAGACTTGTTTACACCCGTCGTTACCGCCGAGCCTGTCTTGACTGAGCCGGTTAGGGAAGTCCCTAACACCAAGCCCAAGCCCAAGCCAGTCGTTACTGCCGAACCAATACCAACGCCGAAAGCGCAGGGGTGGTGGAGCAGGTTGCGTCACGGTGACCAAGCCTTATGGCTGGAGGTGGAGCGGCTCAGATGCGAGTTGAATGTACTTCATGCGTCACACACTAAGTTGTTATCTGAACTAGGAGAGGAGGAGTGATGAAAGAAGTAATACTGGAGGAGTATACCAACCAAGAAATCGATTGGATTAGTGAGATGATCCAAGAAAAACTTGTGGACATGGGGTACGAGAATGTATCCACATTCAGTTTCGACATAAACGTGTGCTTTAACGAGGAGGAGTAACGTGTTAGCACTTAACCAAGCACTGACCGCCGAGCAGCGGTTGTCTAAGGCAGTGATGTCTGTCATGGCGCACAATAAGTACGTGGGTCTGGCGAGTGTGCTGATGGTGGGCGAGCGGACGGTGAGTGATACCGTCCCAACCGCTTGCACCAATGGCCGCGATGAGCAGTATGGTAGGGCGTTCGTTGATGGGTTGACTGACCCAGAGCTGCGGTTCCTTGTACTGCACGAGTGTTACCACAAGATGTACAAGCACCTGACAACGTGGAAACATCTTTACAAGTTGCACCCGACCCTAGCCAACGTTGCCTGTGACTATGTGATTAACATCCAGTTGTCCGACAGTGACGAGGGTATGGGGTTCATCACGATGCCCAAGGTTGGGTTGATCGATGAGAAGTACCGCGACATGGATACTGCCCAAGTGTTCCACTTGATATACGACTCGCTGGATGAGCCTGACCCCAACGATGACTGTGGGCTGGGTGATGGCATGGATGACCATGACTGGGAGGGTGCCGAGGAGCTGACCCAAGAAGAGAAGGATACGTTAGGTCGTGAGGTTGACGAGGCTATACGTCAGGGTGCACTCGTTGCCGGTAAGTTGGGCAGTGGTGGTGCCCGTGCTCTGGAGGATCTGCTTAGACCCGAGGTCGATTGGCGCGAGGTACTGCGTGAGTTCATCCAGTCAGTGTGTGCTGGTAACGACTTCTCTACATGGTCGCGCCCCAATCGCAGGTTCGTATCTGCTGGTGTGTATATGCCGAGCGGTATCACCGAGCGTGTCGAGGATCTTGTTATCACTATGGATACGTCAGCATCTATTGGTCAGCGTGAGTTGACTGCGTTCTTATCCGAGGTCACCGAGATCGCCCGTATGGTGCGACCCGAGCGGGTACGTCTGCTGTACTGGGACACCAAAGTGGTACGTGATGAGTTGTATACCGATGCCGAGATAGACAACATCGCTAAGAGTACCAAGCCAGCAGGTGGTGGCGGGACTGATGTTTTGTGTGTGACACGTTACATGGAAGAGAACGGTATCAAGCCGCAAGCTGTCATTACGTTCACCGATGGCGACATCTACTACGGGTGGGGCGAGTGGTCCTGCCCTGTGTTGTGGGCGGTGTACGACAACCAGCGAGCCAAGCCTGACTGCGGCAAGGTATTACACATTGGTGCAAACAAGTTATGAGGAAAGGTATGACTGAGACAATCTATACGACGGGGGAACGTCACCCCCAATCGACCAAGCCGATGAGGAAGGGTAGACCCCTGAGTAGCGGCAAGTACGCTACCCGTGCGGAGTTGGAAGAGGTAGTGCTTGACCGACACAACCGAGGGTATGGTTACAAACGCATCAGCAGGATAGTGGGTGTGAGTGACGTGACTGTGGCTAACATAATCAAACGATGGAAGGAGAAGAGAGATGGCACCAAGGATAACTAATGTAACCGCACGCAAGTATGTGCAGCGGAAGGAATCGTTCCAAGGTAATAACTTGTTTGGTGAATGGCGGTATGGTCGGTACGTCGTGACATCGTATGGCGATCACTTCCCGCTATTCATTTGGGAAGAGGGTACGTGGTATGAGAACATTGAGAAGATTACGGTGACAACAACCAAGCACCGTACGCAAACACATCCCCATGAAGATACGTTACCCATGACCTGCAAAGATATGGTCGTGATAATGAATCATGGGATTGTTGGGGTAGCAGTAGGGATGGCAGTTTAAACAATGTTAAAACTAAGTCTGTAGGAGGACGATAATGAGTTATAAGCATGTATTAGTAGCAGCGTTAGAGAAAGAAGAAACACAGGACGGGCCGTTTGATCTGTCTGCGTTCATCGCCAACGAACGGAAGCATGGTAGTGATATCTACGCCGCGTTCCTTGAAGCACTGGCAAAGAAGTTACCCACATGTAAGTTCCGCAAGATTACAGCCAGCGGTAGTGCGATCCATGTGTATCTGCCCACCGATCACTTCGTGTTGGGTAGGGTAGGTTGGGGTGACTGGTCTGTAGATGGCAAACCAACAAACTCCATAATGGTGCAGTCTCCCCGAATTAGGAATGACAAGTACGCTTCCAACAGGACGCAGCATTACATGTGGACATCGATCAGCCCGAAGCGTGCGTTATCCAATGCGCTGGGTGCACTGCGTCCCCATACGCCTATCGCGGTTGCGAAGCACTATGCCACTAACGTGGCGAGTAAGGTGTGGAATTCTGACTACGAAGGCCAAGACAAGGTAACCAAAGTCAGGGGTAAAGTAATTCGGCATGACAGCTTAGAGCAAGAGCTGCGCGGTATCGTTGCCAGTGGGTATACGTTCATCAATGCCGAGTTCTCTGACTTGGTAACTTCTTTCTTGCACGAATCCGATGAGTATTCCCTTCGCCAACAGAAGATAGACATGGTGTATGTACGGGCCTATATGCTGGGCGAGCAGCAAGTGTTCGATACCGTACCGATTGCCAACATGCACAAGCACTATAACTTCGATGTTGAAGAGTCTTTCACACGCTACACCGAGGACACGTTACCAGAAGATATCCGAGGCAAGCTGTCTATGTTACTCATGGTTAATATGGACGAGTACGTTGATGGCGTAGGGATGCGTGCTCATGACGAGATATTCTATGTCAACGTACCCTGATAACACAGATGACACCATGTACCGTGTGATGGTAGATGCTGGAAAAAACTGTATAAGAGTGCAATGTATTGGAATGTATTGTGTTGACAATACGCTAGACGGGTCGTATAGTGGGATGGAGAAGTTGCCACAGTGGATGCAAGAGAAGGTTGCCCTGCTGATGATGACTTCTTCTACCCCGCCCATTCAGGAAGTTACCGGCATCGGTCAGCGTATCAGTGAGGATACGTTTTGGGTTTATCAATAAGGAACAACAGATGAATAAAGAACAGAAAGAACAGGTGGTTGCTTCGCTCAATACTATTGCGGATACCCTAACGCGTCTGCTTGAGATCGTTGAAGAGCAGCGTGAACTAGAGGATGAATAGTTTGTTAGGGACTTCCCTAACATTTTTTGAGTTTGAATTCTGCAACACCCTGATACCAGTTCCCAAGGAGAACGCATGACCCCAGAGGCTAAAGTTAAACGTGTTATCACTAACCAGCTCAAAGAGCTTGGTGCCTATTACTTCTACCCAGCAACGGGTGGGTATGGTCGAAGCGGTGTCCCTGACATCGTGGGTTGTTACAGGGGAAGGTTCTTCGGCATTGAATGCAAGGCGGGTAAGAACAAACCGACAGCATTGCAGCAGAAGAACCTAGATGATATTGCCTCGACAGAGGGAATCGCGCTTCTAATCAATGAAGCCAACATGAAAGATGTCGCCTACTTGTTGGGCGCTAAAGCTAATAATCCAGATCAACTAGAGATGGAATTTTAAGGAGAAGGACGTGAATAAGCGAGAGAAAGTAGTTGCAGTAATGCAGGAGAACCCAGATTGGCATCTACCTCGGGTAGCATCGCAGGTTGGGTGTAGTGAAAGTTACGTGCATTTGGTGCGTAAACAAATTAAAGCAGCGGAATACAACGCTGCCAAAGCAGAACTTGAAGCGGAATCGACAGCAACGGCAACGTCGGTATTGGGTATGAAGCTGGAAGAAGATGCACCACAGGAACACAAAACGCCGGTGTTGGTAGCGGCAACTGGATTAAGTGCAGAGGTAAAAACAAGTTATCTAGAAACTAACGACCTACCTCCGGCCCCGGTCGAGGTAGTGACCCGAAGCAAGATTCTTAGTACCGCCAAATCGTATATCACGAGGGATAGACAAGCAGACCACGGTGATGCAGAG
>Ga0208643_1001304_pt1 | contig 14175 bp, 28 predicted proteins | sample VirMetDEL_Nov_12_FD_184516 | JGI IMG/M metagenome (GOLD analysis project Ga0208643, IMG submission 184516) | Aqueous microbial communities from the Delaware River and Bay under freshwater to marine salinity gradient to study organic matter... | ecosystem: Environmental > Aquatic > Marine >... | reverse complement strand
ACCATAAGCTTCTTAGCTTTATCACAGTAAGAACACTGGTCTTGTGTAATGATAATGAATGTCATTGGTTACCTCCTAAAGGTGTAAGCAGTTTAGACACATGCTCAGGTGGTTAGAGTTAACGGATAGGGCAAGCACCTGTAGCACAAGCTTCGTCAGACAGATCATCTGTAGAGGCCAGGTTAGTCAAGTCCACTGGCATCAGTGTGTTAGCATACTCACGGTAGACTTCCTCAGAGACAACCTCTTGTGGAAGGTAAGCATAGCCTAGGTCAGCTGCTGTCTTAGTAGGATCATTACGATAGATGAATGACACACCTACGTATGTTTCCCAGTTGTCCAAGATCCAGTCAATGATAGCTGGTACCTCACCTGTGTCGTAGCTGATAGTCACAGAACAGTTGTGGTCTACGTAGTGATCCATCATCAACTTGTAACGATCAAGCTGTCCAATGGCTGACTCAAGGTTAACCTCTTTGCCGTCTACCATATCGAACTTAACATCTTCGTAGGCTACAGGGAATGTAACCAACACACTGTCAGATTCAAATGGCTTGTCGATGACCTTGTAACCAGCTGCTACAAGAGTTGGGATGATCTCGTCATGCTTAGAGAACGTCACGTTGTTGAAGATGTACTTACCCAATGGCTTGTGTACACCCTCAGTAGTGTCCATGATCTTAGACAAGGTACCAGAAGGTTTGACTGTAGTGACCAGCTTAGCACGAGGCAAGCCAAGGGCATCAGCCATAGAGTTAGCACCCTTCTTAGCAGAAGAACGTAGTGCCTGTAGCATAGCTTCGATGTTGCTTACACCTTGGTGGTGATCCAAGAACTTGACGATACCCGTAGCACCTACACCACAGAGACGTAGGAACTCGTTAAGCTCATGCCATGAACGTTGCAACACACCATCGTCTAGGTTCACACATGTCTGACGATAGTTAGCACGAGCTACGATCTCAACAGCTTCCTGTAGTCCACCGAAGTCAGTGAGGAACTTACCCCAGTCAACCTCGACTAGGTTACAGAAGGACTTGTTACCCAAGAGGATCTCAGCACATGGGTTAACTCCCTTGAAGTGTGGTGCACGTTTCTTTGCACTCTCTGCGTTAATGAAACCAGGCTCAGAACCCCCAGCCTCAACCATCTTGTCGAAGATGTATGACAGTTCCCACTTGGTTGGCTTCTTGTGGAAGACGATGGAGTTGTTGGACTGTTGACGATGTTCGTTACCGTGCAACCAGAAGTCTTTCTTAGCCGAGATGAAGGCATCTACTTCAGGGTCAGACACTGGCATCAAAGCAATCTCAGCTGAACGACGAGAGGACAGTGTAGTACCAAGGTGGTTAAGCACATCAAGGATGTCGATACGTGTAAGCAACTGACCTGCACGATCATTCATCAAGTCACAGATACGTTGGAATGCTACAGTAACAGTGGCATCGCCTGAGCTAATCCAACCGTAACCCTTGAGGCGTTCACCAGCTGCACGTACCTCAGTAAAGTCCAGTACCAATACATCTACAGCATCCTTCATAGCAAACAGTTTACCTGCTGACTTAGCCCAAGCCTCAGCACTATCACCAATCTTGAGGTGGTATGTCTTCTTGCCTTCCTCGTCTACAGATGTCCATGACTGGTTGCTAGGACAGCCCTTGGCTTCACCCAAGACCTTAGCAGAACGAATGATCTTCACGTCTAGCTTCTTAGCAAAGCCATTGAGTGTACCAACAACTGGTTCGAAGCCTACACCACACCCTTGAAGCAACAGCCACATAGCATCTACGATGTCATGGACAGTTTCAACACGACCAAAGGAACAGTTGAACTGGGATGCTTCTCGTGTCTTGGATACCTTAGTACCACCAAGCCAAAGAGTACGACCTGATACTGTAGCCTTACGTTCCATCATAAGTGTACGAAGTGTATCAAGCTCAACGATCTCTAGCATGTCGAGGGTGTTACCCTTAGCACGTTCCCAGAGCCACTGCTGGTGCTCAACAACACGGTCAACTGTCTCAGCCCATGACTCGAAGGTGCCATCCTCTTTAGGACGGTTATACGTACGCCGTGTCACCACATTAGCACGGGTAGAAAACTCTTGGTAGTTCTTCATTATTTATTGCCTCTTTCTTGTTTATCTTCTGGCAACCACACAAGGCGGTCAATGTCACAACGGTTAATGCCAATGTCTTTTAGCTCAGCATCAGTAAGTCTGTTCAGTTCTTTAATCACACGTCGATGTTCAGCTCGTGTAGTCAGGTAGTTGGTAAGTCTCCAGAGATAGTTGGTCATCTGTTATCACCTGAACCTTTGATTACACCTCGTGCCTCACGACTGTCAAGCTTATCAATGTTGCGGTCAAGTACTTCTTGTAGGTCATAACCTAAGTAGTTGGCTAGTGCTGTAGCATAGAAGACAACATCACCTAACTCCTTGACGATCTCTTCGTTAGAGACACGAGAGCCATCCCTGATTTGTTTCTTGATCTTCTCAGCTACCTCACCAGCCTCGCCTACAAGACCAAGGACATTCTCTACTAGACGTGTCTGTCCTTCAGTAACGATCTTGTCCTCGACCCATAGGCTGTAGTCCTGTGCTGTGTAGGGTTCAACGTAACTCATATTCATTCTTCAATCCTTTTCCATTCTTCCATTTCTTCATCAACATTTATGTAGTCCTCAAAGTCCACGAGACCTTCGTCAATCAAGAACCTAACTACAAACTCTTCTGTGATTTCATTCTGTTCGAGCAAGAGCATCAGACCGTAGTTCTCTACGAGTGCTCTTAGTTTAGATTCGAAATCAAACATCCGTCATCAACCTCCAAGGGGTAAGGGCTACGATTAATTCTGATAGAGTCCTCGTATGCTGCATCAAAGCTTGAGTAGTATATCTCTACCTCAGCCCAATCATCATCTGGCAACAGAGCAAGACACAAATTATACCACGTCTCGTCACCTAATTCAAATGGTCCTTCAATAAACTTATGAACTTCTATCACCGCCATTTGATCCACTCCTCAGGGATTAGTTTGTCTGCGTAAAGGAACCCGTTCTTGTCACACCACATACCGTAGGTAGTCTTGGAACCCTTGTTGATCTTAGCCTTAGAGTTAGAGAATACGAAACGAATGTCAAGGTCTGGGTGTTGCTTTTTTATTAGAAGGTGTTTCTTTCTATCGTCCAGTACGAACCTCCCTTTGGTTTCTATGATGATACCATTGGGAAGTTCGAAGTCAGGTGTGTAGGTTCGGAAGTCATGTACCTCATACTTGATCTTAAGCTCTTCATACTTGACAGGGACTGAAAGCTTCTTGAGTTGTTGGGATACTCGGTCCTCTAAACCAGACCGATACCCATGCTTCATACCGTAGAACTTATTAGTTGCCATCTCTTCCAACCTCAACTGTACGTGGCTCAGTGACTACATCAACCAAGTGGAGGGGGCCTGTGCTGTAGAGGAAGGTACGTACCTCAGGCCAGCAGATCTTGTTGAACTCACAGTAGCTGCATGTCATGTCGAGCTTGGTGTTAGGGCTTGTCTTAGACTGGGGGATGGGAGGGATACGATACTCAGGCATAGGGCCAGCCACCATCTCCTTAGCTGCTAACATCTCTTGCTCTTTAGTCTTCAGCTCCTCTTCGAAGTCATAGACATCAAGGCAGATGTGGCCGTTAACCTTGTCGATAACTAGGAAGGCACCAGCTGTCTTGTTAGTTACAAGAGGATCATCCTTGGCTGCGTAGACGTAGGAGGATAGCTGGGAGATGTAACCAAATGGATCGTCGTCACGTAGGTTACCTTCCTTAAACTTCTTGAAGGCGAAGGGGGAGGCAGACTTAACGTCAACTGTCATGCCATCAATCACAGCATCTCGGTGACCCTTGATACCATGTACGTCAAGACGGTCCTGCATACCCTCGACCTTATGGCCAGCTGCTACAGCAACAGACAGGGCCAGCTCTTCGATCATGTCTCCGAAGAAGAACTTCAGTAGTGTGTTAGGCTGTAGCTTATCGGCATCATTGGTCCTGTTGATCTTGTACCATAGCTTACGTTGACATGGTGAGCCAATACCTGACAGGGACAGGTAGCCTCGTGGTTCTTGTGGCTTACCGAACCGTTGGTTGGCAACAGTAGCAATACCTTCACCCATGAGGGAGCCGATAGCATCTGTCCACCCACCCTTACCTTCGATTACATCGTACATATCCTCGACTAATGTGTTAATCGTCTTGGTCATCTAGTGTCTCCTCTATTTCATCTATTGCTTGAGCCAGTGCTTGGATAGACTCTACAGAGAACTGACCTAGTTTGTCAAGGTCATCCTGTAATTCAAACACTCTCCAAGCTAAGTAAAGACTGACAACTAAGTTGGCTATTACAATGTAATCCTGGGGTGTCATGTTGTGTAGTCGATCTGTAATACGTATGCACCTTCAGGTGACTGGTAGGCTGTGATAAGATCTAGCCATTGTTGAGCACTCATGTAAATCATTTGGAACTCTTCTAACTGTTCATCGAACTGCCTGATATAGATCGTACCATCGTCAGCTAAGACCATCTCAACATCCTCGAAGGCATCTTGTTGGTCTAGTGTAGTGATGATAGAAGCATCAGCCTCAAACTCTACAGTAAACATTAGTGGTACTCCTCTAGTTCTTGTAGCATGGCGTTTACGTATGAATACACGTAATCCTGGTTGTCCCACTTCTTCAGTCTAGCCTTCAATGTAATGAGGTTATCTAAAAGTAAGGAGAGTTTGTCTTCTGCAATCCATGCTCGTTCAGCCCAGTCTTCTTTAGACACTGCGTCTACTCGGTAGTCACTCATAGTCTTTTACTCCATGTTTCTTAATGTCTTTTAATACAGTTTCTAGAAGCCACTTGACGTCCTCTTTGTCTTCCCCCGTGACCATTACAGGCTCCACGGTGTATCCAAATGAACCGTAGCCCTCATGCACTGCATACCAGACCTTACCGTCAGGTTCTGTGTGCTTCATTAGTTGATAATTCCAATTCATTCTGCTTCTCCTTTTGCTTCTTTAGTTTAGCAGCATTAGCACCGTACCAAGCAGCATTAGCAACATTATCAGCCGTGCAACTTTCTCAGCAGCACGAGCAGCATTAGCAGCATCACGGGCAGCATCACGAGCAGCTTTCAGGTCTTCAAGTTCAGTCATTTTGTTTCTCCTTTGTATTATCATTCGTGCAACTTTCTCAGCATCACGAGCAGCTTCCAGGTCTTCAAGTTTAGTCATTCTGTTTCTCCTCTTGGTATTCTAGCTCAGTATCATAATCAGCATACCAAGCAGCATTAGCAGCCGTGCAGCAGTACAAGCAGCGTTAGCAGTAGCAACACGAGAAGCATAAGCAGTATCATGGGCAGCATCATGGGCAAAGTCATGGGCAGCTTTTAGTTCTTCAAGTTTAGTCATTCTGTTTCTCCTCTTGGTATTTTAGTTCAGCATCCCAAGCAGCATTAGCAGTCTTACGAGCAGCTTCAGCAGTCTTACGAGCAGCTTCATAAGCATCCCAAGCAGCATTCCAAGCAGCATAAGCAGCAACTTCAGCAGCTTCAGCAGTAGCATAAGCAGCTTTGAGTTCCTCTAACTTAGTCATCATTCTTCTTCTTCACGGTTTGTTCATCAGGATCGTCACGAGTTGCTCAGTAGTATGACCTGTAAGTCATATCAGTGGTTTATGATCTACAGACCATTAGAGCAGACCACGACACAGGGAATAGTTCAGACATCTTATTGCTAATGTCATCTGCAACTAACCGTGTCTCGTATTGTGTATCTGTAGCACAACGAAGGCGGCACATGTCAGCAAGGGCATCAAGGCTTCCACTCCAGTACCATTCTGTCATGGTAGACTGTGGTAGTACCATACGGGCTTGCTCAGGTGCTACACCTTCATGCAAAAGTGAAGCATAGGTATGCAGACATACTTCTGTATAGTGGGTATTATAGTCATCAACGAAGTGAAGAGACGACTCTACCCGTTTCGAGTCTACAACACCATCACTGCCTTGCTTCTTATCAGCACTACGGCCACGCCATACTTCAGGCTGGTAGAACTCAGGCTCATCATCTACGTATCGACGGCTGATCTCATTCCAACGCAGGAACTTATGCTTCACAAGTTGTCGTGCCACGAAGATCGGAGCCTTGACGTGGAAGGATGCGAAGGCATGACCGAAGGGGCTGATGTGCTTGTGCTTAGCAAGGTAGTTGATCAGCTTAGTGTCACGTACAGGGTCGAACTCTGCGTGGCTCTTACCAAAGCTAACACGTGCTGCGTTAACTACTGACAAGTCACTGCCCATGTGGTCGATGTATGTTGCTTCAATCATGTTACTCTCCTTGGTGTGGGAAGGGCTGCTTGATGCCCCTCCCTTTGTTAGTATACTTACCAGCCCATCTCGTTTTCTTTTTCTTCTACTGGTACATGCTCAAGGATCTTGATCTCAGTAATTGTAGTACGGCTGTACATCTTACCATCATTACCTTTGAAGGTAGAAATAAGGTTAGTGACCTCAGCTGTAGAACCATTACCGATAAGACCTGATACCTGTACGTCCCATGCTGCACCATCAGCATCTGTAACCTTCGGTGCACCACCAGCCTGAGGGATAACCTTACCGTCACGGGTAGTGATCTTGTGTTTACGTTCGAACTTAACAATCAGCTCACCATCCATCAGACGTTTCTGGTTAGGTTTCTTCTGGGAACCTGAGGCTTCAAGCTTAGTATACTCATCCTTAGAAAGGATTTGTTGTACTGTGTAGGCACCTTCGAACTCTACGTATGTGCCCTCGTAACCTGTCATGTCACGATTTGTTTCAAAGATCTTAGCCCATTCGACTGGACCTGTAGTCTTAACTTCTGTGTACTTCGTAGCCATTGTGTATGTCTCCTTATGGCGGGGTTGATTTAGTTTATATAGTGAAATGATTAGAGTATGTCAATGGGTCTCGAACCAATTTCTTCCTATTTCTGTGGAGCCTGAGAGGGGGCACATGATGCCTAGCTCCAGGCCTACAGTCTCAATGGCCTTACGTTGTATCTCACCTAGCCTTACAGCCTGATCCATAGAGCCTATGACCTCTGTCTGCCACTCATCGTGGGGCCATGTGACCAGCTTGAAGTTGATCTTCTCGGCCCTAGCATCCTTGATCCACTGTCGTGTAGCCCACTTCATGATGGTTGACTCACCGTTCTGTAGCATACCAGCCAGTGTCTTGTGTTCGTTAGGTACCTTAACCTTACGTCCGTCATACCCTCGGAAGTATCCTCGTTGTGCAATGGCAGGGACCACACCTTTCTTGAGTCTACCCAGACCTGAGATACTTTCCATGAAGTTATTGACAGCTGCACTTGCCCCTCTCATGTCGGTCTTGAGGATCTGACTGACCTTACCTGTGCCAGCCCCAAGGAGGAAGGCATAGATGAATGTCTTAGCATCATCCCTAGTGACATGTGATAGGCCCAGTGCCTTGCGGTTCAGGTTGTGGATGTCAGTCTCATCTTCCTTCTTACCTGTAATGATAGCATCAATATACTCTTGGCTCTCCATCAGGTCAGCAAGGATGCGTAGCTGGATACCCTCAGCATCTGTGCCTACAAGGTAGTTGCCTTCCTCTACCTGCCACAGTGCACGTAGTGGGCCATCATACTTAGCCTTGACCTGTTCGACGGCAGTCTTAGGGGTGCCATGAAACTGTGCTGGGATGTTAGCTTGGTTAGGTGCTGAGTGAGACAGACGGCCTGTCCATGCACCAATGTGTGTGAACCTACCGTGGATACGTCCGTCCTCTGCTACACAACCAAGCCATTCCATCAGGCTAGACCTACGGCCCTCCAAGGTGAGCCACTCAGCCAATGCCCTGCCACCTGACGGTGCATCAATGGGTAGGGTGTTGAGGTTAGTCTCATTGCACTGCCATCCGTAGTAGGTGAACTTCTCTAGCTTGTCAGGCTCACCCTCACCATCCCGAAGGAACTCCATGTGTCCCTTGGTCTTGTCGATAGGTTGCCATCCTGCCTCCCATAGGCGTTCAATCCTGTGCTTGGTGGATGAGGGCTTGAAGGGGACGTAGTTGTAGCAGATCAGATCATCACCTTCCTTCTTTGTCTTGGTGTAGTTAGCCAAGGCATCAGTGACATTCTTATAGAGGTTGCCATCAGCCTTGAGCCTATACTTGATACGGTTAACCTCGGTCAGGGCAGGAGGGAAGTCACTCTGAAACTGTAGTTCAAGCTCATCCATGCGAGTGAGGATCTCACCTAAGTATTCCTCAGCTGTATCCTGATCGAACTTGAAGCCGTTAGTCTTCATCTCTTCACAGATGATCTGGATGTCATGCTCAATACGTAGTGCCTTGGCCCATGTCTTATCGAAGATGACTGGCTTGAATTTGTTGAACAGTTTAACTGTGACCTCAACGTCATTGATGCAGTAGTCCTCCATCTCCTGTGTCAGGCCACCCTCGAAGTCTTTGAACACACCCTTGAACAGGTTGATACGTTTACCCCAAGCATCCAGTGAGTGACCACCCTTGATGTTGTAGTCCACCATACGGGAGACGATCAGGGTGTCGATCACTGACGTTAGCTTGATGGTGTCCCCAAGGATACGGTTAAGGACAGGCACATCAAAGCCAATGCCGTTATGGAATACGAACTTATCGTATGCCTTGCAGTATGCCTTGAACCTAGATGCCTCAGCCTCATCAGTGTCGAGGTGCCTGAACACCTCAACCTCATGTGTCTCTATGTCCTTGGCTACTACAACCCAGATACGTTTAGGTGATAGGCTCTCAGTCTCAATGTCTATTGCTGTTATCTTCATCGTTGACATACTCTTTCCTCGCAATCTCTAGGCTGGCCTTGATGTTCTTCTTGAGTGTCTTACAGAGCTTGTCATATTTACTCAAGTTCTCTGTAGCTGTGAGTATCTGTAGGTTACCTGACCAGTGAGGACCACCCTTAGATAGAGGCCACATGTGATCTACATGGTGTTCAATGCCTGTAACATAAGATAACAACTGACGTAGTTTAAAAATATCCCGTAGCCTCTGCTTCTCTACCTCACAGTTACGGAGGAACTTAGGGATAGCATTACGTTTACGTGCTCGGTGACGGGAGTTGTACTCAGTCATCCTATCTCTGTTAGCTTTTCTGTAAGCTTTCATATTCTCTCTGTTAGCTTCTCTGTAAGCTTTCTTGTACTCAGTCAGCCTCTCTCTGTTAGCTTCTTGCCAAGATTTCCTAATCTCAGCTATCTTCTCTTTGTTAGATTCTCTGTAAGCTTTACTCCTCTCAGCATGCCTCTCTTTGTTAGCTTCGTAGTGAGCTTTTTGCTTTTCAAGTAACCTCTCTTTGTTAGCTTCGTAGTGAGCTTTATAACAAGCCTTACACTGATAGTTATAACCATCCTTTGTAGCTTTATTAAGGCTAAACATACCAAAGAACTTAGTCTCTTTACATGTGCTACACACCTTCATTGTCACATCTCCCATATCCTATCGGTCCAACCATCACCATCAAGCAAACCTATCGAACTTTTCTTTGAGGGTGAAGCTATCCATGTCGAACTCAAGGGAGCCAGCATGTCCTGTTGTCCCAGCTGGTCGGTTCTTTGTGACCAGTAGCCTCGTTGTGTTACGAGCATCGTCATCCTCAGCCATCTTGTCACGTTCAAGCTTAACTACAACACTGGCCCTCTTGCCGATAGTCCGACAGTCCCTGATCTGACCGTCATCATTCTCGTGTGCAATGGTAACGATACCTACGTTCAACTCAGCTGACATACGGGACAGCTGCACAGACAGGGCAGACAGCCACTTCTCAATACTCTCATCACCCTGACGTGAGTAAGCCAAGTCTTGGATAGGCTCAAAGAATACATACTTCACACCACATGCCTGACTAAAGTAACGGATACGATTGAGGATCTCCATTGGATCTTCGTCTACACCAATAGTAAATTGATAGAGGTTCTCTCGCACAGTCAGTTCGATCAGGGCCTGGTCCACCTCAGCTGACATGTTAGCCTCATCAATAAGATCCTTGCGTGTCAGGTTCTTGCCTAGCTTGTAGGATACCAAGCCTAAGAGGCCACGTTTCTTTGTCTCTTCGAGGTGACAGATAGCAATAGGCACATCCTTGTGGTTAGATAGGAAGTGATACTCCAAGTAACGCATGAACTCAGTCTTACCGATACCTTCGGGGGCTTGGAACACAGTGAGGTGTCCTTGCATTAGACCCAGTGCTACCTCATCAAAGGCAGCAATGCCTGTAGGCAGGAACATAGCATCATCTTCTTCGTGAAGGATACCAAGGAACTGTTCAGGTGTGTTCCATACGTTCTGAGGTGTATACTTCTTGGCATTGTAGAAGGCAGACCGATACGACTGACCTGCACCTGCCTCAAGGAACTCATTGGCATCCTTGTATTTGTCGTGAGGTATACGATAGACCTTGTTAGGGAATAGGTTAGCAATCTTGTCAGCTATACCATTGCCAGCATCATCTGTGTCCACTGACAGGATGATCTTATCGAAGCTGTCAAGCCATACCTTAGCATCACCCTGCCATAGCTTCTTGTTCGGGGAGGCCGAAGGCAGTGAGACTACAGGATACTTCTTCTCTAGCATCTGGAAGGATGACATAGCATCAACCTCACCCTCGGTGATAACTACCATACGAGATGACCCAGCATTGAACTTGTCCATACCGAACAGCTCATCACCTCGGAACCCAGCCTCAGTATGGAAAGCCTTAGGCATACTACGGATCTTACGACCACCCGAAGGGTAGATGTATGCTTGCTTCTTGATCTCACCCTCTTGGTTAATCAATGACTGCACACCAAAGAACTCCATAGTCCCTTCAAGGATACCTCGGTAGGCCCGTGTCTCAGCTGTCAATAGTTCTGTTGTTACTGGTGCTATACTTAGCCCGTTAGGGTGTCGCACTGTGAGCTCTGTCATGGTGTTGAATCTTTCTTTGTCCTGTAGTGGGTACTCATCTCTGGCCCACTCGGTTAACTTCATCCCCTTGTGAGGGTATCCTCTGTCACAGGCAAAGCAATTACCTGTCATCTTATCGGTGTTGTATGCGAAGGCATCACTACTACCACAATCCTCAAAGGGACATGGCTGGTGGACTACCTCACTGTCGTTATCATAGTAGCTATTGCTCATTAGATCAGCTCTCCTTCCATTGATAGAATACATGGGTGCCATACTGTCCTACTTGTGTCAAGCTATCTGTCCAGTATGGTCTAACATATTCTGCATGATAGTGTGTAGCCCCATGACCTAGAAGATCTATGTCCTTAGATATAATCTCAGATGCTAGTGTCCTCACCTCAAGCCATACCTCTTTGTTCTTAGGCTTATCTGACAGACCATCATGTGTCCAAGAGAACTGCTTACGTTGGTATACTACAGCACAGATGTCCTCAGGATATCTTTGATCCTCAACTCTGTTATAGATTACTTCAGCTACAGCTAGTTGTGCATCTATGGGTTCACTTCTAGCTTCGAAGTAAAGTGCTAGTGCTAGGCATGTTAGTGGTGTCATGTCAGTTATCCTTATAGGGTATATACCTGGGGGGACAGACAAGCTGTAGCATACAGCCTATTTCGAATCCGTCAAGGTAAAAAGTGATACGATCTTAAATAATAATACTAAGATAAGATCGAACCTAGTTAGTAGTGCAATCATCAGCACTGCACCTAATACATCAGACGTCATAGCAGTCCCCTTTGTATACTGTCATCACCCATTGCACCGCAGACAGCCTGTCCTCGGCACACAGTGGCACCTCGTCCCCGTCCCAGTCTAACCCAGCCTCAACCTCAAACCTGGGCCGTGTGCCCTTGCTCAGTGAGCCTCGGTGCATCAGGTTAACTGTGACCTCAAGTCCTCCGACCTCAACCACAAACATATCCAACGGCTTTGATGTTCTACTATTCATTTTCTTACACTCCAATAGACCCATGACATGACGCAATGGTCACTACCTAAGACCAGATCAATATACCACACAAGATTAAACTTGCTATCCTTCTTCCACTGCCAGTTCCTTGCACTGAATGTCTGATTGCTCGGCCCGCCTAGTATGACGTTAAGTAGCACCGACAGGGCAACCCCTACCCTCTTTAGATAGCCGATCATAACTGTCCCTTCCCTACTCCACCACCTGCCCACTCATCGCATGGACTCTCTATGTCTAGCAGATCCAGCTCGGCCTGTGCTCTCTGCATCTTATCGTAGTTCAAGGCTAGGTCACACGATACCCACGAGGGACGCACCCCCTGCCCATACTTGCCGATCAGACTGTCACAGTCAGCCTGTAGCCTGTTGATGTAGCCTTGCAGTTGTTGCTTATCCATTGTCTCTATCTCCTCTGTCTAGTAGCTGCTTGCTTCTGATACACTGCAAGCCGTGCCTACTTGTGTTGCTGTTGCACTCAACCCTGTATTACCGCAAAGGGTTAGGCCTGTATGGTTACATTTTCCCTTCAAGGTTAGCATGTAATAACGTGACACAAACCAAGGCTTGTCATCTGCCATCACATAAAATTCAATCATAGGCTCTGGCTCTTTGTGTCGTAGGCAATCATTCAAACCAAACTTATCGCCCTGCCTGATCTGCTTTGCATACAGGTGGTCACCTTCATTGTTTATACCTAGGTCAATCATTGATCAAATCTCCCCCTTATCCTGCGAAGTGTCTGAACTGTCGGACACTGTGCTTATTACGTTTAGTCTCGAGGTAAACTGTCACCTTGCCTACATGCAAAGCCGTCATAGCCTTACCTTTGTGGATCCCATAGCCTCGGCTCAGGTTCTTACGTTTACGGATCATACCCTTGAGCCCAAAGGCGTTGAACCTAAATCCCTTAGTGCCATCATTCAAAGGCTGCGTTGTTACAATTAGAAACATAGTATTATCCTTCTCTGTATTCTTGTTGTTGCCAGCAGTGCTCAGCTTGTTCACGTGTCATCTTGCCGTGCTCCATTGCATCCGCAATCCAGTCTCTTTTAAATTTTGACATAGTCTCACCCTTCCATCTCTTTTAGGTTATCGTTCAAGTGCTCAGCTAGGCTATGCCAGTCGACTACAGACCAACAGTCACTGATAAAATCAGACAGTAGCCCCGCAGGTAGCTGGCTTAATGCCTCGCACTCTTCCGATATATACTTCACGGCCTCTTCCAATTCGTTAGCCTCAACGTGGAATTGTTCCATCTCCGCAAAGTAAGTAGGCATTGAATCCATATACCAGATGTTCACCAACCAAGTCTCTTTGTTCTTCCAGCCGTTGTATGTTTTATCAGTTGTCATTGTCTTAACCCTTTGTGTTTTGTGTTGTTGCCTTATCGAGTAGCACCCGCAAGTGCTACCTATAAAACTACCAAAGCTCACGTGGTGGCCCCGCCTTTACAGGATCAGGTATAGCATGAGGCCACTCGACTACACGATAGGAACCATTAAGCCAATCGTCGGGATCCACTTGCTTCCAACCTATAGCTGACTCTTCCCAGCCTTCGGCCTTGATACCGTTGTCACCGTAGACCATGTGAAGCTCTTTACGATTCGTCATGATAGTATCTCCTTGTTGTGTTGTTGCCTTAATGATGTAGCCCCGCAAGGCTACACTGTTAAAGCTTATGCATATGTTTTAGTCCAAGGGTTCACCCGTTCAATTTCAATAATCTCATATTCATGTTTTGAGTTGCCCTCCACGATGTCGATAACTTGATCAATTGAGTTGGCTTCAATTGTAAGGGTATCTGTCCCGCCGTGTAGTTCGTCATAAACTTCAACTTCATAAAGTGCCATCGTGTCTGTCTCCCGTTGTGTTGTTCGTTTCGATGTAACTAACTTGGCATTAATTGATTCGATAGGTCAACAACTATTTTCAGTTTTATCTCACTTTTCTTTCATCCCATTGGAAACATTGGATTCTTTTATTGTGTCGTTCCTGTTCTGTTCTTCTTTGGTGTAGTTGTTCCTGATTCGTTCCTGGTTCTATCCGTGAGGGTATAGGAACACACACGCACACGTAGGCGCACGTGAGGGTAATACCTTACTGTTTCAGTATGTTATAGGGATTAACATTGGTTCGTTGTGTATTGCCCCGACAATCTTG
>Ga0208643_1001303_pt1 | contig 14182 bp, 9 predicted proteins | sample VirMetDEL_Nov_12_FD_184516 | JGI IMG/M metagenome (GOLD analysis project Ga0208643, IMG submission 184516) | Aqueous microbial communities from the Delaware River and Bay under freshwater to marine salinity gradient to study organic matter... | ecosystem: Environmental > Aquatic > Marine >... | reverse complement strand
CTTGGATCATTAGGTCCAGAATAAATCTTTTATTTATTTAATTATATTATATTATGTCAACAGAAGTAAAACAAGAAGGCGACTTTAAGATAAAAAAGTCTAAGCCTAAAAATCTAGGTAAAGAAAATAAAGCACAGGATGCTATAAAAAAAGTAACAATATCTGAGCCTAAAGATAAAATAGAAAAAGAGGATATAACTAAAGTAGTTGTACCTACAGAAGAAAAAACAAAAGAAGATGCCATTCAAATCGGAGAAACAAAGGAAATTCCTGTGGGCAAATCATCCGAAGATAGCGAGAAAGTGGGAGAAGAAATATCCGAGTCCGCTGAAAAAGTTCAAGATGAACAGCCAATACTGCAAGAAATTACAGAAGATGTAGCTGAAGAAGTTGAAGAAATAAGTAAAGAAGTTGAAGAGGCTAAAATAGATGCTGAAACAACTGGAAAACCTTTACCTGAAAATATTGAAAAGCTTGTTTCCTTCATGGAAGAGACAGGAGGTAACATCGAAGATTATGTGCGTTTAAACGCTGATTATTCAAAAGCAGACAACAACACGTTGTTAAGAGAATTTTATAAGCAAACAAAACCACATTTAGATAATGAAGAAATTAATTTCCTTATGGAAGATAATTTTTCATATGATGAAGATTTAGAAGAGGAGCGAGACATCCGCAAAAAGAAACTCGCAATGAAAGAAGAGGTTGCAAAAGCCAAGAACTTTTTAGAAACAGCTAAGAGTAAATATTACGACGATATCAAGTTGAGACCCGGCGTTACTCAGGAGCAACAAAAAGCTACTGACTTTTTTGACCGCTACACGAAGGATCAGGAGACTGCTCAAAAGCAACATGGAGAATTTAAACAACAAACTAAAGATTATTTCGAAAAAGATTTCAAAGGTTTTGATTTCAATGTAGGAGATAAAAAATTTAGATATGGTGTTCAAGATCCTAGTAAATTAGTTGATAAACAATCGAATATTACAAACCTTGTCGAGAAGTTCTTAGACAAAAAAGGTAATGTAAAAGATACGACAGGTTATCATAAGGCTATTTATGCTGCTGAAAATGTAGATACTATTGCACAACACTTTTATGAACAAGGAAAAGCTGATGCCGTCAGAGATGTCGTTAGTAATTCTAAAAACCCTAGTATAACTCCTAGAGCAGCTGCTCAAACAGATGGATTTGTAAACGGTATAAAAGCAAAAGTGTTAAGTGATAGTTCAAATGATTCTTCAAAACTTAAAATTAAAAAAATCAAAATTTAAAACTATATAAATTATGGCATTAGCACCAAAGTTTGGATCATTAATTCCAAGCCAAAAACTACAAGCCCTGGAGACTAACTATCTTAGTTTCACAGATGGCAACAATGATTTCGCACAACAGTACTTACCTGAGATCTACGAACAAGAAGTAGAGCGTTACGGAAACAGAACTCTTTCTGGTTTCTTACGTATGGTAGGAGCTGAAATGCCTATGACATCCGATCAGGTTATCTGGTCAGAACAGAACCGCTTACACATTGCTTATGATAATGTTATCATGGCAGCTGGTAATCCGGTTAATGTACTTTCTTTCAATGTTACTGCTAGCATAACTAACGTTATTGCTGTCAAAGACACCATTGTTATAATGGATCCAACTAATGGAGTTGAATGTACTGCAATAGTAACTGCAAGAACCGCTGGTGTTGTTGGAGGAGCTGATGCTACTATCACAGTCGCACCTTACGGAGCAGCTGCAGTTTCTGCTGCAACAGCCGCTGGAGGTATTGGAGCTGGAGCTCGTACAGATCTTAAGATCTTTGTTTACGGTTCTGAGTATGGAAAAGGACTTGGCGATGCTACTGCAGAGTCTATCACTCCTTCTTTTACTCAATTCAGTAACTCACCTATCATTATCAAGTCTAAGTATCAAATCTCCGGATCTGACACTGCACAGATTGGTTGGGTAGAAGTTGCTACTGAAGACGGAACAGGTGGATATCTTTGGTATCTTAAAGCTGAGTCTGAGACACGACTACGTTTTGAAGATTACTTGGAAATGTCAGTTGTTGAAGGAGAATTAGCTGCTGCTGGTTCTGCTGCTTTAGGAGCTAACAACAAAGGTACTCAAGGATTGTTCTCTGCTATTAAGACAAGAGGTAATAACTTCTCTGCTTACGGTGGAACTTTAGCTGAGTTTGACAGTGTTCTTAAGAACCTTGATACTCAAGGAGCTATTGAAGAGAACATGTTGTTTGTTAACAGAGCACTTTCATTAGAGCTTGACGATATGCTTGCTGGTTTATCTGCTGGAGCAAACGGTGGAACTGCTTATGGTTTGTTTGAGAATTCTGAAGAAATGGCGTTGAACTTAGGTTTCACAGGTTTCCGAAGAGGTTCTTATGACTTCTATAAGACAGACTGGAAATATCTTAACGATGCTTCTACTCGTGGTGGCTTAGTTAAAGCTAACGGTACTGACGGTATTGCTCCAATTGAAGGAGTATTAGTTCCCGCTGGAACTTCTACTGTTTATGATCAAACTTTAGGCACTAACATCCGCCGACCTTTCTTACACGTACGTTATCGCGCTTCTCAAGCTGATGACCGTCGTATGAAGTCATGGTTGACTGGATCTGTTGGAGGAGCTTATACTTCTGATCTAGACGCAATGCAAGTACACTTCTTATCAGAGAGATGTCTTTGTGTTCAGGCTGCGAATAACTTCGTAATCTTCACTAAGTAATCGATCAATTAAAGTAATGTTACCCTCGTCTTATTGACGGGGGTAATTATTACTCTTTTAAATTATTTAATCTTATTATATCATGGCTAAAAAAGCTACAGCTAAAAAAGTTGAGGTTGCTCCTCAGGAAATTGAAACTACAGAATATGTAGAACAAACTTCACAAAAGGTAATAAAAAAACCTAAGTGGGAAATAAAAGATAGAGTATATCTTTTACAAGACAGACATAAACCATTAACTTACACAATGCAAAGCAAGCATCATCACAGATCTCCTTTGCTTTGGTTTGAACCAGATACTGGTATGCAAAGAGAATTAAGATTTGCAGTTAACCAAAACTCTCCATTTGTTGATGAACAAAAAGGTGAAGTTACTCTAGGTCATATAATGTTTCAAAATGGTGAATTAAAAGTTGCTAAAGAGCAACAAAACTTACAAAAACTATTGTCTCTTTATCATCCTGGTTTAAATAAAAAATATTATGAGTTTAATCCTATTGCTATTGCAACAGATGAACTTGGTGATATTGAACTAGAAATAGATGCTTTAGTAGCTGCAAGATCTATGGATATAGATCAAATGGAAGCTATACTTAGAGTTGAAGTAGGTTCAGAAGTTTCTAAAATGAAAAGTAAAGAAATAAAAAGAGATCTTATGTTTTTTGCAAAAGAAAATCCAGGTCTGTTTTTAGATTTAGCTAATGATGAAAACGTAATGTTAAGAAACTTTGCTATCCAAGCTATTGAAGCTGGAGTAATTAAGTTATTAGACGATCAAAGAACTTTTGTTTGGGCTTCAAATAATAAAAAATTCATGACAGTTCCTTTTGATGAGCATCCATACTCAGCTATGGCAGCTTTCTTTAAAACTGACGAAGGTTTGGAAATATACAAATCAATAGAGAAAAAATTCTCATAACATGTAATACTATATAGTAGATAGGTCACTCATAGAGAGTGGCCTAACTATTATTCAAAATTAAAATACAATGGCGGTAAATATAAACACAGTATACACTACAGTATTATTCATACTGAATAAAGAGCAGAGGGGTTATATTCCTCCAGCTGAATTCAATAGTCTTGCTGCGCAGGTTCAAAATGATATATTTGAATCGTATTTTCCTGACGGTAATCAAGTTAACCGCCTTAATCAAAGTAATCGCCAAAACGATACTGAGTTTTTTGATATGTTTAAAAATATATCATACAAGTTATTTCCTTTTGAAAAGGAAACAGATTTTACCTATAATGCTGCAAATACAGGATTTATATATACAGGTACTAAAAAAATATATAAGCTAGGAGAAATCACTGCAACAACTCCAGCTTCACAGACAGGTCAACCTGCTAATATACAATCAGTTGTACAATTAACTAGTAAGAGTGATTATACTGAAATTACAAAATCTAAGTTAACACTACCAACAGCAAATTATCCTATTTGCTTTACAACTCAAACAGCTGCTGCAATTGCGCCAGCTACAGTCCCACAATTATTAATCAAAGTTTCGCCTGCCACAGCAGCAACAACTTTAGCGGTAAATTGCTTATTTGCACCAACTAACCCATCTTGGGCGTTTACAGTTGGTACATTAGGTCAATATGTCTATAATTCTTCTTTGTCTGTAGACTTTCAATTAGACATTGCTGAACAAAACACATTGATTATTAACATATTAAAATATGCGGGTATAATAATTAAAGATCCACAAATAGTACAAGCAGCAGCGCAAGAAGCGCAAGCAGAGGAAACAAATTTAAAAAGTTAATAAATGGCACTAATAACAGAAAACAATGCACAATATTACGCTGGCTCACAAGATTTTCTTGTCAGCAATGCAGCTGCTGGTCAAACATATACATGCACTTTTGATACTGATTTAGTTTTTGGAAGCTTTAATCCTTTAGAAACAAATTATGCTTTAAATAATTTTAAATTATACACAGCAGCACCTGGAGTAGCTACATACACAGAGTACACAGCAGCTTATACAGTAGCTAATAATGTTATTACTATAACAGCAGCTATAGCATTAAATACAAGTTTTGTTGTTCAACTAAAAACAACAAACGGTGGCGAATATGGTAACAGAGATGCTTATGGTTCTACTGTTCAAGAAAACTGGGGTTCTTATTCTTATATAACTTTGAACGATATTATAGACAACTTCATGGTTGGTTACATTGGAGATGGTAAATTAATAGGTACAGTTAAAAAAAGTGATGTATTGTTTTTTGCTAAAAGAGGATTACAAGAGTTTAGTTATGATACACTTAAAAGCATAAAATCTCAAGAGCTTACTATACCACCAAATTTAAGTGTGCCTATACCACAAGACTATATTAACTATGTGAATATTTACTGGGTTGATCAAGCTGGTATTAAACACATTATTTATCCTACTACTTTAACAAGTAATCCATATAGAACACCTATTCAGGATGGTGAAGGAATTCCTACTCAAGATAATTTTGAAAGAAATCTACAAGGAACATCTATAGTTAACAAAAGATGGAGAGATAATAATTTAAAGAATTTAAATAGAGAATTAGAAGACAGTTCTTTTTTCTCTAATATATATGGTGGTGGTTTTGGTAACGGTTTTGGAACTGTTGGTGGTCAATATGGTATTCAACCTGAAATAGCACAGATAAATGGATGGTTTACTATAAATGAAAGAGACAACAAGTTTTCTTTCTCTAGTGATCTCTCTGACAAGTTAATTATATTAGAATATATATCAGATGGTTTAGCGGCTGACGGTGACACTAGAGTGCCTAAAATGGCCGAGGAAGCAATGTATGCATACTTAAGTCACGCTATAATATCTACAAGAGCAAATCAACCTGAATATGTAGTAAATAGACTTAGCAGAGAAAAGACTGCAAAATTAAGAAACGCAAAGATTAGATTATCAAACATCAAGTTAGATGAGTTTACTCAAATTATGAGAGGCAAGTCTAAATGGATTAAATCATAAAGTTATATGCCTAAAGTCACTAATACTTTTATAAAAAGTAAACTAAACAAAGATTTAGATGCTAGACTTATCCCTAATGGAGAATATAGAGATGCTGTAAATGTACAAGTAAGTAGGTCCGAAAGTGATAGTGTTGGTTCACTTGAAAATGTTTTAGGTAATAAATTAATTAAAGATTTTGGTAATACAGATCTTACATGTATAGGTTATTTTGCTAATGAATCAACTGGTATGATTTATGTTTTCTTAACAGACTATACAGACCCAGCACCTAACACACAAAGATCATACTCTACAACTGCAGAAAATTATATATACAGCTATAGTGTTGATAATGATAGCTCTACTCTTTTAGTTCAAGGAGCTTTTCTTAATTTTTCTAAAACAAATCCAATATTTGGTATTAATCAATTAGAAGAGTTTTTGTTTTGGACAGACAATAGAAACCAGCCTAGAAAAATAAACATAAACAGAGCTAACCCAAATGGTTTAGCAACTCCTGATTATTATACTAATGAAGATCAAATATCAGTAGCAAAATATAATCCATATAGAGAAATAAGCTCTACTGTTATAGAAACAACAATGGAAGATGCTACAAGTAAATTTTTACCTAATGGTGGTAGTGTTATATTAAGTAGTGCTATAGCTGCTCAAGCTACTTCTTTACCAATTTCAGGAGGTTCTTTAAAAGGTGAAGTTTTAACGGCTAGTCCAGTTAATCCATATACAAATAATGTTGGCTCTACTGTTTCTTATGTAGATGCTAATAATAATATTCAAACAATAACTGGAGTTACTGTTAATACATTTCCAAGTGCTATAGCTATAACATTGACAGGAACAACATCTAATGTTCCAGCTTTAGCTATTGGTACAGAAATTATTTTTAATGCAAACCCTAAATATAGTTCATTATTTACTGGAGATTCTGATTATTTAGACGATTTATTTGTAAGGTTTAGTTATAGATTTAAATTTGATGATGGTGAATATTCTTTAATAGCTCCGTTTACTCAAGTTGCTTTTATACCTAAGCAAGATGGTTACTTTATGTATATAAAACCAGACTCGACTACATCAACGCCTGGCTTAGACGACCAAGCAAATGCTTATAGAAGTTCTATAGTTTCATTTGTAGAAAATAAAGTTAATATTATAAAAATAATAATTCCAAGACCTAGTGAGTTATCTACAGGTGGTGGTTTTGCAGGATCAACTATTGCTAATGATTTTAAAATATCTGAATTAGATATATTATTTAAAGAATCAGATGCTTTAGCTGTTAAGGTTGTTGATACAATACCTGTTGCAAACATTACTATAAATAGTGATGGAGATATAGAATATTTATATGAGTCAACAAAACCATTTAGAACTCTTCCTTCTGATGAGCTTATAAGAGTATATGATAAAGTTCCTGTAAGAGCCCTTGCCCAAGAGATAAGTGGAAATAGAGTTATATATGCTAATTATCAAAATAAACATACACCTCCCGCGGTACTAGATTATACTATAGCAATAAATGAAAAAAATAATATTGCTTTAGATAAAGGAACAGCTGTTGTACCTGGTTCCACATCAGGAACAACATTAAATTTTTCTAGTTCTTCTGGAACAATAGATATAGGTAGTTACATTTATGGAACAGGAATAGTAAAAGGAACTGTTGTAACTTCAATTACTGGATCACCCGTGACATCAGTAACAATAAGTAATGCTGCAACGAACGCGTCTGGAACTATAACATTTAGAGCTGCTGGTGATGAAGAAGTAAAAGTAAGTAAAGTAGAATATCCTAATTCATCTGTTAAACAAAACAGAAATTATCAAGTTGGTGTAGTTTTAGCAGATAGATATGGAAGACAATCTACTGTTATTTTAAATGCAGCAAATCAAGGTTCAACTATATATCATCCTTATTTTGGTAAAGGTTTAGAGCAAAACGAATGGCCAGGTGATTCTATAAAAATGTTATTTAATTCTGGTATATCTCCTTCTGCGCCTAATCAAACAGATGAGTGGCCTGGTTTATATAATGGCAATGTTGCAAGCGCTAATTATAATCCATTAGGTTGGTATTCATATAAAATAGTAGTTAAGCAAACAGAGCAAGAATATTACAATGTTTATTTACCTGGTATAATGGCTGCTTACCCAGATTCTACAACTTTAGAAATAGGTAATACTTCTCACGCTGTTTTAATAGCAGATAATATTAATAAAATACCTAGAGATTTATCGGAAGTTGGTCCTGAACAAAGACAATTTAGAAGCTCTGTTCGTTTATTTGGAAGAGTTGAAAATACTGCTGTATTAATAGACCCAAGTGATTTTGGATTAAGTAATAAACAATATTATACTTCAACAGAAGGTGATACTGCTTCGATAATATCTACTATGAAAGATTTATTTGAAGTACCTACAACATTAACTGCAGGGTTTAAACAATTTTATGACCATGAATCTGATCCTTTAATCGCTAGAATAAGCACTAATTCTAAAATAGGTCAAATATCAAGCGTAAATTCAAGTGCTACACCTCCTGGTCTTCAGTATTTAGCTGTTTATGAAACAGAACCTGTAGAATCTTTATTAGATATATATTGGGAAACAACTTCATCTGGTCTTATATCTTCTTTAAACACAGCTATATTGACAGGAACAGGTGGTGGAGCTTCACTAAGTAGCTTTAATACAAATAACTGGTCTGAGGCTTTAGCTAGTGGAGGAGATATATTAAATGCTGGTTTTCAATTATTAAACCAAACTGGACAAGTTATAACAATAGCAGGTAACAACTCATTTACTTTAACAAGTGTAATTGACGGTACTGGTCAAGATGTTCAAAATTTACCATCTGCTGGACCTTATTTCCAAATATACTTAGATAGTGGTTTTTATAAAATCAGAACAACATCAACTTATTTTAGTCAAGTTTATTTTAGTTTAAATCCTCAACTTAGAGAATTTACTTTTAATTTTACGTCTATAATACTTGATGCAAGTAATGTTCCTACTACAACTTTGTTTAGCGAATTTGCAACAGTAAACAATGTGTCTCCAACTATTACAGCTAGTCCAGCTTCTGGAACAACTATAAATACAAATAGAGACAACTTAAGCACTCTTGTTACCTTATCAGCTGTTAACGGTGCTAATAACACAAGTTTAGCTGCTAAAGATTTAACATGGAATATAATTTCACAACAAGTTACAGGTGACGCAACAGGCACTCAAGTTGATTATTTTGAACTAACAACTCCAGTTGTTACTACTAACAGCGCAACAACTTTTAAAAATAAAAGTTCTGCAACTGAAGCTAAATCTTATGATTTGGTTATAAGTTGTTCAGATCCAGGTATAACAGTTCAATTAAATTATATTATAAATATGGCACCTGTGGTTAGTTTTGTGAGAGAATATAAATATTTGTCTAACGTGCAAGGGTTTTCAGTTCCTACAGAAGTAGTTGTAATTTATATTTCTAGTGGTACAGATACGGCAAACGTTGGTTATTACTTAATAGCTCCAAGTTCTCCTTTTGGAAACAGCATTTATTTTTCATCAGGTAGTAATAATTTAGTAAATATATCTGGTGGAGGTACAGCAAATTCACCTATACAATTAAATAAAACAGGAGCAAGTTTGGCTGTTGCAAACACGTGTAATGTTCAAAGCGGTTTTGTAACATATTTTAATACAGACTTAAACACCTTGTTAAGTTTAACAAACACATCACAATTTGGAGGAGCTTGTAGAGATTCACAAAATCCTTTTCAAAATGTTCAGCAACAAAATGAAATTACAGATTTATCTGGATATGCTTTTGAGATAATATAAAGTAATTAAATATAAAAATAAGTAATAATTAATCATGCCAGGAGTAACAATAGAAGTAAAATACTTTAACACTTTTGTATTAAAAAAGACGCTTAGCGGGCAATATGTAACCGACCAACCTATTTGGAACGGTTCTTTTGGTATACCTAGCACTATAGCTGGTGGATATCCTGTTGTTGCAGACACATCTCAAGGAACTCCTTTTGCAATTGAAGAATCAAGAATACGTGGAGGTTTTAATAACACTTCTGTAGATTTTTCTCCAAGAGCGTATTTAGTTGAAGATAATCCAAACGCTTCTAGGTTATTTAGTTCTATAATATACTCTGGAATATTTAATTCAAGAACAGGTGTAAATGATGTTAACGTTTTTCCCGTAGGTAGCGATATAACAAAAAGTGCTGATCCGGCAAGTGGTTCTATACAAAAGCTATATGCTGAAGATACAAACATGCTTGTTTTTCAAGAATACAAAGTAAGTAGGGCTTTAATAGACAAGGATGCAATATATGCTGCTGAAGGCGGTGGTACCGTAACGGCCTCTAATTTAGTTATAGGAGTATTACAACCCTACGCTGGTGAATATGGAATAAGTAAAAATCCAGAAAGTTTTGCTGTTTATGGCTATAGAAAATATTTCACAGATAAAAACAACAATGCAGTTTTAAGGCTATCCAGAGACGGTATGACTGAGATATCATCTTATGGGATGAAAGACTTCTTTAGAGATGAATTAAACAATATAGATACCAATGCTGGTGCAGGAGTAGTAAGAGGTGCTTACGATCTTTACACAGATCAATATATTTTATCTCTTCAACAAAGCACTGTATATAATACAAATACTACTTATAAAACTTTATCATTTGACGATTCTATAAACGGTTGGACAAGTTTATATACTTATCAACCTGATCAAATATTTAGCATGCGTAATAGATTTTATTCATTTAAAAATGAAAAATTGTTTATACATAATGATACGTCTGTTAGTAGAAATAGTTTTTATGGAGATGTACAACCAAGCTCTGTAACCGTTGTATTTAATCCAGACCCAATAAGATCAAAAACTTTTAGTACAATGAGTTATGAAGGTAATAATGGTTGGGAATTAACAACATTAGCTTCTGACGGTACTGGTAAAGATTATCAATCACTCAATAATGTTTATCTTAGTACAAATGATTCAGCAAATACTGTATTAAGTTATATAATGGGTGAATATATTATAAATCCAGCAAATGGTCAAGCTATTAGCGGCACACCTACAGGAGCTGGTGTTGGCCAAGGATATGTTGCTACTTTTGGTACTAAAAATCCGCCATACCCAAGACTACACGCTGGTTTTGACAGAAAAGAAAATGCTTATGTTGCTAACTTAGTTAATAACAGTCCAGCAACACAAGGTGAAATAATATTTGGAAGTGTAATAAGTGGTATAAAAGGTTTTTATGCTACGGCTACATTTACAACAGATAGGTACACAGACCCTGGAGGAGAAAAACAATTGTTTTCAGTAGCAACAGACTTTTTCTCTAACAATGGATATTAATAAATTAAATAAATAAATATGGCATTTCCATTTATAATAGCAGCTCAGGCTTTAACTGGAGTTATAGGAATAGTTTCCAATAACATGGCAGCTAAAAAAGCAAGAGGTGAAAAAATAAAAGCTCAAAGAAGACTTGCGTCTTTAGAAAAAAATAGACAAGACATAGTTAATCCTTATGAAAACGTAACAGATTTAAGCGGCATGCTTAGTAATCCTATGGCTAATCTTGGAGTTGCTACTCAAGCAGCAGAAATGCAAGTTGAGCAAGCTGACATATCGTTGGCTAATACTTTAGATACTATAAGAGCTACAGGAGCAAGCGCTGGCGGTGCTACTGCATTAGCACAAGCTGCTTTGCAAAGTAAAAAAGGTGTTTCTGCTAGTATTGAACAACAAGAAGCTCAAAATGAAAAACTTAGAGCTCAAGGAGAACAACAGCTTAATCAACAAAAAATGGCTGAAGCACAAAGAATACAAGGAGCTGAAGCTGCTGGTAAAGAATTTGTGTATGGTCAACAAGAAAATAGAGAATTAATGCAGCTAGATAGAGCTCAAAACCAAGCTGACAATGCAGCTGCTCAAGAGGCACAATCAAGATCTGACATGATGGCAGCTTTAACTGGTACAATAGGAGGTATAGCTTCTACTGCTGGATCTGCATATGCTGCTGGTGCATTTGGTGAAAAACCAGCATCAGGTGGTGGTAATAAAGCGTATAATCCACAAAGCTATAGCGCTATTGAAAGAATAACAGGAAAAAAAATAGATTAAAATGAGCTATAGAGATCCAAAAACAATAGTACAATCAACAGGCAAATATTACGCCCAGTTATCAAAGTCTTTAAGCAGAACGGCTTCAAATGTTAGTCAAACAATAGCTGCACAAGCAAAAGAAAGAAGAGAAAGTGCTATAAGAAGAAGCAAGATAAGCAGAGACTACATGATGGTTACTGGTAATCAAATGAGTCAGCAAGCTAAAGAAGGTGAAGAGCTCTTTCAAATTGACTATAATGCTTTTAACGGTATAGTTAATAATGCTGCTGAAATAGTTGCATTAGATATTTCAACTCCCGAACAAAATAGATATGCCGCTGCTGCAAACTCAATGCCAGAAAATATAGGAAAAGCTATAGCAACTGCAAAAGAACTTACAAAAGATGCTAACTTTATAATAGAAAATACAGGTCAACCGGGTGGTTTAGATCCTTTTGCTCCACAAGATGTACAAAGTAGATATGCTTTAATAGCTGGGGCAGTTCCAGGTAAAAGCACATTAACAGGTAGAGTAAGAGAAGATGGTAGCGCTGAAGTAATGATGCTTTTTAAAGACAAAGACAATAATGAATTTAGTATTAGTAATTCAGAATTAAGCGGTATATTAGATAGTGATGACGGTCAATTAGGTATAGTTCGACCAGATCTTACTAAGGCTACTACAGAAATATGGAACAGCACTGTATTAGCCCAAGCAGCTGATGGAAATCCTTCTAATAAATATAGAAACTCTTTGTTAACTGAAAAACAAAGATCTGATTTTAATAAAGCAACAGGTCAAACTGAATTTTTTAAAGATCCAAGCGTTGAAAAAATAGCTGCTGCTGTGTATGATAAATCTAGAGAAACAATTGATGGTTTATCTCCAACAGAGCAGATAACTGAATATAACAATTTAGGTTCAGCTTTAGGTCTTGATGATGGTACTGGTCATTCAGATTACAAAACATCTTTAAACAAAGAAGAAGTTGAGGAATTAACTCAAAGATATATATCTACAATGATAGAACAAAAAATGGGTAATGATCCTAAAGACCACGCTGTTTCTACAGGTAAAGTAGCAGCAGCTAAACCTAGGCAACTTACTGAGTCTGATAAAAAAAGAATATTAAACGCTCAAGAATCAAGAGAAAGATTTGAATATGTAGAAAATAAACTTCAAACAGCTTTACAAAATAAAGATGTTTCCATTTTTTCAGGAGAAGTTATAGGTTCTAAAAAAGATAGAATAGAAGAAGTTGCTTATAGTCCTAATGGTTCTGTAATTACTATAAGAACAGACAACGAAGATATGCCAGATAGAGTTTATGATACAAATAATGATAATGATTTTGCTAGACTTTTTGACGACTTTGCTGCAATTGAATATCCTAAAGATGTAGATCAGTTTAAAGATTTATTTAGAAGCAAAATAGAAACAAAAATAGATCCTAGAATAGCTAAATCAAACAAAAGTAGAAGCGCCCAAGAAATTGTTGATCCAAACGCGGGTAAAAAACAAAAACCTTTTAGATAAAATATAATATGAATGAAGAGTTATTAGGCTATGCTTACGAGCTTATCCAACAAAATGGGTATGACGGTTCAATGGAAGACTTTGTTGTTGAATTAGAAGAAAACAAAGATTTACAAAATGTTTCTTATGAGCTTTTAAAATCTGGCGGATACAACGCTAATGAACAAGAATTTATTGAAGAGGTTGGCTTGGGAAAGCCAAGCGATGTTGCCGAAATGGATGCGACTGTAACATCGGAACCAAAAGCATCCGAGAAGATAGAAGGTACGGATTTAAAATTGGTAAATGGTTCTTTGGAGCGAGTTCAAGAAGATCCTGATGGTGGAGTTCAATCTGCCTATGATCAATATAAAGAAACAACAAAAAACGATCCCTCTAATTATAATGTAGATAACAAAGTAGGTCAATTTTTAATAGATAAAATTGCTGGTTTTACATCTGGAACTTTAAATATACTTGGCGGAGCTGCAGATGCAATAGAAATGGTTGGTGATGTTGCTGCTACTAAAGGTATTGATATTTATAATTACTTTGCTGACGATGAAAATGACTTCACGCAAGAAGAAAGAAATAAAATAGCAGGAAATATAGAAAAAGCTTTTGCTCTTGATGATTTACTTAATATAGGTGCTGACGCAACTAGTAAGTTTATGACAAAAAGAGATGTAGAAGATGGTGAAGGCATTACAGGTGCAATTAAAGAAGGTAATTATTTAGAAGCGTTAGATAGAACTTTAAATGGAATGTTTCAAGCTGCACCTTCTGTTGTTGCCG
>Ga0208643_1001300_pt1 | contig 14209 bp, 11 predicted proteins | sample VirMetDEL_Nov_12_FD_184516 | JGI IMG/M metagenome (GOLD analysis project Ga0208643, IMG submission 184516) | Aqueous microbial communities from the Delaware River and Bay under freshwater to marine salinity gradient to study organic matter... | ecosystem: Environmental > Aquatic > Marine >... | reverse complement strand
AATGATCACCGAAGCGGTACGTGGCAACGGTGCTATCGTGGTTAACCGTGAAGGTAACCGCTTTATGAACGAAATCACTACCCGTGATAAAGCGTCTGCCGCGATTCTGCAACAAAAAGGCGAAAGCGCTTATTTGGTATTCGATGACTCAATCCGTAAGAGCTTAAAAGCGATTGAAGGTTATGTGCATCTGAACATTGTTAAAGAAGGCAAAACCGTCGAAGAGTTAGCAAAACAAATCGATGTGCCCGCCGCTGAACTGGCTAAAACCATCACGGCATACAACGGTTTCGTGAAATCAGGTAAAGATGCGCAATTTGAACGTCCAAACCTACCACGCGAATTAGCAGTAGCACCTTTCTACGCATTAGAAATCGCACCTGCTGTTCACCACACTATGGGTGGTGTTGTGATTGATACTAAAGCCGAAGTGAAGAGCGAAAAAACCGGTAAACCAATCCAAGGTTTATATGCTGCAGGTGAAGTGACTGGCGGGGTTCACGGTGCTAACCGTCTTGGCGGTAACGCAGTATCAGACATTGTGACCTACGGCCGTATCGCCGGTGCTGAAGCGGCTAAATTCGCTAAAGATCACTAGTCACAAACCGTATAAGGGTTAACGGACTAACCCTTGGCTCTCAAAGCACGGTTTTAAATATGAGAGCCCTAGCTTGAATAACTCAAGCGCTGCTAGTCAATCCATAAGCGAGCCATCAGGGCTCGCTTTTTTTATCAAGCGTTTTAGCTAATTGATGACAAAGCTCACTCTTTTAATAGTCAATTTTCTAAGGCTAAGGACAAAAAGCCCTAACTCACTTACACTCTTTGGCTGATAACTACATCACAATCCGTTAGGTGACTGAAATGAGAATTGGATTCTTTAGCGCAAAACATTACGACATGCAGCATTTTAACCGCACAAATGCCGCGTTTGGTGCACAAATTGAGTATTTCGATTATCGCCTCTGCATGCAAACGGTGAAACTTGCTGAAGGGTTTGAAATCGTCTGCGCCTTCGTTAACGATTCACTCTGCGAAGAAGTCCTCGTTGAACTCGCCAATGGCGGTACAAAAATCATCGCCATGCGCTGCGCAGGTTTTAACAATGTCGACTTAGTCGCCGCTAAACGCTTAGGCATGCAAGTCGTTAACGTACCAGCTTATTCTCCTGAATCCGTGGCCGAACACACAGTCGCGCTGATGTTGACGCTAAACCGCAAAATCCACAAAGCTTACCAACGTACCCGCGATGCCAACTTCTCCCTCGAAGGTTTAGTCGGTTTTAACATGTTCGGCAAAACCGTCGGCGTGATTGGTACAGGTAAAATCGGCGTGGCCACCATTAAAGTCTTGCTCGGTTTTGGCTGTAAAGTCATCGCCTACGATCCCTTTATCAATCCAGCGGTTGTCGCGCTGAATGTGGAATATCAAGATCTCGATTTTATTTATGCCAACAGCGATATCATCAGTTTGCATTGCCCGCTCACGGCCGATAACCGCCATTTGCTCAACCAAGCCAGCTTCGCCAAGATGAAACCCGGTGTCATGGTGATCAACACCAGTCGCGGTGGCTTACTCAATGCCTTCGATGCGATGGAAGCCTTAAAACTCGGCCAAATCGGTTCACTCGGTCTCGATGTGTATGAAAACGAGAAGGGCTTATTCTTTGAAGATAAATCGAATGAGATCATTCAAGACGATGTATTCCGTCGATTATCTGCCTGCCATAACGTAATTTTTACTGGTCACCAAGCCTTCCTCACAGAAGAAGCCTTAGGCGCCATCGCCCAAACAACCTTGAGCAATGTAAAAGCGCTATGCGCAGGGGAACTCTCAGGTAACGAATTGTTTTAACTGACAGATAATATCCTGACTGCTACAGTGAGGCTTCAACGTTTGAAGCCTCACAGAGAGAACCTCAATATGCTAGTCACTCAGGAAACTCAGGATATCTCCACGCCTTCAGGGCTAATGCGCACTTATATCTACCGCCCAGAAGCACAGGGGCAATTCCCAAGCATCATCTTTTATTCCGAAATTTTTCAGCAAACGGCACCTATTGCACGCGCTGCGACAATTCTTGCTGGCCACGGTTTTGTGGTATTTGTGCCGGAAGTATTCCATGAACTCAATCCTTTAGGCACAGTGCTCGCCTACGATGAACTGGGTAAAGACAAAGGTAACGCCGATAAATTTGCAAAACCTTTAGAGCACCACGACAGCGATACCCAAGCATTAGTCGATTTTGCCCATCAACAAGCTTACTGCAATGGCAAAGTGGGCAGCATGGGCGTGTGTATCGGCGGCCACTTAGCCTACCGCGCCGCACTCAACCCCGCTATTTTAGGTGCATTTTGCCTCTATCCAACCGACATTCACTCCAACACCCTGCCCTGCGCCTACGGCAATGACTCTCTGAGCCGCAGCGGTGATATTCAAGGGGAATTAGTGTTAGTGTTTGGTAAGCAAGATCCCCATGTATCAGCGGAAGGCCGAGTGTTAATCCACCAGCAATTAATGGCGCTGAACCGTAACTTCACTTGGCTTGAAGTCAACGCTCAACACGCCTTTATGCGTGATGAAGGCGATAGATACGATCCGGCTTTAGCGCTGCAAATGTACTTACAAGCGACGGCATTTTTTCAGCGAGTATTGCGATAGAAGAGTTACATAAACAACAAGGAAGTGATTATGAGAGAGCGTATTTTTAGATGACTAGCTGGAATACTCAGTGTAAGCCTGTTGCTTGCGACTGGCCAACAAATCAATTCTGCGATGCTTTCAGCCATTGATATTGGTATATATCTCGCGATTTGTGCTGTGTTGTTATATTTTTCAATCAAAGGTAACGCTGGATTTAACTATCCAATACTGCAATTTTTTGTCAAATCAATCGACAAAAAATAAGTCTGCTTCGTTACCGCAAACAAGGTAGCACCTTAACTAATATTTAGGTGCTACAGCTTCTGTCAAGTTGGTTCCCAATCGGTTTACGCACCTAACAAAGGTAGATGTTTGATACTTTTGTATTTCAACGATAATTCAATACATTGGGAAATTGCGAATTCTGGCAGAGGATCATGGATACTTAACACTATGGCTCGATTCCCTTCAAACTGCAGCACATCGGAATGCAGCTCTCGAAATATATCAACCAGCTGAGTTTTACAATTAAAGAATAAGTAATATTGTTCGGGATATTTTGGCTTCCAGTCAAATCTTACTGTGCTGCCTTTTTTAACTGAATAACTCGGCTCGCCCCATTTTAAGCTCTCTTCCACCGCACCTAAATCCTGCGCTTCAGCAATCGCAAAAACAAAGGTTCGGATCCGTAATAGCAGGGGCGTTATATGCTCAGGATAGCGTTCAAACTTGTTCTGCACTTGCGCTTGCATGCTCTTATCCTCCCATTTACACCATGCCGAATCATCATATCTGTAAAACAAAAAAACACGCTGCGGGCCCACATGGTTGAACTTCCAAACCTTTAGTGAGCGGCGATTATATCAGCACTTTATTATAAACCGCGCATTAGGGGTGTGACACAGTGTCGCAGGTCGTTGAGTTTTTATTGAGATACCCACTTAATCCTATATAAAACATACCATTATTTAAACAGACCTTTCATAGGCTTATTATGACCCGCTCTGCAGTAATGACTTCAATGGCAATAACCCTAGCCAGCATGGCCACGTTTTCAGGGATAGCAGCCGAAGCCGAAACTGAAGCAATGTTGCCAGCATCTGCAATTAAACCTCAAGTATCGACTCCCACTACCATCGAAAGAATTGCCATTACAGGGAGTCGAATTCAAAGGGAAGAGATGGCTTCCACCGCGCCTATGACCGTTTTTACCGCGCAAGATATCGAGAAAACCGGTGCTACCTCAGTTGAGATATTACTGCAAAGAATGACAGCCTCTGCGGGGTTTGCGGGTAATCAAACGAATGCCTATTGGACCGAAGGCGGCTATGGTTCAACCCAAGTTAACCTGCGCGGATTAGGGGTGAATCGCACACTCGTACTGCTCAATGGTCGACGTATGCTGAACAGTGGCACTGGGGCAAACTCCTCAGTTGATCTTAATACTATTCCCATTAGCATGGTTGAACGAATCGAGGTATTAAAAGATGGTGCATCCGCCATTTATGGTGCCGACGCGGTTGCAGGCGTGGTCAATATTATCACTCGGCAACAAATCGATGGAGTTGAGTTTCAAGCGCGAACGGGCATAACCGAGCAAAACGATGGTGAACAGTACAAGCTCGACCTTGCCCTCGGTCATATCGGTGAGCGTGGCAGTGGATATATGGCGATGAGTTACGATAAAACCCAAGCCATCGATATGCTGAGTCGCGCACCTTGTCCGCTTGAGGAAGTGAATGGGGAGCTAGTGTGTGGCGGTAGCTCGGCGCTGCCGGGAGGCAGAGGCCATTTCATTGATACCAATGGTAATCCAATCGGCGATCCGTTAATGCTTTTACCAACGGGAAGCGCGCCATACACAAGTAGCCATAAAGACAATACTTATCAGTACTTTAATGCGGTTCAACCTAACGAGCGAGTCAATCTTTTTGCCTACGGTGAATATGACTTAACGGCAAGCAGCCAAGTGTTTGCTGAAGCTATGTACACTCGCCGTAGCTCACAATTGCCCGCTTCCCCGCAATCGGTGTCAGGAATAGTCATTCCTGCTTGGCATGAGTCAAACCCGACCGATGCAGACTTTCTGCTCCAGAGCCGCAGACTGGCAGAAGCGCCCCGACAATTTAATATTCAAGCGGATACTTGGCGCTTAGTGACAGGTTTTAGAGGGGATTTAGACAACGGTTGGCAATGGGATGCTGCGGTTAACTTCGGCAGTAACCGTGGTTCCTATGAAGTGACCAATGTCATTAATAAGGCTCGTCTTGCCGAGGCGACAGACTATAGCAGTTGTCATCTTGATCCCAATGTCCCCTGCGCAGACTTTTGGGGAGCAGGCTCACTCACACCTGAAATGCTGGACTATTTCCTGTTTAATATGCGTGATAGCGGCGGCAATGAGCAGTTTAGCCTAACAACGAATATCACGGGCGATCTATGGCAGTTACCCGCGGGCATGATGAGTTTTGCCGCAGGACTAGAGCACAGAAACGAGAAAGGATGGAATGATCCTGACCCACTTAAAATCAGTGGTGAAGCAAACACAGCCCAGCAAGAACCGATTGATGGTCGTTACACTGCCGACGAAATCTATCTTGAAGCCTTGTTACCTATGTTAAGCGGCCTGCCCTTTGCCAAGTCGGTCGAATTAACTGCGGCGTTGCGATATTCCTATTTTGATACCTTCGGTGGCGATACCAATTATAAAATGGGGCTACTGTGGGTCATCAATGACGCAGTGACGCTGCGGGCCACCCAATCTACGGCATTCAGAGTACCAAATATTCCTGAGTTGTTTGGCGGCATAGATCAAGGTTCCATGAATACCACAGATCCTTGTAGCGAGTGGGCCAAGCTCGACCCTAGCTCGAATCGATACGCTAATTGTATGGCATCAAACGTGCCAACGAATTATAAGCAAGAAGGCACAATATTAACCGACCGTGGTGGCAATGCTGAACTTGAACCAGAAGAAGCCAATACCTTTACTGCCGGTATTGTTTGGGATCTGGGGTTTATTGAAGGGCTCAATATCACGCTCGATTACTACAAAATTGAGATTGATAACGCCATTAACTCAGTCAATGGTTCGAGCAAATTAGCCGCCTGTTACGACAGCAAAGGGATGACACATCCTTTCTGTAGCGACGAACACTTTGTGCGAGACGCAATGACAGGCAACATCACCTATTTACAAACACAACTGGGCAACGCCGCCAACGAAGTGGTTTCAGGTGTTGATATGGCGATGTTTTACCAGAAAGAGATGGCAGGCTTAGTGACGAATACGACTTGGGAGCTGAGCTATTTAGATCAATACGATCTACAAACCTACGCCGGCGCCCCCGTTGAGTCTCGAGCAGGCACCATAGGTTATGATGGTAGCTACACCAAGTGGCGCTCAAACCTCTATTTTGATATCACCAATGACAATTGGCGCTTTAGCTACAACATTCAGTATATTGGCGCGGCGGATGATCAATATGCCAATGCCGGAGAGATAGGCGACTCAGTTGATGCGATCACTTACCATAACGCACAGGTTCATTATCAAATGGACAACAATATTGCGTTCACAGCAGGTATCGATAATCTGTTCGACAAGCAAGCGCCATATCATCAAAGCTATACCGACGGGAATACCAACACTATGACGTACGACCTAATGGGACGTCGTTACTATGTCGGGATGAAATGGGCTCTGTAATGCTTTGAGCTTAAGGGGGCCCCCTTAAGCAAGCAGGCTAAATTAGTTCACAAAATAAAAGGTGAGTCATCAACTTGAAGCGGGTTAACACACTTAAACGAGTCTCATCGGCGCACTTTCTGCACAGATGGTTGATGCTATTGCTGGTACTGCCGATTGGGATCTGGTCAGTCACTGGCAGCTATTTCGTCTTAATGGATCTTGGGTTTATCCGTGGCGATCATATTAAAGTGCAAGACTCACGGCATATCGATCCCAGCCAGATCCATTACCCAATCGCAGCGGTTTATGAACGTTTCCCCAAGGCTCAAGCAATCGCGTTAACCTCATTCACTGATACCCTATACTACCGAATTAAACTGAGCGATAAATCCATTCTCGTTAATGCAGATTCGGGTGAGTTATTGCCTTCAATAACGGAGAAACAAGCCCAAATAATCGCTTCAAACTATCAGCATCACGGGTCTTTAGCCGTCGAGGCTAAGCTTGTTAGTGCAACCCTGCTCACCGATATCGCCCCTGCGGAATTAGCGCCGCGATACTTGCCCGTTTGGAGAATGGATTTTAACGATAGCGCAGCCACAAGCCTTTACCTGTCAGCGACAACGGGTGAGTTAGTCACGCGTAGACATGACTATTGGCGTTTGTTCGATCTCTTTTGGAAATGGCACATTATGGATTACGACGAAGGTGAAGCCATAGACAATCTTCTGCTGCTGAGTACGGCTCTAATCTCTATTGTGGCTGTGTTAGCCGGCTTTGTATTACTGTGGCAACGCAGAAGGAAGTATCTGAGATGATGCCGAAACTTAAACATAAGCCTAAGCCTCAAAGTAAACGCTTCAAACGCTGGGTCAAAATCGCTCACTATTGGCTCGGTGCCATAGTTAGCATTCAACTGCTACTTTGGCTGGTTACTGGGGTCTATTTCAATTTAACGCCCCATGATGAACTCAAGGGAATGGAGTACCAACAGAGCCATCATCCTGAGCCGCAAAGGCAAGCGTTTGAGCCACAAAAGCTTGTGGATATAACTCCCTTGCTAGCTAAGCATACTCAAGTAGAAAGCCTGACATTAGTGGCGATCGCAGGTAAGCCCGTTTATGTACTCGATGCAAAGGTGCAGCGCTATGCACACCAGTGCCAACAGCAAACCTTGATTGATGCTTATACAGGCAATGTCTTACATATTGATAAACAAAACGCGCAACAACTGGCGCTTGAAAGTTACACCGGCCCAGGCAAGATTACCCAAGTTAAGCAAATCTCAGCCCCCATTAGCGAGTGGCCAACCCAGTGCAATTCACTGTGGCAAATAGGTATGGATGATGACCTGTCGACGCGGATTTATATCAATGCGGTTAATGGCGAATTAGTTGGCCATAAAAATGACCACACAGACATCGCCGACTTGATGTTTAAATTGCACTTTATGGATTACCTCAATCAAGGCAGCTTCAACAATCCCTTTAGCTGGCTGTTTGGCATACTGACCTTGTTGTTATCCCTATCAGGCCTGTATTGGGTTGTTGAGAATCTGGTACTCAAGCGCTATCGATTTAGTATTGGTTAAATGGCTAAATACGGTATTATATTGGCCTATGGAGAATAAAGCCCCAATTGAGGGGCTGGAATAAATTCGCTAATTTTGATACCCAATAACAAATTGGGCTTCAGCTAATCGCCTTAAGCTGCAGGGTTTACCTCAGCATCCAGCAAGCGACTTTCGCTATAGGCAACTAATTCTTGATTGCTAACACGGGCAATAAAAATATCATCAAGAAAGAAATCTACATCATCACCGGATTTACGGCCCGCTAATAACTGAGTGCTGCCGTCTTCATAGGCTAAGGTCATAGCGACGGTTTGTTCATCAGGATAGGTAATTTGTGCCTGTGTGAGTTTTACAGGGGCTGACTTTAGCTCATCACTTACATGGGGGTTAAGCTTGAAAATAGCATCGACGGGCATATCTACCACGGCAGGTGATTTATCGGTAATGGGATTTTTACCCGTCCAAAACTCGATCGTATTCACGATAAACAAATCGCCTGTAGCCGCAATGCCATAAATCGGGCTCAATAGAATAAACAGCCCAGCACGACCATAACGGTTATCCACTGCACTTAAATTTCCCTTAGTCACCATTTGGCTTAAACCCATTTGCCCCATACAGGCCGTTAATTGAGTCGTTAACACCGCCGCGATAGTCACAGCTAGAAGTTTAGATTTCATTGAATTATCCCTTAAAAACAAAAGGGCGAAGTCTAAGCAGAGTGAATAACTAAACCGTGCGTTCAAGCACAGTATGAGGTAAAAAAACAGCGTGGCATGTAATAAACCCCCCTGTATTTGTTAGTAAACACTCAGTAAGCAAGCAAACATAATGAGAAGATAATAGGATTAAGAGCCCCGGCAATCACTGACAACAGTTTGATAATCAATGTAGCGCTGTGCAGCTAGCCAAACTACTCAGGATCAAACTTCTTCTTGCCTTCGAGTAACGCCTGACGTTCGGCTAAGGGCGTTTGATCGGCCAGCTTTAACACTGCCTTTTGCAGCATTAAGTTATTGGGATACGTGATGGTATCACCATTGTCGCGATGAATAAGCACGTGAAATAGTGCGATTTCAATAATCACACCGCTAATATCTTCATCCTTATCGACCACCCGAATACGCTCGCCGATACGATAAGGGAACACGAAAAAGATCAGCACGCCAGCAGTTAAATTACTCAATATCGACCATTGAGCAACCAATGCTACGCCCATCACAGCAAAGGCGGATGACACAAATAGCGACACATCCTGATAGCCCAGCCCAAGCGATACCGCCATCAGTGACAAGGTAATAAAAAACATCACATAGGAAATAAAACGGGTCACTAAACTGGTCCGCGCCACACTCACTTGCTTCATTTGCGCCAGTTTTCTCACCCAATGGGTTAAGGCGCGCTGTAAAAAGATAAACACTGCAAGATAAATACAGGCAAGCAGGATTTGATTTGTCATAATAGCGGCTCAATTAACTAAAACTGTCTGAATTCTAACTTTTTTGCGCGAGCAGTTATAGCCTGTGCAAGCGAGCCAAGCAGCGAAACCGAGTAATAAACCCAATATGGCCGATTCTACCCTCTTACATGAAACCCAAGACGCACTAGGCCCAATCCGCGTAATCGATTACGACGACTCACGGATCCTGTCCTTTGGGGACAACGACGAGCAGAGTAAAATCCTCAAGGCGGCGCCCCATATTCCCCAGCACACTTATGTGCAAGCCATGTTGTTGGTTTTACTGTTTTGTAAGCCCAAGAGCGCCATTGTCTTAGGCTTAGGTGGCGGCTCGATTATTCACTCTCTACGTAATTTCGACGCGGCAATAAAGTTAACGGCGGTGGAATTACGCCCCGCGGTGATTGAGTTAGCTAAGCGCTATTTTCAGCTACCGATAGGTAAAAAGCTCAATCTTATCAATGATGATGCCATCGCCTTTTTGGCCGCAGGCGATCATAAAAAAGTCGATGTAATTTTTGCCGATATCTACACAGCCAAAGGTGTTGAAACCGGGCAGCTTTCACCAGTATTCCTTGAGCAATGCACTAACCTTATCAAACCCAACGGTTATTTAGTGCTGAACTGCTGGAAAGAACATAGCCAAAATCGCGAGTTGTTGGCTGACTTACAACAGCACTTTGCCCATGTGAATGCTTGCCTCACTGGTGGCGGTAATTGGGTGATATTTGCCAGCCAATCGCCACAACTTTTAGGCACCTCAGCCCTGAAAAGTCAGGCTCAAACTTTGTCGCAACAATTGGATTTTGCCCTTGAGCGATCACTGACACGCTTTGGGCCTTGGATTTAATATTAATATCAGCAAAATAGCTTAAATTAGTTAACCCTAAGGCTGAGCTTTGATATTCTTCTCACACTCCCATGATATGAGCTGTCACCATGAAAAATAAGCACAAATTTATGTTAAGCGTTATGGCTCTGGCGTGCCTTAACTCTCTCAATGCTAACGCCGAGATTTTTAGTTTTGACACTCGTAGCTCACTGAATTCAGATACATTAGTACTATTCCAAAGCGCTGATGCTACCACCTATGGGATCGATTTTTTACCTCAGTCGACCCAAGACCAGTTAAACCTTGCGACGGCTGATAACAGCTTTTCCGGTAAGCAAGGTGAAATCCTTGAGATTTTAGTACCCAGCGAAATCGATGCTAAGCGGGTTTTATTGGTCGGTATTGGCGATGCAAAAACCTTAACACCCGGCGACATTAATACAATCGGTGGCAATGTTGCAGCAAAACTCGATACGGTTCCCCAAGCCACAGTGCGTGTGCTTACCCAAGGTTTAACGGCCGCGCCGTTATTTGCCTCAGAGCTGGCCCACGGTATTGAACTGCGCAGCTATCGTTACACTCAGTTCAAGGCGAATACCCGCACCGAGAAGAACTACCAAATCGCCGTTGATGATTTAAGTGGCAACCAGAAACACCATAAAAATCTGCAAGCGGTTGAAGCAGGTGTGTTTTTAGCACGCGATCTCACCAATGCGCCCGCGGGCATTATGTATCCCGACAGCTTTGCCAATGAGGCGAGAAAACTCAAATCCCTCGGCGTTAAAGTCACAGTATTAGAAGCCAAAGATATTGAACGCCTACAACTGGGCGCCTTAGCAGCAGTCGGTAAAGGCAGCGAACGCCCACCTAAATTAGTGGTGGCCCATTGGCCGGGCAGCAAAGACGCGCCAATCGCACTGGTCGGTAAAGGTATCACCTTCGACTCAGGCGGTTACAACATTAAGGCGACGGGCACTTCAATCGCGCGAATGAAGTCAGATATGGCGGGCGCAGCCACTGTGCTTGGCACAGTTAAAGCCATGGCACTGCAAAAGGCGCCAATCAACCTAGTGGCGATTATGCCGATGGCGGAGAACATGGTCTCTGGCCACGCGATGATCCCAGGGGACGTGATTAAAACAGCCCAAGGGCTCACCGTTGAAGTGCTCAATACCGATGCCGAAGGTCGCTTAGTGCTGGCCGATGGGCTCTGGTACGCCAGAGAAAACTATAAACCTTCTATTATTGTCGATGTCGCGACCTTAACGGGCTCCAAAGTTGGCGCACTCGGCAGCGTGTATGCGGGATTATTTACCGACTCTGAGACCTTGGTTCAACAGTTAACCTATGCGGGACAACAGGTTGGCGAGAAAGTGTGGCGTCTACCCTTAGATCAAGCCTACGATGATGAGCTTAAGTCTACGATCGCGGATCTGAAAAATACGGGTAAAGAAGGTAGCGCAGGCGCTTCCTCTGCGGCCATGTTCCTAAAACGCTTTGCGGGCGAACAGCCTTGGGCGCATCTCGATATCGCGGGTAATGCCTTAACCGCCACCGATACCGCCGTTGTGCCTGCGGGCGCCACAGGTTACGGCGTGCGCTTGCTCAGCACTTGGTTAACTCAGCCTAAGAAAAACTAGGTTCTAGGTTCTAGGTTCTAGGTTCTAGGTTCTAGGTTCTAGGTTCTAGGTTCTCTAAAATTTTGTTTTAACTGAGTTTATACTTAAAGGGATATCACTGACATCCCTTTTTTATGCCCGAAATTTAGCTCAATCCATTCACCGAAAAGTCATCGCCTACAATCCAGATCCAATTCCAATCACGCCAAACCCGCAGCTGCCGTGGAAAAAACGATTGGGTCCGACACCATCGCATTACAGTTCGATTAAACCGATTAGGATAATAGTTTTTATCCGTTATCTTAATTTTAAGCGAGTCGGTAATATGCTTCACATCGACAGGACGCAAGCAAATGTCCTGTTATGAACTTAAGCAATCATCAACTCAATGGAAGCATAAAATGACTCAATCAATTATCAACAGCACAATCAAACCATTCAAAGCCACTGCGTATCACAATGGTGAGTTCGTTCCAGTAACGGAACAAGACCTGTTAGGTAAATGGTCAGTTGTATTCTTCTACCCTGCTGACTTCACCTTTGTTTGCCCAACTGAATTAGGCGACATGGCTGATTACTACGAGCAGCTGAAAGGCATGGGCGTTGAAGTTTACTCAGTATCAACTGACACCCACTTCACTCACAAAGCGTGGCATGACACGTCAGACACCATCAAGAAGATCAACTTCCCAATGCTGGCTGACCCTACAGGCACCATCAGCCGTAACTTCGGCGTGATGATTGAAGAAGACGGTTTAGCACTGCGTGGTACTTTCGTGATTAACCCAGAAGGCCAAATCAAGGTCAGCGAAGTTCACGATTTAGGCATCGGCCGTAGCGCTCAAGAGCTAGTTCGTAAAATTCAAGCAGCTCAATATGTTGCAACTCACGATGGCGAAGTTTGTCCAGCTAAATGGCAACCAGGTGACGACACATTAGCACCGTCTTTAGACCTAGTTGGCAAAATCTAATTTAGCCCAAAGCGTCAACCCTGCCAGTCTAGCGTCCCAAGCTGATTGGCGTTACAGCCAACACAGTTGTAGCGCCACGCAGCAAAGGATTAAGCCCGCCCCTGCAAGGGCCTAGACTGGCCCCCTTATCTCTCCCTTTTACGCGATTTTGGAGTCATCACATGTTAGATGCGAATTTAAAAAATCAACTGCAAACCTATCTGCAAAACCTCAAGAGACCAGTTGAACTTGTCGTGTCTGCAGATGAGAGCAAAAAGTCTCAAGAATTAAAAAGCTTAGCGCAAGACATTGTCAGCCTATCTTCTCTGGTGAGCCTGAAAGAAACTCAGGGCGAACGCACCCCGGCGATGACAGTGATAAACCCACAACTTAATACGCAAATCAGCTTTGCTGGTCTGCCTATGGGTCACGAATTTACCTCACTTGTGTTGGCTTTACTGCACACGGGTGGACACCCAATCAAACTCAGCGATGACATTATCGAGCAGATCCGCAATCTGCCGGGCAAATATTCCTTTGAAACCTATGTCTCACTGACCTGCCAAAACTGCCCAGACGTAGTACAGGCACTGAACATGATGGCGGCGATTAACCCGAATATCACCAACGTGATGATCGACGGCGCCCTGTTCCAAGAAGAAGTAACCAGCAAAAACATTATGGCCGTGCCTTCTGTCTACTTAAATGGCGAAGTGTTTGCTGCTGGCCGTATCAGCATTGGCGAGATTTTAAATAAGTTGGATACCAATGCCGCAAGCCGCAAGGCCGATGAAATAAATGAAAAAGCCCCATTCGAAGTTTTAGTGGTGGGTGGCGGCCCAGCCGGCGCAGCGGCCGCTATTTATGCAGCACGTAAAGGCCTTCGCACTGGTATTGTTGCCGACAAGTTTGGCGGACAAGTCGCTGAAACCGTCGGTATCGAGAACTTTATTTCGGTCAAAGCGACCGAAGGTCCAAAGCTAGTGGCAAACCTTGAAGCCCATGTACGAGACTACGAAGTCGATATCATGGACAACCAAAAAGCCGTGTCATTGACGACTGACGGTTTGTTCGAACTTGAACTGGCCAGCGGCGCTAAATTACGTAGCCGTACCGTATTGTTAGCCACAGGTGCCCGCTGGCGTGAAATGAACGTCCCCGGCGAGAAAGAATACCGCGGCAAAGGTGTGGCTTACTGCCCACATTGCGATGGTCCGTTATTTAAGGGCAAACGTGTTGCAGTGATCGGCGGCGGTAACTCAGGTATCGAAGCGGCTATCGATCTTGCCAACATAGTAGAACATGTCACTGTGCTGGAATTTGATAAAACCCTGCGCGCCGACGATGTACTGCAACGTAAAGCGGCGTCTATGGGTAACATTAAAATCATTACCCAGGCCATGACCACTGAAGTGACTGGCGATGGTACTCGGGTTAATGGC
>Ga0208643_1001299_pt1 | contig 14211 bp, 15 predicted proteins | sample VirMetDEL_Nov_12_FD_184516 | JGI IMG/M metagenome (GOLD analysis project Ga0208643, IMG submission 184516) | Aqueous microbial communities from the Delaware River and Bay under freshwater to marine salinity gradient to study organic matter... | ecosystem: Environmental > Aquatic > Marine >... | reverse complement strand
AAGCTCTTCTTCTGCTTTTGAAGGGTCACCTAACAAAAGTTCTACTTCTGCTGGTCTATAAAACGCAGGGTTAATCTCAACTAAAACATCGTTGCCGTGGAGATATTTCTCGTTAATTCCTCCTCCAACCCACCTACATTGTTCTTCTCCAAATCCAGCACAAGAAAAAGCAGCCTCGACGAACGATCTAATGGTATGTGTTTCGCCAGAAGCTAAGACATACTCTTTTGGTTCATCTTGATTTAGCATCTTCCAGATGCCATCTACAAAATCCTCTGCATCAGACCAATCTCTTTGGGCTTCTAAATTACCTAGTTGGAGCGGTATAAACTTTTCTCCATCTCTGTTTTTTTTGAAGATGTCTGCTACACCTTTTGTAACCTTTCTGGTTAAAAACTCTTCTCCGCGACGAACACCTTCGTGATTAAATAACCAACCCTGAACTGCATAAAGATCATAAGAATCACGCCAAACTTTAACTAGGTGTCTAGCGGCAGCTTTAGATGCCCCATACGGGCTTCTGGGGCGTAGTGGGTGCGTCTCATCCTGTGGGGCGTTAACTACGTCGCCGAACTCTTCAGAGCTCCCTGCGTTATAATAGTGGCACTCTGGGCAGTGTTTGCGAATAGCCTCAAGTTGGTAAAGAACAGCCATGCAATTTGTATTCATATGATTTTCTGGCATGTCCCAGCTAACACCAACAAAAGAGTTAGCGGCGAAGTTAATAAAATAGTCTGGTTTTTCTTCTGAGATAACACGATTAACATTTGACTGGTCCGTTATATCCAGATCAATCAATCTAAATCTTGAGTCGTCCTTCAAGTGTTTTATGTTTTCGTGATTCTTTACGCTAAGTCGACGTACGCCAGCAATGATGTCAATGTCGGTATTCGCCAACAAATAATCCGCCATGTGGCTACCGTCTTGTCCTGTTACTCCTGTAATTATTACTTTTTTCATTTTTCAAAAACCATTTTAGGGTTACCTTCTTTTTCGTTGATTTCTATTAGCTTGTATCCATGTTTGTTCATGAATTCTTTATACTTGCTAATACTTTCTTTTTTGTTTTCAGACAGTAAATTTGCGTGGTTTTCTAACTCTATATTGCCAAATGTAACTTTATCAAAGTCAACACCAGATAAAACTTGCAGCTCATAACCTTCAACGTCAAGAAATAAATTATCTACATGTGTTATGTTGTTTTCATCCAAAATCGACTGCATTGTTTTTGCTTTTACTTTAACAGAGCCAGTAAATATTTGTTTTTTTGATGGAATCATAGAATTCATCGCTGTAAAATTTTGATGTTTATGTAAAACAGCCTCTTCTTCTTTAAAATCAAATGAAACTAAACAGCAGTTATAAATTTTTGTTCTGTCGTTTTTTCTATTTTTAACGCAATTTTCATATTCTTTTTTGTGAGGCTCTATTAAAATGCCAAAATAATCATTATTGTTTTGCAGGTGTATTGACCTTGATTGGAAAATACCATTATTAGCACCAGCCTCTATATATATTTTTCTCATGTTAAATTATGTAATCGTATCCGCATCTGACACAAAAACTTTCCAGTTCTGTTTTGATTTCTTTACTTACCGAATTATAGTCAGAGATCGATATAGGGTTTTTGCTATTTGGTTTTGAATTTATTTTATTCAAAGAATTAAAATCAACTTTTTTTAATTTTTCGTTTTTCGATTTTAAAAAATCTTTTAATTTTAAGAAATCTTTTTCACTCTCTATTTTAAAGTATATTTCGGATTCTGAAATTGAAATCTCATTCCAATATATATAGGATAATATTGCCTTTTCTATATTGCTCCCTTTGATTTTTTTATTTAATTTTTTGTAAATGTATTCATACCTTATTTTGAAAGACCAATCGTAATTATTCTCATCAATTATAGAAGGTACAGCGTCAAAGGGGTTTCTTAAATGGGTTATTTTATGAGTAAATGAATATTCATCTCTCCAATCAGATCCGTTAATTCCATATCTTGGGTATATTCCATCGTCGTCTTCATGTTGTATTAAGAAAGCCCAGCTTGATAACGCATCTTTATTTATTGGATTTTGTTCATGAGAACAATTTACTCCTAACTTATTAAATAAAGAAGAAGCAAAACCACTGCCGCATCTTGGATGTCCAGTAATGAGATATTTAAGTTTACTACTCAAATCAAAAAGTTTTTTATGTTTAGTTTGGACTTGTCGAATTTTTCAATCAAGCTTGTGTACAGGTCCTCATTTAGTATTAGTGTATCTAAATCTGACCATTTGTCAACAATTAAAATTGGCAGGTCTGAATATTGTATGGAGTTAATTGATTTAGTTACTATTGGAATTGTTTTTAGGTATAAACTTTCCCATGTTTTATGGCAATCAATTCCGTTTCCGTTTGGCGATATTGAAAACATCGATTTGGATAAGCCGTCCAAATAATTTTCAAATGATAAACCTGTTGTAAAATCAATACCTTTTCTTTTTATAGACTCTAAGCACAAACCCCTTTCTTTTGGATTTGTTTTTAAAGAAAAATTAGCATATACTAAATTTGTTTTTTTATTGTTTTTATTTATACACTCTCGCAATGATTGTTTGTTGCCATGAATCCATTTAGGATTAGCTATCCCAATTGGTATAGAGCTTAGTTTAGGGTGATTTATTGAAATGTTCTGTGCATACCAGTGAATGATATTTTTAGAATCTAAAAGCGGTATGTATTTTTCATCAATACATAAGTCGCTGTTATGACTTACGACCCTAATAGGTTTGTCTATAAAACTGTTAATTGCATTGAATATACAGTCTGTTTTTATAAAAACTAATGGCTCATCAAAAAGATGTTTTTTGTTTTCGTTTTCTTTAAAACCTTCTTCGTCAAAAGAATAATCACACAAAGCTTTAAATTCATCGCCGCAAATAAAATTCATTTTCTGAGTATGTTGTTAAGCAAGTCTTCGGCCTCCGTTTTGTTGAATGGCCTAGGCATATGGGCGTCTATTTTTTTGTTTAAAGAATTTTTTGTGATTGACCATCTGCAACGATCTATTCTTCCTGATGCAAGCCCGTTTTCAAAACCCCTTGGAATACTTTTAACGTCAAAGTTACATAACCTTTCCGTTATGATATCTTGATCTGTAAACCACCATTTGTTAAAATCGTTTGATTTGTGTTGTGGATACTTAGAGAGTAATTCTTCTATTGAATTTTCTGGTATTAATTTTTTCCATAAATTATGTGGTGCCGCAACATAACAAATGGGATAATGAACATCAAAAGTTAAATCTTTACCATAGCAGGTAAACTTATCACTCTCTGGTTTCCAATAATCACTTAAGGGCATCATGTCGACATCAGAAGTCATTATTAAACCATCTGTAAAGCGATGAGCAAGCAACCTATAAACCTGAACTATTGTTGCTTCTTTTATGTTTTCTATGTTTTCTATTTTTACTATTTTATTTTTATCATCAGAAATTATTTTTTTTTCTCCTAAATAAAAAGTTAATGTATTCCAGCCAAGTTCATTCCAAGCTTTTTGAATGTATGGCAGGTAGTTTAGATAAATTTCATTATCGTTAGTGCTTATTACTACTGTTTTCACTTTTATCTAATAAATTTTAAATGTTCTTCGTTTCTGCTGTCGTCCTCTTCGAAAGATTCGCCAACAAATCTTCTGTCAATTCTTGGGCTTGGGAAAGGCTTGAAGTGAAAAAATTCATCATGAATGGTACAGTCATCTTTAAAATTATTCCACACCAACTCTTTAAGAAAGATTTGATCAAAATAATACTCATTATTAAATCTTCCTTGTGTTTGCGATCTAAAAAGCTTTAACGAATTTTCAATTGAATATGGAAACTTGGATTTATTTAAGCCAAACATACCAGCTAAAATAGGGAAGTTTCCGTGATATGGGTGGTCTTTCATTACATGAAGGGTGGTTCCTTCTTTAACCCATTCGTTTACAGCATCAACTTCTCTTTGACAAAAACGAGAATCTGTATCTCTAAATATAACACGATTAACCCCTTCTATATCCATTGCCAAAAACCTATTCGCGTTAAATGATGAGTTTGGTGTTTCGTTAATTTCTATTAATTTAGCTCCAGTAGATATGAGCTCCTTTCTATATTTTTCTGGAACATCGTTTGATATATAAAAAATACAATCCCAACCTGGATAAAAATCTTTACAAGATTCTGAGTTCTTAACGGCCCCAACACAATATTTTGGTTTTTTACCCCACAAACTAAATGATACTATATTCATATTGAGTAAATCTCCCTGACTTTTAAAACTTCCTTTATTGCCCTGTCGTATGTTATTCTGTTCCTTGAAATCGATTCTGGATTCTCGTAATATACACCAATCTCTTCATCTATTTTTTGTAACTTGCCTCCTCCTTTTAAAATCCTAAACCACATATCATAATCAGATGCACAAAAATAAGACTCGTCAAAAAAACCGAACCTGTCGTGAACGTTCTTTCTCCAAACAGGCAAGCAATGAGGGGAGTTGTGCCTTAGTTGGTTTTCTATAGTCCCATCAAGTATTGGCCAGATTTTTCTTGATTTGCAATCTTCAAAGTTTTCGTTTTTTACTTCGCTGACTTTTAACTGACCGTAACAGAGGTCAATGTCTGGATTTTCTTGCAAATAATTGACCTGTTTTTCAAGAGAGTTGAATTTTCTTCTGTCGTCGACATTCCAATTTGTAATGATTGGCGAGCTTGATAGTTTTATACCTATATTCCAAGCTTCATATACAGAACATTTACCTATATAGTGATATTTTATATTGGGTAAATCAAGAAATTTATCAACAATTTCTTTGTCTGGGTTGTGTTCTTCATCGTTAGCATCTAACAAGATAAGTTCACAATCATGAAAGATGCTTTGTCTTTTTAGGTCTAAGAGAAATGGAAATAAAAAATCCGAAGCCTTATACATAGACGTTAATATACTTACCACAGGTTTTTTGCCCATACCTGATTATAGCACAAGTATTTTAATATTCAAGCAAAAACTAAATGTTTTCCTGCTCCAGAATATAATCCACCTCCAAGCTGTCCGCTTGGTTGAGTATCTCTTCCTCTTTAACAAACGAGCTATCATCCCAGCCCCATTCACTTACTATATCTTCTTCATCCCACTCAACGGCATCGGAAGACACGCTTGTGTCTACAGCTTTCTTGCTCCAAAACTTGCAACTCCAATATCTGGGCATTGTTTTGTCATCTGCAGATTCACATTTGTGGTTGTCATAAAAATCTCTTTTTTCTTGTGGGTCAAGATCACTAGCATCCATAGAGTAGTCCCCAAATTTAATTAAGATAGAATTACCTGTTTGAGGGTTTTTGACATAAACACCATACTTCTTACTATTGTCTTCGTAGATGAATGGTTTGTTAAGCGTTTCTTTCTCTGCCTCGGAATAAAAAAGTTCCTCGCAATCAAAATCCTGATCCCATTTTTCAATACCAGCTTTAATTAAATCAAGACTAGCTAGGTTTAAATCAAGATCGGAGAAATTAAAGAATAAACTGTGTTCGTTGCGGTGGATCTTTCCATCTTCAGAAAGTATATCCTTGTCTGAATATAAATATTCTTCTGGAACATCCTCGCCGCGATTCATTTTTAAAAACATATTAACACGGGCCATCGCCCACTGACCTTTTGTTTTACCAACTCTATGTGTAGAGTTGTAAGAATCTGAACCTCTTAAATATACGTTTTTAAGTTGCTGTATAGAAACCTTGCTTTCGTGTTTCTCGTTGTGTTTATCAAGCTTGTTTTCAAGGATAGAAGCAATAATATTAGACAATTCTTCTGGCTCAATAACCTTCTCTAAAGAAGACTCTTTGAGTTCTTGAATTTGTTTAGAAAAATCAACCTCCATTACGTGAAGTAATACACTAAATTTTTAAAAAAATGAAACTTAACCCTCACAAGATGAACAAGTATTGATAGATCTCGCTAGTTCTTGTGCTGGATTTGCGCCCCTCTGATAATATAAAGACTTGATTCCTTGCTCCCAAGCAAAAATCATTAGTTGATTCACTTCTTTAGGTTTTACCCCAGGAGGGACAACAATATTAAGGGATTGTCCTTGGTCTATGTGTTTCTGGCGTTGGGCTGCTTGTATGATTACCTCTTTCTGGGAAATTTCGCCAAAGGTTTTGAATACGTCCTTCTCGTCTTGATCCAGAAAATCAAGATGTTGAACCGAACCTCCATGAACAAGAATAGATCTCCATACTTCTTTTTTGTTTTTTTTGTGCTTTGAAAGAAGCTTGCGTAGGTATGGGTTTTTATATGTGAATTTTCCCTTGGCTAAGTCCTTAACGAAATAATTAGATTTCAGTGGTTCTATGCTGGGAGATACTTGACCGAGTATAAAAGAACTGGAAGTGGTTGGGGCGATGGCTAATGTCGTAACATTCCTGCGCCCATATCCTTTAAGTAATTCTGGCTCTCCAAATTTTACAGCCATTTCTTCTGTAGCTTTATCTGCCCTCTCTCTGATTGTCTGCCATATAGAAGCGTTTAGCATTTTAGAATCCATAGATTCAAACGGAACCATTTTAGATTGGAGGTATGAGTGCCATCCTAAAGCCCCCATTCCTAATGCTCTTTGTCTTATTGCAAAGTTTCTTGGGGCATCCATATATCTTACTCCGTCTGTCTTATCAATAAATTCAGTCATGACGGCATCAAGAAAATAAACCATTGTCTCAATAGCGTCTGTCTCAACTATTTCATCCCACCTTTCTAGGTTTAAACTCGATAAACAACAAACAAAACTTTCGTCCTCCTCTGAAGAAAGCATTATTTCACTGCATAAATTTGAAGCATTGATTTTTTTGCCCTTATCTTTGTAGACTTGGGGTGCTTGATTGTTGGCGTTGTCAGAATAAAATATATATGGATACCCACTTTCAAATTTCTTTTTTAAAACAAGACCCCAGATTCTTCTGTTTTCTTTATCCCCATCTATCATCGCTTCCATGAAGTTATCTGGAACACAGACACCAATACTCATTTTTTGTATCTCATGACCCTCTCCGCGAATCTTAAGGAATTCCTCTATATCAGCGTGATCAATAGGAAGATAAGCGGCAAAGCTACCTCTTCTTACATTACCCTGTGACACAACCTCCATTAGTTTTTCGTAAAGCTCCATGAAATGGACAGAGCCAGTACTAGTTCCTTCTTGTTCTCCAATTTCAGAACCACGGCCCCTAAGAGAACCAAAGAAACCAGATGTTCCTCCTCCGTGTTTTGTCATCATTGAAACCTCCGCGAGCTTATCTCCAGTAATAGATTCTAATGTGTCTTCAATATAAGAACCAAAGCAAGAAATAGGCAATCCTCTTTTGCGCCCGAAGTTACTCCATACTGGCGAACTCAAAGAATAAAACCCACTGTGCATATATCCAGTGAATTTTTTAGCAAAGCCTTTAATGCCTAATGTTTTTTCGGCGTTTTTGGCTATGTCTTCTATTCTTGATTCCGCAGTTTCACCTTCTGTTAAATAGCCCCTGCTTAAATATTGACGAGAGTTTCGGTTAAGCCAGTATATTTTTTGATCCATTTTGTTTTTTTGTTTTAAAAGAGCTCATCTTCAGAGAACGATTTATCTTTTTTAGAATACTCAACAGGCCTCCCGTGAAAAAAGTCCGTCATGTTGTCTCCCAAGAGCTCCTCGTCAAACCACATTGTAGAAGATATTAGCTTTTTGTCAATATCAAAAACACTATCAAAACCAATCATATCAAGAGACTCGTTAATTCTGTTTTTAACAAACTCTTTTAGGATGTCAGCAGAAAGACCTTCTTCATTAATTCCATTGACCATCCAATCAATAATTTTAGCTTCAGCCATATAGGCTTGCTCTGCCTCATGGGCAATACGATCTCTTAATTCTTGATCAAAAAGATCTGGATATTCAGCCCTAATTGTATTGATAATACGAGCGCCGACTTTGGCATGAATGTCTTCCTCATTACGGGTGTATTTTACCTGCTGATCTGTATCCTTAAGGACATTTTTAAATCTGGCAAACCAGTTCACTACATAAAATTGACTAAACAAAGAAACATTCTCGACAAACAAGGTGAATAAAATAAGGGCATAGAGGTATTGTTTCTTGCTGTCTTTATAAAAGCGATGTGTATATTTCTTGAGATACTTGACCCTACCCTGTATAAAGTCTAACTTTAGATTTTCTTCAAAGACCTCTTCCATATCTAGTATGGATATCAACCTTTCGTATGCGTTATTATGAATAACCTCTGTATTTGCCATGACATAACCAAGATCTTGTAGAGAAGGGTGAGGCAAATTATCTCCGAGTTTAGCCCAGAATGTCTTAACGGCGACCTCAATTTGCCCGATTGCGCTCAATGTCCGAACTATAATCTCTCTTTCTTGATCGTTCAGTGATGTTTTAAAGTTATGTATATCAGACTTAAAATCAAATTCCTTGTCGGTCCAAAAACCATTATGCATAGATTGTATAAACATTTCAGTCCAGGGGTATAGATTAGGTTTCCTTGATGTTTGCTCGTCGAATATACTCATTTTGTTTTACGTCAGTTTGTTGTTAATGTTAAGATTGAGCCATGAATCAACCAAAAATGATCTCATAATTTGCTCGCTGTTCTAAGTTACACTATACCAAAAATTTGGTCACAGTCAACCTAAAAATATAGCAACTTTTTTAAGTTGAAAAAAAAATGAAACTTTTTTTGGAAAAATTATGGAACGATTTATATAATAGAGACGGGGGGTATGAGGTCCACGAAGACGATAAGCTTATCGATTCAATGTAAAGTCTACGATATTGATATACTTCGCAATTTAAAAAAACTACTCTCCGTTAAGTATATCTTATCGGTAACGTATACTTTATCGTATAGTTATACTTAACGGTAACTGTTTATTTAAATTACTCAGTGTGGATTTTTTTTAAACACTACGTTTTTTAAAAGAAAAATCCTCTTTGGTTAATTAATTACTTGACTGATAAATCAATTCGTGTTAACATCATTATTAACGATGAGCTTAGATTATAAGATTATAGGTATTGGTGGGAACGCTAGGTCTGGGAAGGATACTCTTGGTAGTTACTTTGTAAAGATATTGGCTGACCAGGGTATAAAAGCAAAAACTTACTCTTTTGCTAATGAGTTAAAGAAATCGGTTGATGATTTTTTAATAAGGGAAATAGGCATTTCCGCCTTTACAGAGGATGAGGGCGAAAAAAAGATAATACGCCCATTCCTTGTTTTCTGGGGGACAGACATCATGAGAAAAATAAACGATAATGTTTGGGTTGAAAAAATAGAACCTTTAATGTATGATAGTCATGTAAACATTATTACTGATCTTAGGTTCATTAACGAGCTTAATTGGATAAAGGAACATAAGGGACTTTCTGTTTTAATTAAAAGAGAAGGTATAGAGCCAGCTAACGAATATGAGAAAACTAACAACGAAAAAATCTCCCAAGAAGTCGATTCAAATTTTGAAATGGGAAACTTTAAAGACGAAAAACTGGTGGAATTAATGGCTAACGAAATACTTAACTCTATTGTTAACAAGGAAATTTACGAATTATGGAAAGCGACCTGTCCCTTATAAACAAGATCCAAAAGGATAACGACGGGAGTTGTTTGGAAGAGCTAATACAAAGGCATTCTGGCATCTATATTTATATTGTTGATAAGTATACTAAAAATAAAAGTTATGTTACCAACAGAGACTTTATTCTAGATGACAAGGACTATATGATATATCAATCAGCATTAAGTTATAAACCAGATAAGAAAAGCAAATTCTCGACCTTTCTAGCTAATCAAACAAAATGGAAGTGTTTAAATGCTATTAACAGTTCAAAAAACAAACCGACTACCGATATAGATAAAATTTATGGCAGGGTTTCTGAAGAAGATGATTCTTACCAAATCGTTTGTAAAATGGAGGCTTTTGACTGTTTTAATAAAATGCTTAACGAAGAAAGTGACCCAAGAGTGAAAAAAATTATTGACATTCGTTATGATACGACTAATACTAAGTTAATCCCGTGGAGAATAGTCTCTACGAAATTAAATTTGAGCATACAAGGATGTATTAATATCCACAATAGGTTCATAAACAAAGTAAAACAACAATTCGATAACAATTATGTATAATACAATAACAGCAGCAGGATATCTGGTATCAGATCCAGAGACAAGAGATGTAAGCTCTAAAAAAGTTTGCAAACTACGCATGTGTATCTCTAGCAATAGAGCTAAAGAAGGCGAAAAGCTTTTTATTGACGTAGAAATGTGGGGCCGTCAAGCGGAAATCGCAGACGAATACCTTAAGAAGGGTCGCAGCATCATCGTTAATGGAGAGCTGCGTCGCAACAGTTGGGAAAATGATGGTAAGAAGTATACCAAAGACTTCATTACCGCTTCTAGTTTCCAGTTTCTTAATACTGGGAGTTCCGAAGATGGAGAAGGAAAAGAAAAAGTAGCCTCGAAATCAACATCTACTGACGAAGAAATTCCGTTTTAATGAAGATTCTTGTAGATGCACCCCTTAATTCTTTAAGCCTCGGTAATGTTTCTTATAACATTATCCGAGAGCTTATAGATAAAGGTCACGAAGTTGGCATATGGCCTGTTTCAAACAATGTTGATCTTGGGGCTTATGATATTCCAGACTATCTTTCAGCAAAGATAAACGAAGGGGTCGAAAATAGGTTTGACTTCTTATCTGAAGATATACCATCTATAAAAGTTTGGCATTTAAATGGCTCTGAAGAAAGGAAAAACCCAAGGCAATATCTGTATACTTTTTATGAATGTAATCAGCCTACAGAAATAGAAAAGAAACTCTGCAACGCCCAAACAAAAACTATCTTCAGTTCTTCTTGTTCTGCTGATATGTTTGGTGCTGAGTTTGTGCCTCTTGGTTTTGATAAAGACTTCTTTAACACAAAGAAACAATATCTTCAAGGAGTTACTCACTTTGGGTTAATGGGTAAGTATGAAAAAAGAAAACATACTGGAGAAATAATCAAAGCTTGGGCTAAAAAATATGGTAATAACAATAAGTATCAATTGAGCTGTTGTGTTACAAACCCGTTTTTCAAAGATGAAGAAATGGGGCATATGTTAAACGCTTGTTTAGAAGGAGAAAGATATACAAACATTAACTTTTTGCCTTACCTAAGTAAAAACACAGAGGTGAATGACTTGCTTAATGCTATTGATATTGATCTAACTGGTTTATCTGGCGGAGAGGGTTGGAACCTACCATCCTTTAATGCCACCTGCTTAGGAAAATGGAGTGTTGTTTTAAATGCAACGTCCCATAAAGATTGGGCAACAAAAGATAATTCCATACTTGTCGAACCAACTGGCGAAGTTGAAAGCGAAGATGGCAAATTCTTTGTCAAAGGAAGTTCATTTAATCAAGGCACGTTTTATTCTGTGACTGAAGATCAAATGATTTCTGCGATGGAAGAAGCCGAAAAGAAAGTGGGACAAACTAACACGGAGGGACAAGAGTTGGCAGACAAATTTACCTACTCTAAGACCGTAGATGGTATTTTATCCCATATTTCCAAGGATTAAGGCTTGGCACATAAACTGCAATAATAATATATTATGACCACATTATTTGAAGAACTATTCAAACCAGAAAATCGGGCTTACCCAAAGCAATGCAATTGGATTAAGAGCAGCGATGATGTTTATACAGCCGAATTTGAATTGGCTGGCTTCTCAAAGAAGGATATAAAAATCACCGCAAACAGCGACATTATTAGAATCGAGGCTAAAAAGGGGGATAAAAACAAAGTGTTTTCCATTGCCTTGAATGATCTCGTTTCTCCAGAAGATATTAAATCAAAAATGTCTAATGGATTATTGATGATAACCATGCCGAAAAAACAGGTTAAAGAATCTTTTGCTATTAAAATTGATTAAATTTGTTTGTTGGTGTTAATAAAAAAAACGGAGGCGGTAGAAATATCGCCTCCGTTCGTGTATAATATAATATGCCTGTTTATATCTACAAACATCCAGAGAACGAAAAACACATTGAAGTCTTTCAGACAATGATGGAGGACCACGTATACGTCGATTCTGACGGCCTTGAATGGAAAAGAGTATTCACTATCCCAAACGCCTCTATCGACTCTCAGATCGACGCTAATAGCTCTAAAGAGTTTATAGAAAAGACAGCCAACAAAAAAGGCACAGTGGGTGAGATGATGGACTACAGCAAAGAGCTAAGTCAGGTTAGGGCTGAAAAGAACGGGGGTGTTGATCCTATAAAAGAAAAATACTATAAAGACTACGCGGCCAAAAGAAAAGGAGCAAAGCACGTTGATCAAATGAAGTCAGAAATGAAGAACAACAAGCACATAAATATAGATTTAAGCAAATAAGCTAAACTTAGCTTAAACAATTACTTTCATCCGCCGCCCAATTTTAGTTCTTTTCTAAAGTTATCATACCACTTTTCCATTGCATCTTGGAAGTTTATTCCAAGCGCCTCGTATTTCTTGCCGTCTTTTGATTCATACGATGCCAAAAAATGACCAGAGTTCTTTAGTCTTTTTATTTTGGGTTTTGGTTTCACCTTAATAAGTTCCGCTTATAAATGTAGATCCAGCTGGAATTAACTGATCTCCAGACCAACTGCTTCCAATATAATCTTGATAGTAAGCACCTGTTATAGTATACGTTCCAGAGACACAATCTTCGAAAGCTCTTACACCAACCCAAGAACTGATTGGACAATTTATTACCATAGACACAGGTTGAGCTTTTAGTCCCGCTTTAAAACATTCACCTCCAATACTTGTAACATTACTAGGGATAGTTGTCCCACTTAATCCAGTGCAACCTATAAAAGATCTAAATCCAATTGTTTCTAAAGATTCTGGCAATATTAGTTCGGTATATTCAGACCAATAATTAAAAGTATTATTTCCTATTTCTATAATGTTCGGAGGAAGTATTAATTCATTGCTACCACCAAAAAATTGCCTTCCAAAGGCTCCTCCATCGGACAAATTGCTCCCTTTTATTCCAGTTACACCCGTTCCAAAATTTACATTAGCAGAAAAGTATGGGGAAGTGGCACCATTAAAAGCAGCAGCTCCTATTTCCTTTATGTTGTCTGGAATATCTATTGTGTAACTTGGATCATAAACAAAACCATTCTTATAAAAAGATTTAAATCCAATTTTTGTTGCTGAAGAGCCAAATGTAACTCCACTTATACTTCCTGAATTATTCATCCAATTATCTGGAATATCCCCATTAATTCCACTCAGCTCTATGGTCTTAGCTGTATCTGCATAAACTATTGTTTGCACTGCTGCCAACGGTGTCACTGTCCAATTAAAACCAGTAGAACCTGTGAGTGGAGGTATTCCATCATCAACAGCATAAACCGTCACATTATAAGGGCTGTCTGGAACCGTTCCAAGATCAATTGTTCCTGTGATTCTTCCAGTTGATTCCATAAGAAGGCCAGTAGGCAATCCTGAAGCTGTATATGTTAATGTATCCCCATTTGGATCAGAAGCATATTGAGCTATGTCGTATGGGTTTATAAGAGTACCTTCTAGGTCTCCTGTGTTTGGAATATTGTTAAATACTGGCGCTTGGTTAATAATAACCTCGTTAACAGTCCAAGTAAATTGTTCTGTGCCTTGTTTCGGAGGGAAACCATCGTCAGTTACGGTTATAGTTGTTGTGTATGGGCTTGAATCATTAGCATCATTTGCAATTGTGCCATCGATTAATCCATTTGATGTATTAATACTGAGTCCACCAGGAAGTCCTACTGCTGAGTAAGTAAGCGTATCCCCGTCCGCATCTGATGCAACCACCTGAAGAGATATAACATCTGCTTCTTTGTCAGTTTGATTACCTATAGTAGTAATAACAGGAGCGGCAGTATTGATCTCAAACACGTTCCAAGTGAAGTTTGCTGTCCCAGTTAACTGAGGAATACCGTTGTCAACCACTTGAATGGTTGTATTGTATGGGCTTGATAAATCAGCATTACTTGCGATTGTGCCATCGATCAACCCATTGGAGGAATTAATTGAAAGCCCACCAGGAAGGCCTATTGCTGAGTAAGTAAGCGTGTCACCGTTTGGATCTGAAGCTTGAACCTGCAGAGAAATAAC
>Ga0208643_1001286_pt1 | contig 14301 bp, 32 predicted proteins | sample VirMetDEL_Nov_12_FD_184516 | JGI IMG/M metagenome (GOLD analysis project Ga0208643, IMG submission 184516) | Aqueous microbial communities from the Delaware River and Bay under freshwater to marine salinity gradient to study organic matter... | ecosystem: Environmental > Aquatic > Marine >... | reverse complement strand
GCGCGAAACTACCCACGGGGCTTGCCTGCCAGAGTACCTACGACCTCAAAACACCCCCAAAAAGCACTAAATGTGGAGGATTTATACCAAATCCTGGCCCAAATGGTGGCCAAAGTGGCGAATCCCGACCAAATCCAAGCCAAAAAGTAACGTCAAATGCATGTCACTTTTAAACACTGTTTAAACATACAGCAAGGCCCTAGAAGGCCCTGGATTGCGATCTCTGCGATTCTTTACAGATTGGGCTGGTTATATAGATGGGGGGGGGCATAGGCCCTGAAACGGGCAGAGAATGGCTTCTATGGGGTGCTGTTGTGCGCCCTAGTACTGGCGGGACTTGTGGCCTTGCGTATTGTCGCGCGCTGGCCTGTCGCTGGCCTGATATGACCTGGCCGGTATTGGGGGGCGTATTGTTGGACGATCTGGCCGGGTATTGGCTATGGGCTGGCCAGGTATTGGCCGGGCATTTATGACAGGCAAAAAAAACCCCGCATAAAGCGGGGCATTTAATAGGGTACTGACTAGGAGTTGATTGCGTAAAGGGTAAAGGCCCCGATTATCGCTAGGGCCGCAAGTGTTGCATTAATTGAGCATATGACATGGTCGCGTTCATTCTCCCTGTCAAACTGCGCCTTTGCTATGTCGCGGGTAATTCTATCCATATCTGCGCGCCTATTTCTTGCCATTTCGCGCTTTCTATATTGCTTTAGTGCGTCATTCATTTTGTACGCTCCATTGTAAGGCGCGCGTTTATCGCCACAAGCGCTTCAGAATATCGACTATAAGCGCCAATATGTTCAAATCTATCCTGTACCCACCACTCGTTATTGGTGAGGTTATAGGACAGGCAAAACCTGTCATAAAGCATATGCATATTCATGCTGCAACCTCCCCCATATTTATTCCGGCTGAGTGCATGATTCCCTCGGCAAAATTGCATAGCTCTACCCATTCATCGGAATCAAAATCAACTAAACAATGGTATCGCTCGCCGATTTCCTGCGCTATGTGGATATATGTCTCTACCCATTCTGTTTTTGTTAATGTAAGCATTATCAGCCCCCAATTGCGATCAGATTAGAATCAACTACAAACCCGGTTTCGTCCTTTTTGGCCTTACCCTTGGCCAATAGACCGACCACAGAATGCCCCGACCGTAAATTATCTAGGTCTGATTTATCGCCGTCGATTACGGGGCGGCCCATAAAGTGAGTCGGTAATGAATCCCTAAACACAACGGCCATAGGATAACCGGCGGGCATTTGTTCGACCTGTTTTTTATATGACGGCGCGCCGGAATAACTGAACATTAAGTCATAGTTTGCGGGCGTTTTGCCGATGCGATTTACCCTTTTGGAATAGTCATAAAATTTCAGGTCAGGGAATGCTTGCGGGATATCATATTGTTCCCATGCTATGTCTGAAATAGTATTGAGTCGAACAACACCGCGCACCCCTTGGCGCTTGCATAGCTTGTCAAAATTGGCCAGTTCTTTACGCAATTGCGCCAGAAATCCGGCCTGATCATTATGCCAATATTCAGTTTTAGCGCGCCGGGCATTTGCCACATTATCGAATCGACCGCGACCGGCAGATACTAAACACCCATCCTGACATTTTGCCGCAACACTTCCGGGGCAAATTTTATTGTCCGGGTATAGAGACAGTGAGGCCAAACGCGTCTTAATAAATTCCTTTTCCTGCGTCTTCTTAATTTTGGTATTACTTGCATTGATAGATAATAATTTCATTTTTTACGCTCCCGCCATTAAGGTAATGAGTAGACCACCCAATACGCCAATAAAAACGACCGCCGAAATCATGAAACCATCCCAAATAAAACCGCGATCCTGCGCCCTCTCAAATTGTTTTAGCGCAATATATTGCGCGGCGTTCGATTCTCTTTTGCGGCGATCAAAATCGCCCTGTAATACGTTATTATTTGAACATTTCATAATAAAACCCTTTTTTTTGATGGGCCGGGTCATTCCGGCTTGCGCCCATTATATGCACAGTATCCGCACAAATAACACTCTTTTTGTTTATTTATTGGCCTTTTATTGGTGTTTTGCGCCTTTTTCCCCTTTTTGCCCAGCTATTCTAAAAAACTGCCCGGCCTTCCGCAATTTTGCCCCGATCCTCACCGGCCCAACAGCCTGAAACCCGCGCCAGCACTGGCCTGGAGCATTTTCGACCCCCTAAACTCGCCCAATACTGTATCCGTGGGATAGCCATGGGATAGCCGCAAGCCGCGCCGCGCCTGGCCTGCGTAGATTTTTGCCCCCAAAGTCTCCCAATATTGTACCCGTGGGATAGCCACGGGATAGCCGAAAATTGTAGCTGTGGAATAGTTTAAAACTGTAGCTATGGGATAGCTTCCAGGATCAAAGAATCACCCCCAGGTCAAGGGGGTGTAGATAGAATAGTTTAAAACTGTAGCTGTGGAATAGTTTAAAGCTGTAACCGTGGGATAGTTTAGAAACCAGTAGGTTGAGATAGCGGCCTGGCTGTCTTCATCGCATGCCTGAAGTTCTTCATGAACATCTTATGGTTCTGCTGCTTAAAGTACTTGGTGGCGATCTTAGGGGCAGGAAAGAAGCCCTTCTGGTATCGGCTCTTATCGCTTAGATCGATAATTAACTTAGGGGCTTTGCGCTTATAGGTTTGATATAGACCGTGAGGCTGGCTTCGCTTTGACCCTTTAGGCTTGCCAACAAAGTACTTACTTTTGTTCTGGCTCTTTCTCTTGAGAGACCCTCTAGGGATGTTACCGTACTTATTTACCTTCTGATTCGCTGGCTTGACCAAGTAGTCCATCCCAGGGAATGGATTTACTACACCACCAAATATTGTAGTCGCCAGGTATTCTCTGTTTTCCCTGGTAAATACAGCAGCATACAGTCTTTTCTTACTAGCCTTATAGACACCTATACCTGACTTACTCCATCGAGTAGCGCCGCCCTCATAATACTTGTCCATTTCCTTTGTTATCTGCCTTTGCATTCCGAAAGCCAAATCGTTCATGGTGTTTTTAAGGGCAAAAGGTAGCTGCTCTTTCTCTAACTGATTGAGGGACTGCTCGAACTGCTCTATTTTAAATACGAAACTAGCCATCAGAATGATCCAATACTGTAACTATGGGATAGCCGTGGAATAGCCTTCAAGACCAAGTGCCACAAACGCAATCGACAGCCAGACAAACGCAGTCACCTGACATACGCTCGTCCAGCAGATATAGAACTTCCTGCATAGCTACTGTATCTTGATCTATTAGGGCTTCTGCAAACCGCTCAACCAAATCTAAATCAGCATCATGCACATTTTCATCCGAATCTATTCTTATCATAACCAGCCCTCTGAGCCGATTATATCAAACTTCCGTTCCAAATAGGTCTTCAGCCATTGCAGCGAATTCCCTAAATCCTTCATACGGCTGATGAGCTGATAGCTCTTCGACCATGTTTTCTACCTCGTCCTGCCAATCAATAAGCTCTTCTCGCAGCTTATCCCTGGCGACATCAGTAGTCATCATAGAATCAACGATTGCGTCAAACCGGGTAAGCTGATCGGTCAGCTCCCAGTCATGACAATCTCCAAGTACTTTAGATAGTTTTACTACGCTCATGACATCCCCTCTTGGTAATGTGAGGGTATTATAAGCATTTATGTCTATAAAAGGAATGTTCTGTTTATATTAAGTCGTCAGCAGCTACCGCTGTGAGAGATAGAATCACGAAAACTATCATGTAGATTATCACTGTTTGCCCCCCTGTTGGTGTATTAGAGCGGCATTGTATAGAAGATTATGTCATACCTGAAATGCATTCTACTGATTCCATAAATACCAAAAATGCATACTGCAATGTACATTGTAATGTATAAAAAAACCCCCCAGCCAAGTAAAAATCGGTCTGAGGGGTTGAGGGTTAGGCTCGCAACGACATGGAACGCGCCTAGAAAATAGTAGCCCTTATCGGCCCCCAGGGGGCTAGTCTGGGTCAAAGGCAAAGGAGCCTTGGCCTGATCTTATTTCAGCCACCAGTAGATCAATCTGGCGGGAAAAGGCAATTAACCTTCGGCTAGTAATTTAGTATCTCATACCCAATAAACAGAAACAATAAAGATGTCATAGTTAGCAGGTGTAACCTATAAACTATCACTGGCTCAGTCAGCCATTCTCTCATACTGATTCCTAAAGACTGAAACTTAGAGCGCCTTATCGCCTGGTCAGCAAACTTGTTAGCGTCATCAATTAGCGTTTTAACGTCCATTAGTGAACCCCCATGTCTATCTTTTCTTGGTGGATCATATCGATGTAACTATCTTGCACAGCTTCGTGAAGAGTTCCTTCACAGTATAGATAGATACGATCTCTCATTGTCTCGATAAGATCATCTTTAAATATAAGCTCATCAAACCAATCAAGCGCCTCAGAAAAATAGGCATCACCGTCTACATCCTTAGCATTCCTTTCAGCAGCCTCTACTAACATCTGAGACATCATCCCTGACGATCCATACGGGCCGTAGAGCATTGCTAAGGCGAAGTCATATCTATCGCTAATGGTATGGGGGAAAATGTCATCAGCCCAGGTTTTATGCGATTGCAGCCAGGTGCATGTAATCGCGTCGCGAGCATCGTCAGTAAGCTCCATGATCTCGCCCTCCCACATAGGCTTTTCATCACGAATCAACCCAACTATTTCATCCAGTACATGATAGCTCATTAGCACACCCCCAGATTCATACAGTCGTTAAATGACATGTTATGGACAATCGCGATTGCCGTTAAGATCAACATACCTAGCACCATATCTTTGCGCGCAGCAGCGATTTCTTCTCTTTGCCTAATATCCATCTTTACACCTCCACCATTTTAAACTGATAGCGATCAGATAAGAGATGCAACTTATGTAGCCACAATTTTGGATCAGTCTCGTCGTGAAGGTATTGCAGGTCTTGTAAGAGATCAAAAGTTAAGTTGTCTTCATCATCAAAATTTATACCACTAGCCCTCAATGCCATTTCAACTTCTGGCATATCTACAGACTTGCCCTCTATGACAAAGTCATAGGCGCTATCATCAATCAAGCAACCAATAGCGCACATTGCCCCATCTTCACCCCTGTAAGCACACATACCATCTAAATTAGGGATCGAAGACGTTTTGCCTTGCTTTAATAAGTGAGTCGCTGACTTTTTAAAAATATCATCTAATTCCATTTTTTTACCCTTTGTTTGTTCAATGAGGGTATAGAATCTCATAACTGTGGAATAAAGTAAACCTTTTTGTTACATATCCCCTATGCGCCATTCCTCTTCTTTAACCTGCTCCTTCAGCTCACGCGCAAACTGTATCACCTCTTCCCGGTTAAACTTGGGGGATGCCCTCCAGGCTAAACGCTCCATAGCTTTAACTCTGCGCTCCCCATAGGTATCTGCCATCCACTGCCTATATCGTAAAACATAGTGCGCTTGCTTCATGCCCCAGAGGTTGCAGCTAGGGCATTGGGGGTGGATGTTTTCCTCAAATAGCTTAAATACAGTCCTGCCTCTAGGGATAAAGTGACCTCCCTGCATGGCCTTGTAGTGGTCTATCTTGCCGCAAGTAACGCACTGGCAGTATCCGTTATCATCGCTTGCCTTCAGACGCACAAGACGCTGTAGGAGCTTTGCGGCCTTCTCTACCTCCTGAGCTACAGTGGTCTTTTTACGCTTCGGCATCTACTATATCCAAATATTTGTCGGTAAAGTCATAGCCAGATGCTTGCAGGAATGACTGTATATGCTCCAGCATCTCAGGAAGGGTAAGTTCATGGCTTATAATAGTGTACTCAATTAACAAAGGATGGTTTACAAATGGCGACTTATACGGGTAATTTGTAAACTTGTACGCTGGCTCAGTCATCTTTGATTTCTCGCTCGATCAGGAAGTCAATGTAGTGCTTTATCTTTCTAAGTGACTCTACCCCGCCCTTATCCTTCCAGCGAGTAATGTACTTCACAACATTGCCCTCACAGAAATCCATCTCATTAGCCATTATGTACTCAATAGGCTGTATCGACTTCTTTTTGTAGTGGTCGCCACCTACTTGATTTTCTAGTGCTTTCATTCGTAGTCCTCTTCTTCAAGTATATCAATTTCACAAGGCATCCCAATGTTGCAATGAGGGCAAATCCCGTAAGCATTGCCATCATTGCCAATCCAATACTCAAGACCGTTACCACACTTACAGAAAGACTTAGCAGCAGTGACTCCAGTCGTGGGGAAATTAATAACATTACTCATCCTTTAAGCTCGGCACGACGGTCTTTCTGCTATGCTCGCCAGTATTGCAATGGTAGGTAATAGCATGTGCTGCCCTCCAACTTACATAACCACCCCTAGCCGCATAAGCATCAGCCCCAGCCAGCGTTGGGTGCCTCTCAACTATCGCGCCTGAATTTTCGGCAGTTACTTGCTCTTGATGGTGGTAGTGACCTGTGTGGATATAGCAGTATTTAGCCTGTCCCCACATTGACCTGTATCTAGCGTCTGAGCTAAACACCGCAGGCAATGCGCCTATTTTCTTTTTGTGTCCGTGGTGAAAGCCCAGCATTATCTCGCCATGCAGGTGGGCGTAGTATGGAAACTCGGTATCGTCTACCTCTAGCCTTGGGTTGTTTTTGTAGATAACCTTAGCTGCCTTTCTAAGCCACGCAGAGCCGCTTTCGTCGTGGTTGCCCTCGCAGACTATTATCTTTACAGCTTTATGCTTGGTTAACAGTATCTCAACGCATTGCATGGTCACTGACAACGCCATCTCGATCAGCTTACCGTATCTGGTGTCAGCATCGAGAACGTGTTTAGAAATTGGAGTAACTGGTAAAAGGCCATCCCAGTGCAGGAAGTCGCCTTGCAGGTTAAGGATCGCAAGTTCGCTATTCGGTGAACCATCAGCCATTCTAGTAATTGCAGACAGTGCCTCATGCTCTGCTATGGACATATCCCAGTCATCGCCAGTCTCAGCGGCCCAGCTATACATGCCCAAGTGGAAATCCGTCAAGGTGTAAAGGGTAAGTAGCTCTGAGTCATGGCCCTTAGCAGCTTTGATCTTTGGGGCTGGCTTCCATTCGAATCCTTCGATAGCGTCTACAATTTGATCTCTGCTTAAACCTTTGGCTCTCTCCTGTATAACCCACTGCAAGGCTTGGGAGCCATCTTCTTTGTAAGCAGTAGATATTCGCTTTGCTTCAAAGCCCTCTGCGGTCTGGTGAGTTAGGTCTCTGTGCGGAGCTATGCCCTGAGTAGCTGCATACTTCTCTAGCCGCCTAAGCATAACGTCAACGGTTCGCCTGCTACAATCTAACTTCTTAGATGCCTTGTTAGCCGATCCTAACTCAATTACTGCATCGAGTACCTGGTGATGCCTTTCCGTGGTTGCAAACTCCTTTAATACCCTGGGGTCTATCTTTGACATGATTCCGCCCTGTAATTACGTAAGTCATTGATCTTTACCAAATATAACATAAATTGAGTGATTTTGAGACAGATGATCCATGACAGTCCTGGCGACCATAGATACTTCTGTTGTATCTAGTTGCCGGGTACTTTCTGACTTACTAGGATATAACGCAGATTGAACAGGCATCCATATGAACTTTTTAACATTGTCTTGCGTCCAGGGAACCTGTATTTCCTTCTTGAAGATAGAGCAATTAACTATAAACCAGTACCCAGCGTCATTGCATCGATCTGCTATGTCGGTGAAAAACGAATGCATAGCATCATTTTGTTTGAGTGTTCTTGGCTTGCCTAGCTTGTAGTAGAAAGTCACATACTTGTGCTGATTGTACATGTCATCGACAAACTTTTTATAGCTGATTAATTTATGATCACTGTTGACAGTATATTGTTCTGGCATGACCAATCACCTGCTAAACTTATAATTAGGGTCTATTGTTGTTAGCTTTGTACTTAGCCATTTCATCGATAACTCTTCAGACTTAGTCTCTAGCCTAGGAGCGTTTAACACTCTGAGCCTAGCTTCCCTGCAATAACCTCTCATCTTCTTTGCGGCCTCACTCTGTTGAGCAAAGTCTACTACTGGCAATAAGTGATGAGGTTCACAGTATTTCTTACCCTTTAAGCGACCACTGATAGTCGATTTAATTACTCCATTCATTGGATCGTTATCAAACGTCCACTTAGAATAGTCCATGTGGCAGTAAGCCACGCCATCTTTAAAGTAAGGGTGATCGCCCTTAAAAGGCGTAAACTTGCTTGGTTTATTGCTCATAGAATTTCCCGTCATAGTGGTAGAAGCCGACCTTCTGTAGATAGAAGCTACGCATCATATGCTTGTCTTCATCAGGCAGCCAGGTGATGTCTGTCAGGTTTGCATCTATACCTTGCGCTCTCATACTATTCTTTTTCTTTTGGCCGGAGGCCTTTGCTCTGGCGGCCTTTGACTGCTCACCATCTAGCCAAGTGTTGGCGAACTTAAACATCCCGCCTATAGTTTTTCGTTTAGCCTTGTTAGCCTGGCACCACATTGTCATCCTGTCTAACTGACCTTGGACGTTGATGTCGGGGCAGGTCTTAGCCCACCCCTGCATCATCTCCTGTGTTGGCTCCCACTCACTGCCGCATTTAGTGATCATTTGGCATACTCCATTTGGCGACTTTGACCGCTTCTCCATAGCGATTAGTAACCTTAATCATATCAGTTACTATGGAATACCCTTTCGACCTTAACTCACTTATCCTTGCCGGAGCTTCTAGTATTCCCAACTCATCCCAGCAGTTTAACCTGGTTAACTCTTTGCCTTCACTTAGGTAATTTAGGATTCTTTCTCTTTGTGTCATCTTTCTTCTCCTGTGGGGTTTTGTCTTTATTGAATATTGCATCGTAATTACTATCGTATGATGCTTTGTTTGTAGGCCGCTGCTTACTGCCTTTGCCACTCATCTTAATCTCTCGCTTAATACTGTCCAGGCCTTAGCCGCCGTTTGCGGTACTACTCCGTTTCCCAAGAGCCTAATCCTGTCCACCCGGTCGGCACACCCATCAACCACTCGACCCAGTCCGGGTTCAGGTGGCCAGTGCATACCGATCTGCCACCCTCCTTGTTCACTATCACAGTTGTCAGTGATTCCTGAGTTCCCTTCTTGGTTGGGTCGCTCCGATCCTGGTATCCCAGTCTCGCTTCGTGAGCAGATGGTGTCGGCCAATTGGTCACTGCATTCGGGAGTGAGTCCTCTGGGAACCCCTTCCTCTCTTGCCGTCCCCAACCGCTGGCTCCCTTGTAATCCCTTGCTGCTGGTGTCGGCCACGGATTCAAAAGCACCTCGGCCTCCAATCGTTTTTTGGGATTTCCCGCTGCCAACTCTTTTTGCGAAGCCCCGTTTGCCGAACTTACTCTGACTGTCGGCCAAGATGTAGACTCGCTTTCTTTGGTGAGGTGCGCCAACTTCACGCGCTGAGAATATTCCCCACGTTGCTCGGTAACAATCTTCTTCCAGATCGCTGATGACTGTGGAGAGTCCAAGCGATATGTGTCCCTCGACGTTTTCAAAGAAGCATCTAGCAGGTCTAATTGATTCAATGTGTCGCCGTATAAATGGCCACAAGTGTCTTGGGTCATCGGTTCCCTTTCGCTGTCCTGCTGCTGAAAACGGCTGGCAGGGATAACCTCCAGTGATGAGGTCAACGCGGTCTCGAAAGAGGTGCGCCGGGAAGGTTTTAAGATCCGTGTAAATAGGTGCGGGAGGTAACTTCCCTGTTTCCATCTTGTTAACCAGGTTCGCAATAGCGAAGGCTTCGATCTCCACATAAGCGATGACTCTATGTTCAAACCCGGTAAGGTCAAGTCCTCTTTCGATTCCACCATATCCTGCGCAAAATGCGATGACAGTTGGTAATTCCTTGGCAATATCCACATCATTGTTTCCTATGTTTTATGTAAGTAATGGCTCGGCTCCCGCCTCACCCAGCTAATAATAAATGTTTCTTTATGTTTACTTTGTTACTTATTGTTAACTTATTTAAGGATAATATAAACCCTTTTGCTTGCATGAGCAAAAAAATCGATCTAAGGGCCGTGGCGACTTAGCGGTTGAAACAATGCTTGTATCGTATATCCAAACTATTCGTCAGCAGAAACCGATCTGCTTCTGAGGCTATGCGCGGAGGGTCAACCGCGACTATGGCATTTATTATGGAGTTCGCCACCCGAAGGGCCATGTCAATTCATGGCTGCTCTAGCCCAAGCACTATTTGCGAATAAGACGTTATCAGACTTTAAAAGACGTTATCAGACAGTGAAATAGACTACTGTGATATATACCTTGTGGTATACTTTGACATCTTGTTCTTCGCACAACAAGTATAAGTCCTTCCCCGACTTAAAGTAAAGCCCCCGTAACAGGGGGTTTTGTTTTTCTACCTTTCCATCTCACAAAATTCATCCAAAGTAATGTCACTCATCCGGCATATCTTCTGCAATGTGTGCAGTTTCATGTTCTCCTGGCTTCTCCAGCGCAGTACTTGCTGTGGATGACATTGCATATTTTTAGCCAGCTCTACACTGCTGATGCCAAATCTAGCCTGTAGAATCTTTAGGCACTTGCCTGCATTGGTCATTTCAATCATTCCTGTGTTATTATCGGATGGTGAGGCATTGCTTCACCTCCTATGGTTTGCCCCCCGGAAGGGGGGCTTTTTTACGCTAGAACGGAATGTCAGACTCTAGCTCTGCCATACTCATATTATCCGGCTTTGGCGCTTGTGCCGGAGCAGCCTGGGCATCTTTCGCCGTATACGCGGTAGACATAAACTTAACGCCATTCTGAGACGTTTTAAGCCATACGCTGACCCAGTAATCAATACCGCCTACTCGTGCAGAGCCTTTGTAGTCAGGCTGGTTCTCTTGCTCTTTGCGGTCATTCTTAAAGATAGCGCCACTGTTGTCGCGTGTTTCATACTCACTCATTGCTTCTTCTCCACTTGGGTTTTAATTGCAGTTGCAGCCGCCTTAACTTCTACGGCCATTTTCTCTATAAACTCATCGTCCCGGTCAACTCTGACTAGAACGTGAGGCATTTTGGGATGGTAGGTAAATAAATCCCACCATTCCCGATTGGTAAGCCACATACAACCTTGTATCTGACACCAGTATTTCTTTACCGCTAATGTAGGGTCTCTCCAGTACGATGCCTGCGTTTTCGCGGCAGGGCACTTGATCTCTAGGCCACCCACGGATTGGCCTTTCTCTGTTACCAGGCCGTCAGGTGAGCAGCCATAGCTGAACGTAGGGTCTACAATAAAGCCGCATTCTAGCACCTCATTGTCGGTAATAAACTCGTAGGATTCTCTAGCCTCTGGCTCAAGCGCAGTGCCACGCTCTGTGTGAGAGTTACTGAAATGCTCAGTCTCCCCGGTAATAACCTCAGCCACCAGCTCATCGATGTAACCAATCGCAGAAGACGAGGGCTTACCAGTCATGGTAATTAACTTAGAGAACATACTAGCTGATGGCTTACCTCTACGGGCCGCAAGCCATTCCTCCGTTCCCTGCTCGTGATCAAGGATAATCACTTCTTCGCCTCAAGGGCAGCTACTGCTCTGTCGTAGTGCATGGCTGAGATGTGGTCAACAGAACTTACTTTAAGCCACTTACAGAACTTCTCGTTATCAGTACCAGTCTCATCAAGTAATTTCTTGATGGATATGATCTGATCGTCGGTGATTAGCTTCTTATCATCACCTCTAACCATAGCTGATTCGGCATCGTCATCTACACTCGGCAGGCCAAAGATAGATGTCAGAGAGTACCTACGAATGTATGAGAGAAAGCTGCCCAAAGCCTGGCTGTCCTTCTTAGCTAAGGGAAAGACTATATCGTTCTCAAGCCACTGCCCAGATACATGCATGAGTCGCGTACAAATGCCTACAGAATCCCCGTCATTGATCGGGAACTGCACATAGCTTAAACCATGATTTGAGAGAGGCTGCTTGATAGCCTTAATTACAGACGTTAGATCGGCGTAGCTGGACTTAAAGAAAGGATTGGATGAGTCTTTTACTGCGCCGCCCATCTCTGATTGAGCGCACCAAAGTGCGTTTGACAATGCGTCGATATTCACTGATTGTTTCATTATATTCTCCTAGGTTGGAGAATAAAGTATACAGCATCGACATGTTAAGTAAACATATTTGTTTGTATTAGTAAGACCAGATAGCCGGGGAAGGGAATCCATCTTTCTCTGTGCAGCTATCTAAGTGGATAAACCGACCAGAACCTTTCTGCTGTATACCGATACGCTGTATACCGTGCTTTTGTGCCACCCTAATGACTTCTAAGGCTTTTTCTCCTGAACAGGCAATATCTACTGCCTTACCTGATGAATGCGCCCCAGGCTTCGTTTTACGGGCTTCTATGGGATGCTGAGGGCATCTGTAGGCGGAGGATAACGTAAACGGGAATCCGCACTCTTCACGGATAGCATTTAGGGTAGCCAGGAAGGTCAGGTCAAACTCGATAGCCTCGCACCCACATTGGCATGTTAGCTCTTTAGCCGTGAAATACTCAGCCATGATTATTTACCCTGTATGTTCTTAGTCTTCTCAAATGTACGCATGCCACCTAGCCCAAGCATGCCCATCAGTATAGGCATAAGTGTGCCACCATCTGCTTGAGGTATATCAATGCCGAACCCAGCAGCAATAGGCGAGACCAGGTAATTTACTCCAAGAGCCAAGACCGCGATCCAGCCTGTTGCCGGTCTCCATCCTGACTGGAACCAGTTGCCTTTGGCTTCTGCGGTGTTGAGCGCAACCTGTGCCAGTGCAAGTTCCTGTGCATGTTTATCCGAGAGGGTGCTGATTTCATGCGCAAGCTGGGCCTTTTGATCTTTGTCCTCCACGAACTTATCGAGTAAGCCCGTCACGGGGCCGATGAGTGAAGCGACAATGCTCACAGTATGTTCTTCTCTATCAGGAATAAGCCGATAATCAGGGGATACATACCCCAAAGCATCATCTCACTCTTTCTGAATCGCTGAGAGCCTTCATCTAAACGCTTTTCAATATTCTGATAACGGATAGCGCATTCTTTCTCGTGGCCTTCTAATCGTATCAGGGCTTCTTTGACAGTCGCCATTTTTAGTCCTCAGCTTGCAGACTACCAGTCAGCATAGCGACAAATGCATCTTTGCCGACAGTAAGTTGGTCAAGGTTAAATTGTGTGGATTTGATTTTACGATCCAGATCAGCGCAGTGATTTACCATTACCTGCTGCTGCTCAGTCATGTCTTCAAAAATGTACTCTACTTCGTTTATCACTATGGGAGTTGTTTTTTTCTCGCCCATGTCATGCTCCTTTCAGGTTATTGTTTGGCTTTATTGCCAAGGAATGCGAACTGCTCCAAAATCTTGTAGGCTTTTGCAACAAATTCATCGTCTTTCGGTGTATCGGTGTAATTGCACACTACGCTGGCTATTGTAACCAGTGACGTTACAAGCACATATAAATCGAGTAAATATTCCACTAGAATCCTCCGTTAATCATGTAGTAACTGCCGCCAAATATAGTTAGCACCGCGATTGTGACCAGCACATTCTTAACTGCGTCACCTATCTGACGTTGCTTCTTGAGTTTAGCCAGCCTAGCCTTCTCCAGCTTGTGCTTGTGATCCAGTATAGACTTGTTCTGGATCATCAGCATATCACGCCAGACGTGCTTAGGCGTTATCTTCTTCAGCTCCTTCTCCTGCTCTCGTATGGCGTTCTTAGCCCATGCAAGCTCCAGAGCCTCTTCCTGTGTTAGTACATGATCGCCTGCCTTCGTAGCCTCTTCAATGCTCTCTACAGCTACCTTGCTGTCAGTGAGGCTAGTAAACAATCCCGACAGACCTGACAAGTGATCCCCAGACTCTTTAACGGTAGCAATGCCATCGTTAAGAGCTTTGAGGATACCTACAACTGCGGAGATTTCTGCAATCATTACCAAGGAGTTCCTACAGCTACTGAAGGAGCTTTGCTGTCTGCAATCTGTGCAGCAATAGAATCTTCTACGCCAGTGACTGCTTCCTCACCCATGCTGTCCTTAACCCAGCCAATAGCCTGAGCTTCTGTAATGTCTGCATAGGGAATAAAGCCTTCAGCAGAGCTGTCAGGAGTAAAGCTACAAGTACCATAGCTGCTGCCTGAGTGGTCGCCATCTACATCTGATGCTCGCCAGTGTGCAACAATAACGCCATCGTCTGATGAGTTACGTTCTAGTGTTGAGATTTCCCAAGTTACTGCCATTAGTTGTTCTC
>Ga0208643_1001283_pt1 | contig 14309 bp, 24 predicted proteins | sample VirMetDEL_Nov_12_FD_184516 | JGI IMG/M metagenome (GOLD analysis project Ga0208643, IMG submission 184516) | Aqueous microbial communities from the Delaware River and Bay under freshwater to marine salinity gradient to study organic matter... | ecosystem: Environmental > Aquatic > Marine >... | reverse complement strand
GTTTTGGTCTCCTATTTTGGCATCAAAAACATTATTACTTCTAGCTATACTAGATCTAAGCTTCCCAATATATTCGCATAGCTCTATCTCTAATTCGTCTAATTTAACTATCATCTCTCCAGTCTTCTGGCCATATTCTTCTACCTATTGCTTTTCCTACTACCATTACTATCCAGGCTATAGTTAGCCAACCTATTGCTTCTACCATTATATTTAATTTAAAGTTAATAAATCTCTTTTAAAATGTTTTAATGTATAATCTTTTTTCTTGCTTACTGCCCTATATATTTGTTTCTCTATTCCTCCCTTAGTGAATATCCAAAAGACTTCGTTCTCAGGTCTATCCTTTGTAGTCATTCTATCACGACTCTGCCAATAACTAGTAGCACTAAAGTCTATGTTATAATAGACTAGGCACTCTGCTTGCCTCAAACTAATGCCCTCTCTACCGCTAACAATCTGTAATGCAATAGATTTGTCTGTACTTTCAAATGTCTCTAAGTCTGTGCATAATTCATCTCCATATACTTCTTTAAGGCAATTCAATTCTTCTTTAAATTTATAAAATATTCCTATCTTATTAGCACAAAAGTTGTTGTAAATAAACTTGCCTTTGAAATTATTTAATACCATAGAGTTACCGCTTTCAAACTTAACAGTTCCGCTATACATCTGATGAAGCTTCTGCATTAGTTTAACGCCTGTATCAGCTAATATAACATCATCCTTACCTTGCACAACTAAATCTTTTTTAAGTAGCTTACAGAGGCTGTGAATAGATTCTGGAGCATCAACTGTAAGTACGGTTTCTTTTATAGAAGAATTAAACCCTGCTTCTTTTTGAGTGTATGAAATCATATACTGATTCATCTTATCAAGTATAGTTTGTTTTCCATCTGAGTAATCATTAACCATAAAAGAACCTATACGTTTTGTTTTTGGAATAACATGTTCTCTAGCAAACTTATAGAAGTTTGTATGTTCTCTAAAAGGATTACCTGCTATACTATATACCTGATGATACATTTGACTAAATGACTCTGGGGTAGGTGTACCTGATAGAAGTATTACGTATGGGTTGTTTTTAATTACAAACTCTTTAACTTGCTTTGCTCTTTTACTTGGCTTTGGAAAAGCTCCCATGCTGTGAGCCTCATCACACACAATCGCATCCCAACCTTTAAGATCAACCTTATGCAAGGATTCGTAGTTTATAACGAATATCTCATAGTCTGGACTCAGTAGTTTATAATCAGACTCAATACTGCTTATTGCCTTCTTCTTTGTAATGAATAACACTTTGTTCACACTCATAATCTTATTTAAGATTCCTAGTGATGTAAGCGTCTTACCTGTTCTTACTTCCATAGACAAGTATACAAAGCTGTAATCAAGCAAACACTTAACCCCTTTGGTTATAATGTCCTTCTGATAGTCTCTAAATTTTATCATAGCTTATCTATTTCTTCTTCAACCAAATGATAGTATTCTATTGCTTGGTTGTTAGATGGTTTTATTATTTCGTTTTCAAGCATAAGGTTTATATGCAGCTTTGCACATTGCTTTGCTATACTGCTACTTATTGTATTGTTGAAGTCTTGACCATCTACATTGTAAAACTTCTTAAATATGTTGTATGCTTTTTCTTTTGGTGTTTGCATGAACAACCATTCTTTTTTATTCATAGTTTCTTTTGGTATGTTTCTTTTAAATATTTGTAGACACCTGGTAAAACCTTATTAGCTTTCTCTTGATTCTTATAATCTATTTTACCAAGCTTCTCTACACTATACAAATTCATCTGAGTTTCTTTACAAAAGAAAATATCCTTACCATTAGATGATATACCTCCTTTTCTTATAGCAACTTTAAAATAACCGCTATGGTCCATCTTCTTTATATAAACCTGAAAGTCATTGTCGATACACCATTGTAGATCAGAATTCAAACTCATCTTCTTTTTGTTTTGGGTTAGTTTTCTTTGTTGAGTAAATAATAAACTTACCGTTTAAGTCTCTGTCTAGAACTACATTAACTACATCTTTCCTAAACTCTCCATAGTCTTTTAACCATTTATTAAAAGCAATGTTAGAAATACTTCTTTTAGCCCTTGGCGCATAATCCTGATTCTCACTTATAAATTCTGTAAACAAATCTTTAGTGTATATCTTTTCATTCATTCTAAGCAACTCATTTGGATTACTTCCTAGTATCAATCCACAGAACTCAATGAACTCATGTGAGGTAGCAGCAGATAGTTTTCTAATAGATAGGTTCTTGAATTCAGATTTAACTAATCCATGATTAAGATAGTACATAAGGTTCTCTATCATATAGTTGTCAAATGCACACCACTCATCTTCATTCCAGTCAGAAAATAAAAGCTTTTGAAATTCTACCAATGGAGTAAATTCTTTTGTATAGAATTGCTTAAACTCTAACTCCCACTTTCTTCTCTCAAATGAATTACCCTTACCCTTAATCGCATAGTTAGTTGTTATAGCAACCTTTGGTGACTTATGGAATGGTATCTTGATTGCATCCTTGTTCTTCTTCTCTAGTGTTAACCCCTCGGTAACAACACTAAACAATCTTTCGAAGTCAAAATGTTTCTTAACATCATCAAAACAAAGTATCTGAGTATCTGCACTAACCAACTGGTAGGCAAAACTTTTCTCAAAATTAAAACCTTTACCATCAATAACTACCAACTTCTTCATCTTGGATATAGCGTTGATAAATAAACCCTTACCTGTACCACCCTCTGGATTGTCTGATATAATCTCATCATTCAATATAACAGCAGGGCAGTAAGATAGATTCTTATAAGCATGAAGCATATAGCCTATCGTACTCTCCATTGACTTAATAGTTTTCTTATCAGATCCTGCTACGTTTGATACGAATGTTTTGTAATCACATTCGTGTGACTCACACAACTCAAAGTCTCTATCTATAACCTGGTCCTTCCAAACATATCCACCCAAGTCTAGGTAGTCTATCGTTGTCTTGCTATTCTTTGTTACCTTTACAGCGCAGTTATTGTAATACAGATATGCGGTATTCTTATCGTCTTCAATAAAGTAAACATTAACAGTTCCTAACAGGGACAAGAACTCTTCCTTAAAGTACCTTGTCTTATCTGCAAAGTAATTGTAGATAGACATATCATCAAGTTTTTCCAAATGCCCTAACACAAAATCCTTTATTTCTTCCTCAGTAGTATGGTCTATTTTGTAGTTGGTTACTTTAACAAATATAAAACTCTTAGTACCTTCAGGAGAATACTTCCAGAATCCATTGTCCTCAAGGAACTGCCTAAACAAATAATGTATTAGTGTTATAACACCCTTATCGCTCTTGGTCCAAAACCTTTTGTCAGTATCTTCTTCTTCTATTGATCTTATAGTAGAAACCGCTATAGCATCTTCAATACCTGACTCAACTAATTGAAGACGAATTTCTTTTTTTGATACTCCGCGTTTTAATTTAACCCTAACCTGATTAACCTTATCCTCATCCTCATAATACTTAGAGCCATGGTTTTGAGTTTGTGAGTATGCAGAGTTTATAGTGGTCTGTATTTCATTCATTGTGAAATCACTACTCTGAAACTGAGACATGATATATTCTGTTAGTGACTTAGTAACTCCGTAGTCATTAAAAGCCGCAGCCAATATGTATACGTTATTGTTTCTCTCGCCATCAACTATACCATACTTCTTAGTCCACCACTTCATAAGTATATCCACTATCTTGTTCTCATTAGTGACAGGTATCGTAGGCCTAGATGAATACTTATCTACAACCTTGTACTCCTGCTCCTCTATCTTAGTCCAGGTGTTTGAGTTTTCGTTTACATGAACTAATGGGTCATACGACTCATAGCAAACTCTTGATATATTCTTACTGGTCTTATCAAAGTAATCAGAATTAAAATATCTTTCTAGTGATATGAAATAGTTCTTATGGTTCTCTGGTTCTTTAGGTATCTTAACAATAGCTTTTAAACCATTACCACTAGGCGATACAAATACAGAGTAAACGTATTTATCTTTTGATAGCCTTTCTTTTTCAGATGTCATATCTTTCTTGGTTTTATAACCATCGAAATCCAAACATATAAAACCACTATGCTCAATCAAGCTATCATCACTTCTCTTGTTGAATGTTCCTGAAAAACATATAGCAGGTAAACTCTTTTTAAGTTCTTGCCTAACCTCTTTGTTCTTCTCTGATCTAATCTGTTTAATCAAATCTTTTGACTTACCTTCCTTTATTCTTTCAAGGATAGAGTTCAAGTCTCTGAAGAAGGGAGTGGAGGTGTCCCTTATATTTCTAAATATAGTAACATTGTTATGTTGCATATGCTGACTTTTTTTCTATATACTCTTTATATAGTTTTATTAATATTATTTTTTTTAATTTGTATATCTAAGGGAAAAACTAAGCATTCTTAACATAGATAAAAGAAAAGAAAAGGGGCAAATAGCCCCTAATCTATTCTATTAGAGTGTATTAGAATGGTAATCCATCATCTTCTTCCTCTTCCTTTACAGGAGCAGGAGCAGGAGCCTTATCCTGACTTTTCTTAGGAACAAACTGGTCAAGCTCAATATAAGCTGTACCTCCCTTGCTGTTAAGAACATTTAGGTTAACCCATCCATTCTTATCATGGGCTTTTAAAAACTCAATAGCGCTCTCAACTTTTACGCTGATGTTACCTATTACGAAATCGGGTGCGTTCTCTCTTCTCTTGAAGATGAAACCGTCTGCAAAAATTTTGTCTTGTGACATATTTAATGGTATTTATTTGGTAGCTTAGTTGGAGAAGCTACTCTGACTCCTTTATTAAAATTGTTCGTACTCAACAAACTGTGTGAGGTCTTTCTCTGCATCTTCAGCAAAGAACTTCTTATACATCTCTACAGCTCTTATAACCTTGTCTCTACCTCTTAGTAAGGTTTCTTCACTTGGCTTTGCTATCTTAAGCATTAAGGTCTTCTTATCCACTATATAGAACTCAACAGGCTTACCAAATAGTTGTTGGTATATGTATGCCTGACTATCATAGTTGTAGTCATTAGCACTCCACTTAAACTTGTTGATGTCTCCAGAGGTCTTGATGTCAATCACCTTGTCCTTTGTTATAATATCAGCCTTACCCTTCCAATTCAAACCAAACAACTCAGTAACAGCAGGCTGCTCATATATGTTAGTTGACTCATAGATATCTGTATGCATTACAAAGTTAGACTTCATTGAGTCTACCCAAGTATTAATAGTTTCCACCTCTTTACTTAACAACACATCGTATGGATGCAAATCGTTAGCTGTAATGTACTCTTTAAATACTTTGGTTGATCTTGTTGAAGACTCTACTATTTTGTAGTTAGAAAGCTTCTCAGGCTCTAACATTGCTGTGTGAAAGTAACCCCCCATTATTAATGGAAGGCTTTTATCGTTCTTTCTAAATTGTCTAGGGTTTTTTAGTAGGTTATATATATCTGAGTTAGATAGATATTGTTTACCAAAGTCTCCATAGTATTTAGAGTCGTCTCTTAACTGTTCTATTATATTACTTGACATAGGCTGATAATTCTTTTTTGATTGCTGTAGGTATAATGTATTTAGTTTCTAGTGTCTTAACTATTGAAGACAACGACTTAGTGTTGTTTGCCTTAACATAGTTTACTACGTCATTCCACTTATCACTGGTCTTCTTAAGTGTAGGCTTAGACTCTTGCTTAACAGCAGGTGCTGCCTCACTAATGTCTACCAAATCTTCGCCTGCCCATAAAGATAATCCCAATCCATGCATAGCAATAGCCTTAACCGTACTACGTTGTATGGTCTTGTTTACTGCAAATGATGTGATCTTATCCACACTAAGTGATTGGTTGTTGTGTCCCATTATAGGTAGGTAGTCTATATGCTCTACACCTTCTATTGTTACACCAACCTTTACATAACCTGTATTGCCATCTGTAAAGAAGTTCAACTCAGTTGCCTCTGACTCATATACCTTTCGGTTTGCATCAGGGTATTGGTCTTTTACCATAGCCCAGGCATATGCCCAAGATAAGTAATCAAACCTTCCTTTCTTTTCTAATCTATCCTTAACATTAAGTGCTGCTAATGTTTTGAATGTTGTCTTTTTTCCCGTTGTTGTTTTTGTTGCCATTTTGTTTTAAATTATATTAGTTCTAGTTTTAACATGTCCTCTGTAGATAGCCCACACTTTACAGCTACCTTCTTATTGTGCTTCTTAATAGCACCACTAAGTGTAAATAGCCTATACAATGTCCATAGACCACAGCCACCTAATGTTAGGTAATAGAATATTTGTTTACCCATCTTGTTCATACTTCCATAAGACCATCCTACTAATAGGAATAAAATCCATATGTTACCCTTGTCTACTGCTTGTGCGTTATACGCGTCATAATTTGTCATAATCGTTTGGTTTTAGAAATTTTACTGTACTTATTTATTAATTCACTTCTTTTAATCTTCATAGACTTGTAATGTTTTTTATTGTTCCTGCTGTTGATCTCTTTCTTTATGCTTTTATTTAAAGCTTCTATCCTATCTAAGTAGGATTTCTTTAAGACATCTACAACCCCTGGCCTAAATCCATTGTTTAGAAATGAGTCGTATAGATATTCCTCTATCTCTTCATACTCTAATCCAAAGGTTCTAGTGTTGAGTATTTTTATTTCATCACGTACCTTAACAACCTTAATACCTTTATAAATGTATGCTTGTTTGTTTCCATAAGACATGTCTACAGAGACATTATCTTCAATGGCCTGTTGCCATATATCTAAAAGGGTATACTTTTTAGTCATTAAATTTTTCTATGCATTTTTCAATTAAGTCCCACACATCTTTGTCTGTAGACTTGTTTATCTTTTCAATACCATAGTCAATGTTCTGTCTAGTAACATCAAAGCCATTGCTTTTCATTAGGTTTCTAATGTCTACTATCTTCATTGGTCTCTTGGTACATATGTAGTACAGTATGTACCTTGGAATAGAGAATCTTATCTCTCTGGTATTTGAAAATAATTCCTCTCTTGTAATGCCACACTCCTCACATACGAAGTTGGCATACAGATTAAATATTCTGTTTTTCATTGATTGTTTTTTTGTATTGGTTACCTAAATTTACGAAGTATTCTTCCCAAGAAAATGGTGTAGAAATAATGGGGAGTGAGTTCAACTCTCCCTCTCTTTGTTTAATGAACTCTTCACTTGATCTTCCCATCAGTATAGAATTTAATTATTATTTTTTACAAATATACATTTTATTTTATAAATAAGAACTATTTATTTGCTTTTTTTTACTTCATCAATAGAATCAAAAAGATCTATTTGATAGTTTATATCTTGTTCCTCTGGCTTTCTTTCTTCTAAATCATTTACACCACAAAAACCATTACACTCAAACAATGGCTTAGGCTCTCTGCCCTTCATCATTGTTATATCTTTCACATCTGGGTAATCAGGATGAGGTTTTAAAAACACTAACCCACCACCCTTGCTTTGATCCTTGAGCATTGTAACAGGTGTTCCCTTGAGCTTTGTTAGGTCATGTTCTACCTTACCCATAGCCTCAAACTTTTCAGGGAAATCTCTCTTCATTTTTTGCCAGTAACCTATACCTCCTTGAACACACCCTGTTTTAAAACAATTGTTGTTTAAGAATCCCATCTTGTACATTACAGGAACTTCTATTCCCGAATCTTGAATTATATTAATGCAATCTTTTTTTGAGTAGTAATGCATTAGTAAAGGGAATATAGGTTTAGCTCTAGAGTGATTTAGCTTCATTCCTTTAGCTCTTCTAGTCTCATCAACATCAAAGCCAAAGGCCTGATATGTAAACTCATTATTCTTCTCCCACTTCTCCCTAGCATTTCTTTTTAGTTCAGAAGAACACACAGCTCCATGAGCAACATTTAAAGACTTGTGCTTTGTCCAAACATCTTGGATTTTTTCATACTTGTCTCCTATATTACTAATGGTTTCTATATCAATACCATACCATTGTTCACAGTCTTTCTTGAATCGGTACGTATCTTCATGTTCGTTATGGGTATCTATAAATATAACCCTAACTCTTTCTTTGCTATAAGTGTCAATACATATTTTACACGTAACAGCAGAGGTAACTCCTCCTGACCACCACGCAATAATGTCTTTTTGTTTTTCCATATTATACAAATTTACATTTTATTTTATTAATAGAAACTATTTATTTGCTTTTATTAATGAAAGATTAGTCCTACTTTTTTATTATCACTGAACCATTTGGTAGCCATCAAGTCAATGCTGCTAGAATCAATATAGCCAGCGGAATTAAGAACATCAATATTGTTAAAAATCTTTGTATGCCTGTGTAGTTCTTCATCTATTAAATGTTTTTGTTTACCTGAATCACTGAATATGATGTCGTAGTTATCAGGTAGGTTAGTTTTTAAAATCATATCTATCATGTTAGTGTAGCTGTAGAATCTTACACTTGGATTCTGATTAGCTATTGTAATCCACTTAGCTAGGTAACTCCTTGAGTAGTAGTCACCACTATCGTGAACCCTTACATAGTCAGGACGTTTCTTTTTTATCTCTGCATTCATAGCGTCAATAAACTCTACAGTCTTACTAAGTTGGTATCGTTTCTCAAAGGCAGGCTTTACATTACTCCATATATAAGCACCCTTCTTGGCATAACAGAACTTAACACACTCGTCTGCCATAGGGCATGTGAGCTTACCGCTTGCTGATTTGTACGCAGGTATACCAAAGTTGAATACCCTTAAATTAAGAGCCTTACTTGTTTTCTTTAGCTTACTATTTTGTGTTAGTAGATTCATTGTATCTTATTGTTTTGAGCGTTAATAATCTCACCATATGGCGCTTCTTTCTTCCATCTCCTAGCCTCCTGTAAGTCAAAGGTGTATCTTGTTCTAACTAATAGGCTGTCTTTATACGCATAAAGATTTACTTTAAATAATTGGTCTTTTACCATAATTATTAATTTTAAGTTACCTCCTTGGAGGGGCGTCTTTCCGTCCTGTCAGTCTTGTTGTAATTTATGAGTTTATGTAGAGCTACATTAAACTCCCACGCCACCTCACTTTAACTTTTTAAGCATTACAACGGCCTACATTAGCGACAACTAAGGATTGTATTTATGGCGTGTTTAATTTTATTGACCTGAAAAAAGGTTATTTTCAGGTTGTACAACCTGGAAAAAGGTTGTTTTCAGGTTGTTTACAAGCAAAAACAAGTTTTACAAGCAAAAACAAGTTTTACACACTTATGGGTGTGAACAATATATTATAATTCTGTATTAGTTAATTCTTCTATAGCTTCTTCTAGGTTGTCTCCAAGATATTCATCTAGGCTACCCCATCCATAGTACCCCTTTTTGTAATTACCTATACCATTCTGGTAGTCGTTTTCAAGGAAGTATATGTCATCGTGATCTGTGGGATCCCAATCAGGGGTGTCCCACTCCAATGTGCGTATCTCTTCACCATCAACAATCTCAAACTCAGCACCCCAACCCTGCTCCTCCTCATAGTAGTAGTCAAAGGTTGGTATGTCTTTCATAAACATGTCCATAATATCTCCCGACACAGGCCCCCAAGCTGAGGTAAATCTGTATGTCCCATCATCGTACTCATTGTCATAACACCCCCACTTTGTACCCCAATACTTAGACGCCCAGTCATACCAATTGTCTGCACCATACAGATCAAGCAACATCTTTTGCCTGTCTATGGTCAATGGGTATGATTTGAAATCATCTGTCTTGTTCTTCTCCATCTGCTTGTCATACTCTGATTGGGTTACAATCCTAGCAGGACTTGATGTGTTAATTAGCTCATCAGGCATGGGCTTGTAGTATCTACATAGCCCTACCTTAGCTATCTCTTCTAACTTCTTACTGTACTTCTCTGACACAGTTATCTGTGCGTAAACGTGATTTGGCATATTATTTAGATTTAAATTTGTTAGCAATATCAAGGATCTCTTCCCTGTCTTCTTTATCTAATCCGTCTGTATTTTTAGCGTACATTTTTAGCACGTGGTTTACAAACATTTTTTCTGTTTGAGTTAGCTGTACGTTCATATCTTTATTTGTTTAATTGATTCTTTAATCATTTCTAGATACATCTCTTGCATCTTCTTTTGTTCCTTACATACTTGCTCAATGATAAACGGAAGGTCTTTGTATAGCTCTTCCACGTTTATTACAAGGACCTGCTCGTTACCCACGTCTCCATGATGTATTACTAGCTCCCCATCTGAACAGTGTAAGCTGTTTGTTTCTCCTACGTAAACTGATTTGTTTTTTTCCATAACTCTATTTATTTAATTGATTAATATTTATATCGTGTATATTGTGTGGTCTTCTTTACCTCCTCCAATAAACCCAGCGCCTCCATCATTACCCTCATCATCTGATTGTAATACGAGGTATGTTTCATCTGTGAATATTATACATAGTGGCCTCTTGTACCAACCGAAGTCGTCTGCCTCTTCTTTAGTCATGTACCTACATGAGTCTACCTTCTTTCCTTTTAAGATTTTCTCAAATCTGTACCCGTGTTTTTGATCTTCTGATTTCATAGTTTTTGTTATTATGGGTGTGAATATTTAGTTTTCTATTAAATTAGCGTCTATTGTTTGCATACATGAAATACAGTACCACTCCTTGTCGTATTCATCGAACATAGGCTCTGGTAACCTGCAACCACACCCCTCATCTATATAGTTGGTGGTGTCAACGTCACTCCAACCATCACCATAGCTGTCGTAAGAACGATGAATATATTCTTGAGTATACGTCTTGTGATGAACACCGCTGTCCTGCTTGTCATTGAAATATATGTAAGGCTCTAACCTACTGCCGTCATCAAGACAAACAGATGTCTTCTCCCTACAATACCAATCGGGGTGTCCCTCTAGTAAATCTATCGATGATAGGGTGTCCTTGTCTATCAAGAACAAGTCAACCTCTACATGCTCACCAATGCCAGGCTTGTTCAGTAAGTACGGCAACCCATCTATAATCAATGGGTACTTGGCATCTGTCTCGGCAGGGCCAATATACTTAGCACTAGTGAGATAATTATAGTAGTTGTTGTAGTCTTTCTTTAGTGTGCCATACACGGCTATCAGTGTCTTGTCTAGTACGTTCTTCTTACTATACATAATCCCATTCCTATCTATCCAGTCTTCCTCATTGTACAGCTCATACGTTTGTTCCTTGAGGTTGGCTGTAACAAACCTGCAATCACTCATCTCTAATACCTCTGCCCATCTATCTTTAGGTATGTCACTGAGTATCTCTGCCATGTGCTGAGTGTCAGTCTTGTTCTTGTTACCTAAGTTCCATATACTACCATTCTGAAATAGTATCTCGTCATTAGTAATGTTGAACGGGTGACAGTTAGCCTTGTTTATCTTACCGATAGTAGCAAACCTAAAGTGTGCAATGTATGGTCTATCTGTTTTTAGTATCATGTAATCATCACTCTTGTGATACGTTACGTCCCACTTGTCTAGCCATAGAACACCTAGCCCATGAGGGTTGATCTTTGCAGACGCAACTAAGGTGTCTGTCTTTATTAACTTGTTGTTGTCTTTTATAATAATAATACACATAGTGTTTATATTTAGTCGTTATTAATAAATTCATGTATGTTGTCACTAACCTCATCTAGTATCAAGTATCTTCTAAATGACTTGGCATACTCGTAAATAGAGTCTACCTTGTTGGTGTCCCCACCATACATCTTGTCAACTATAGGCCTAACTATTGCTAGGAAATCATCTAAAGGCTTGGGGTCTTGGAAGGTGTAGTGCATGATGTTATACATCAAGTCGTACCTTAGCTTGAGCTGCTTGGTGCAGGTTACCCTAGATGGTATACGTAGCTCTACCCTGTTACCCTTTACATTTACAGGTGAGTACTTTGTGTTGTCCTGTTTCTTAATACCCTTATTACTCCTGCAATAGCTACGCTTTAGTCTGTGTCTGTACAGCGCGTATATCAATGATAGTCTTGGCTTTAATTGATTGACTATGTCATAGCCATCTAGTATAAGGCTAGTAGAGTCTTGCTTCATAGATATAGTTATATGACCACCACAGTTAATATCTGAAGGGCTGTCAATAATATGTGATGCTTCGTCAATCATATCAAATACCTGCTTCCTATACTTACTACCAACAGGAGACAGTGGTAGTATATTGGTAACAGCTTCAACACCACAACTGCTGTCTGTCTCTGCACCTGCAAACAAATAATACTCACCAAACTCATCACCCTGTTCGTCAGATACAGTACCATCAGGCATCTCAAACTTAGTCTTCTCTATCTCAAAACCTACACTGAAACGACTTTTCTGATACCCATAGTTGAGGTCCTCTGGGTGCTTGTTAGAATGATATGAGCCTATGCAGCCCTCTTTGTTACCATTCGCAAGGTCTTCATCATAATAATATTCACCTTCGTTCTCACAATAGTGAGCATCGTCTTCCTCAACATAGTCGCCAATGTCTTCACAGTATACAGCCTGGTCTTCATGTAGCCAATGTTCTGCTGCTCCACCATACTCTATCCACCTGTAGTTATCAGAGTTGCAGAAGTTTTCCTCTGCTCCATGCACACCGCAGTAAGACTCAGTCATCTGCATCTCATCAGAGTATGTGACTTCTTCTACATCACACCAAACAGTGTCCTCTATAGGCCTGTAGTCGTCCGTGTCCTCACAATGCACAAACTGATTACACATCGTGTCGCTTGTTACATAGTCCTCTTCTCCATCAACAAACACAACCTCTGCGCCTTCTTTTAAAATAAATTCTGACTGATAGTTAGACCACACGCAATCCTCTGAGCTGTGTGTCTCTCCATCAATAACATGAAAATCTTTTTCCATAATAAATTAAATTAAATTATGCCTACTATTAAGGGTTTCGGCTTGTCCCTTTATTTTTATGCTTATGGGTTTGAACAAATTAACTTATTCGTCCCATGTAGTCCACAGATGTGTCTCTGTATCATATGATAACTCAACAAGTTGATCGTCTGTTAGGTCACACACTTTCATGTCTTCCTCTATCTCTTGCTCGCTCCAATCAAACGACCTTAGTACCTTCACTAGGTCCTCTTCTTTAGCTATATATCTACCATCAAATAGTAGGAAACCTTCCCACATTCCCTCTCCAGTTATGTCGCACGTTCTTGGTGCAGGCTTATCCCAACCCCTATAACTATGCTCTTGTCTTACTATAAAATCATCGTAACTCATATCTATATTGTATTAATTAATAAATTCTTTTCTGTAGTACTCCCATTCTTGCTCTTTTGTGTACAACCTATTTCGATACAGTGCGTCTTGTGATGCGTAATACTTCCCTGAGCTATCTCTAACACAAATAACATTACCGCTTACAAGCCAGTCTTCAAACTCTTGTGTCATGTCTGTTCTCTTATAAGTGTTATTATTAATGCGAATATATTTGCTAGGCATAGTGCCTGGACATATATTATCTGCTCTATCGTAAATCTAGGTGTACCCTCCCATATTAAGAAGCACCATATACTTAATAGAATTACTAGTGTTGCGTACAATACGTTTGCTATTTTCATCTGTTTAATGTTTAATCGCCCACGATGCACCTGCACCTAGACTAGTTAGTGTTTCCTTTACTCTATTCCACCATGAGTTTTGTATCTCTAGGTCTCTGTACTCTTGTTCTGTGTACACACTTATGTGTCCATCTCTATCTAATATATGTAGACCGTTTACAATTCTATGTTCCATATCTCTATGTTTAAAATGTTTGATAATGATTTTACTTTTGCTATTACTATTTCTAATTCTTCCATATCTTATGGGTGTGAACAGGTTAATAAATCTATCTCTCTCTTGATGCCTTGGCTTACTTTCTTGAACTTGTATATCTGTTTAGCCTCGGTCCAGGAGCAATCATTTTCTTTCATTATATCTTGCACGACCTCTGCATACATACTCTTTGATTTCAAAAATTTGTCTTGCTGTTTTTTTATTAACATGCTTAGTTCTCCTACTTGTATTCTTTTACGTTTTCCCATTTGTTTAATTGTTTTTAATTAATATTTATTTTAAATAGATACGGCACAAGAATCCCTCCTCATGCCGTTAGTTTTATTTTTATGTATTCTATCCACCACTCTTGTGGTTTCGCTCTCGTCTTTTCTATCGTTATATATTTTTTTTTCAGTATACTATTGGTTTCCCGCG
>Ga0208643_1001280_pt1 | contig 14338 bp, 18 predicted proteins | sample VirMetDEL_Nov_12_FD_184516 | JGI IMG/M metagenome (GOLD analysis project Ga0208643, IMG submission 184516) | Aqueous microbial communities from the Delaware River and Bay under freshwater to marine salinity gradient to study organic matter... | ecosystem: Environmental > Aquatic > Marine >... | reverse complement strand
TCGGTAGTGGCAGTATCAAGCGGTGTGAAGTTCAAAGGTTTATGCGACATTGTTGGTCTCCCTCTTAGTGATCTCTTGGATCCATTCCATTGCTCTGTGCAGCTCCTCAACAAAGAGCTCAGCGTTATGAATGGCCTTGGCTACCCCAGTGACTTCACTCTGTTCCATGTCGTAGAGCGTGCCACCAATGCTGTGCAGAGATGAATATGCAGTCCGTCTGTGCAGCTCAGTTGTGAAGCTGCCTATCTTCTGTCGGACCTGATCGTTCAGAGAGCGTTCTAACCGTGATTTTACAGCCGCCTGGGTACGTGCAAAGAGGATCCTTACCGGTATCTCCCTACGCATGGCCTTGGCTTCTAAGAGCAGCTGAGAGAGTGTCTCGATGGCTCCTTCTGCATCTGGCTGTTCGTCTGACATTGGGATGATCACCAAATCACTCTCACCCATAGCGAAAGCATTCAATCTGGTTGCTGCCCCTTCAAGATCTACGATGGTGTAGGCGTATTCCGCCTTACCTCGATCGATCTCGTCATGGATGTACCTCTCCCCTTCGGAAGAAAATACCTTGAGATTGTCTGGTAACTGACCTTTATTGGCCCACGACATCAGCCGCTGTGCAGGGTCAGCATCAATCAAGCATACACGTTGGGTCTGAGCCAATGTGGTTGCGAGGATGATTGCAGATGTGGTTTTTCCTGCGCCTCCTTTCGAAGACGCAAATGTGATTACCGGCATTCAAAATACCTCCCCATTTACTGGATTAATGTTATGACAAACCTGCCTCCTCAAAACCGGCTTCAAGAGCTTCTCTACTATGAGCAGAAAACAGGGTTGCTTTTCTGGCGAGGACGCAAAGACAAAGCCTGGAATGCCCGTTGGGAAGGTAAACCAGCTCTCGCAAACTTGCATAAAGCAACCGGCTATTTGAGGGGAACCATAGACGGTAAAACCTATCTTTCGCACCGCATTATCTGGAAACTTATCACAAGCAATGATCCTAACTACATCGATCATATTGACGGGAATCCTACGAATAATCGTTGGAACAATCTTACCAATGGCACTGCCAAACAAAACGCCAGAAACCAAAAACTTAGGTGTGATAATGCCAGCGGTGGATCTGGCGTAAGTTGGTGCTCTACCAATACCAAATGGCTTGTACAGATCGGTACAGATAGTGGAAAGCAGACAATAGGTCTGTTTAATGATCAAGAAGACGCTATCACCGCACGGCGGGGCATAGAACGCATCCTTGGTTATACCGCTAGACACGGTACATGACTTGATGACTGGCATCTAAATTCTCCTGTTTTCCCATCTGTATTCACTCACAGTTTTACCTAAATGTCACCTAAATAATACCACACCACACCAAATCGTGTCGAACCACCTCATATCGTTAGATACTTTTTTCGGTTTCAGCCTCTAGAAAGGACCAAATATGTCTCTCTTCAAACTCCGTGATGGAGATCAAGCGATCATCTCAACTGGTGGAGTCCAGAAGCAGGTTAACCTCTACGAACGTAATGGGTATCTGTTTGCCGGTCTCTCAAATAACTCATTCATCCTGCTCAAGTCAGATGGATCCACATCCAAACCCAACACCTTCCTCATCCACATCGAGACAGACGTGCCGCTTTACCGCGGCTTGTTCAATCGTCTTGGAACCAAGGTAATTCCCAAAGCAGAGCTGCTTGATGACGATCTCAAAGCACGCCTGATGCTGGAGGCATAAGTCATGACTACCACGTTTGTACCTACCCCAGATCAACAGGCAGTTGCGGATCAGTTCTTCCAATTTCTCATGAGCGATGCACCTACCTTTGTTCTCTCAGGTGGTGCAGGTGTTGGTAAGACAACACTGATGCAGTACATCTCCAACAACGTGATGCAGACCTACCATGATGCCTGTACCTTGATGAATATCAAGCCTGAGTACCATGAAGTCTCTTTCACAGCGACCACCAACAAAGCTGCTGAAGTCCTCGAGAAAACTCTCAACAAGCCTGTTTCAACAGTGCACTCATTCTTGGGTGTCACTGTCAAAGAGAACCAAAAAACAGGGAAGACATTCCTTGAGCCAACACGTCAATATCGTGTTCGGCACAATCACATCCTCTTCATTGATGAATCATCCATGATCGACACACAGATGTATGATTTCATCATGGATGCATTCAAAGACAGCAAGATAGTTTTTGTGGGTGATCATGCTCAGATGTCTCCCGTAGGTGAAGAGATTTCACCGGTGTATCTGAACGTTGATAAGTCAAACTTTGCCTTCCTATCAAAGCCTGTCCGTAACGCGGATCAGCCTGCTTTGATGGATCTCTGTACCCAATTGAGAAACACAGTTGAGGCAGGTGAGTTTCATCCCATGGTCGAAGTCCCAGGAGTCATTGACTATCTTGGTCCGGAAGACATGCAAACTGCATTGGAGCATTACTTCAAGCTGCCCAATCCAGCTGTCCGGATCCTGTGCTACACCAACTCGCGTGTGCAGGACTACAATGCATTCATCCGTGAAGTTCGAGGACTCCCTACAGAGTTCACAGCTGGGGATGAGCTTGTTGTGGCTCAGTCATATATGTCTGGGAAATTTGCTCTGAATGTCGAACGTGAAATTCTCATTACAGAGATTGAACCAGACACTTACAATGCTCGTTATGCTGAGCTGACTGGAGACAGTAAAGACCTCACCTACAAGAAGTTTCATATCTCTCCTCCAGGCTCTCTTGGTGTCTCATCCCTCACATGTGATGTTGTGGATGATCCTGCTCAGCTGCGGTGTGTTCTACAGGCTCTCAAGCGTAAGAAACGCTGGCCTGAATTCTTCCAGCTCAAAAATCAGTTCCTGGATCTGCGAGATAAGTATGCCTGCACAGTCTACAAATCCCAAGGCAGTACATACGACACTGTGTTCATTGACTTGGGAAACATAGGCACTGCCCGTGATCCTGAGCAAGTCGCTCGAATGCTTTTTGTGGGGGTGTCTAGAGCAACCACACGGGTATTTTTCTACGGAAACTTACCTGCCAAATATCAAGGAAAGGTAGCGGCATGACTGTCTCAGAATTTATCACTGATCTTATCGAAAAGCTGATGCGAAGATCCGTCTCCAAGAATGATGAAGAGATTGAAAAGCTCCATGACAAACAATCTGCTTTGACAGGAAACACCGATTTTCTAGTATCTGGTAGGTTCTACAGCCAGCTTACAGGTGCAGCACTGGCTCACGCTCGTAAGGTGCCGGCACATCCTTCCATCTTCCAAGATGCGTTTGATGCACATACAGAAAAGCTTGCTTTGGAGCGGGATGAACTCATCCTAAAACAAGGCCTGAAAACTCTGTTGGCTCCCTGCACAGATTATCAAGATTTGCGTGATGCACTTCCTGATACAGTCATGCAGTTTCTCCCTGTCATCGCTGACTTTCCACGCACCCGACCTGAAGCGTACACGTTGATTGACATGCCTATGAAACTTCATAGCTATGAATCAACAACGCTTCGGGTCATTGATCATTACCTAGCAAGCAGGATGCTCTTCTAATGGACTTCCAGACATTTACAGATCACGAGAACTCAACCTACCCCATCTGCATCTTGGCTCCCAAGCTTGATAGTGCAGGCATGACCAAAGAGTACCTCGACCCTTCTCTCATCGATCCTGAAGATGTCATTGCTTACCAACTCTATACAACGGGCAAGAAAACCAAGGTAGTTGATCAGAAAGTCTTTCTCACTGACATGCTCGAATTGCTCAGTGAGATCGACACCAAGTACATCCTTGTCACTGACAGCGATTACTTCAAGACTCTGGTAGGTGTGGCTAAGGTAGATCCCTATCTTGGCTATGTCCTTCCAAACAAGTTCCCTGCCAGCATGGCTGGTCAATTCAATGTCATCTTTGTACCAAACTACCGTCAGGTCTTCTACAACCCGACACCTACCCGGGTACGTATTGCCTCTGCGTTAGACGCTCTATGGAGCCATATGAAAGGCACCTACCAGGAACCAGGGCATGACATCCTCAAGACTGCTGAGTACCCTCACACCCCTGCTGACATCGCTGTATGGCTTCAGAAGCTCATGGACATGCAATGTCCTTTGGCCTGTGACATTGAGGCCTTCTCTCTCAAGCACTACAGTGCAGGACTCGGCACCATCAGCTTTGCATGGAACCAACATGAAGGCATTGCCTTTGCCATCGACATGGGAATCCATGGTGAGGCTGTACGCAAACTCCTCGTCAAATTCTTTTGTGAGTTTGAGCAGCCTCTCCTGTTTCATAACATCAGCTACGATGCCACGGTCCTAATCTACCAGCTCTTCATGGAGCATTTGATAGATACCAAAGGTCTGCTCAATGGACTCGAGATCATGCTCTCAAACTGGCATGATACCAAGCTCATCTCCTATCTCGCCACCAACACCTGTGCTGGTAACAAGCTGGGTCTCAAAGATCAGGCTCAGGAGTTTGCCGGCAACTATGCTGTTGAAGAGATCAAGGACATCACCAAGATACCTTTGCCAGAGTTGCTTGAGTACAATCTCATCGACGCATGTTCCACGTGGTACGTGTACCATAAGTGGTGGGATAAGATGGTGGCAGATGAACAGCTGGAACTTTATGAAGAGATCTTCAAGCCAGCAATCATCGACATCATCCAAATGCAGCTGACAGGTATGTCTATCGATATGAACCAAGTGGCTCAGGCCAAGGTTCTTTTAGAGGTAGATCGAGACAGTGCACTTGAGCGTATCTATCAAGAACAGCACATCCAAGACTTCACCTACATGCTTGCTGAAAAGTGGGTAGAGAAGCGGAACAACGAGCTTAAAATCAAGCGTGTTGTTCTGGCTGACTACCCCGACAAGTTCAATCCCAACAGTCCAGATCAGCTGCAGAACCTTCTGCATGAACATCTCGGTCTACCGGTCATTGAAAGAACCAAGACCAAACAGCCAGCCACCAAAGCTGAAGTGCTTGAAAAGCTCAAAGCCTACACTGAAGATCCTCACATCATTGATCTCATCAATGCTCTGCTGGATTACAAATCAGTGGACAAAATCTACACCACCTTCATCCCTGCGTTGGAGAGTGCTGTAGAAGGTCCGGATGGATGCCATTACCTCTTCGGTAACTTCAACCTAGGTGGTACGGTTTCCTGTCGATTGAGCTCTTCAAATCCAAACCTTCAGACCATTCCTGCCACAGGAACCAAGTATGCCAAGCTGATCAAAAGCTGCTTCACTGCTCCTGACGGTTGGCTCATGATTGGATTGGATTTCAACTCTCTCGAAGACATGATCTCAGCTCTCACAACCAGAGACCCAAACAAGCTAAAAGTCTACACAGACGGATTTGATGGTCACTGCTTGAGAGCACAGTCTTACTTTGCTGAGCGCATGCCTGATATTGATCCAACATCTGTGGAAAGCATCAACTCGATCAAGACCCTCTACAAAGCTGAACGACAAGAATCAAAAATGCCAACCTTCGCTTTGACCTACCAGGGAACCTACATCACCCTGATGGCAAAAGGCGGCTTCTCTAAAGTTGTCGCTCAACAGATCGAGCACAAATATCACGAGCTTTACAAAGTGAGTGATGAGTGGGTAGCAACCAAACTCGATGAAGCCTCACGTACAGGCTATGTCAGTGCTGCCTTTGGTTTGCGTGTTCGCACACCATTACTCCACCAAGTTATCCGCGGTAACTCTGCCACACCCTATGAGGCAGAGGCCGAAGGCCGTACTGCCGGTAATGCCTTGGGTCAATCTTGGTGCTTGCTCAACACACGAGCTGCTTCTGAATTCATGAATATAGTCCGTGCAGGCAAACACAGACTACAGATCCGACCGACCGCTCACATCCATGATGCACAATATTATCTGATACCTGATGATATTGAGATCTTGCAGTATGTGAATGAACAGCTGGTCAAGGCTGTTCAATGGCAAGAACACCCTGATATTGCACATGATACTGTCAAGCTTGGCGGTAATTTGAGCATCTTCTACCCCACTTGGGCTCAAGAAATTGAGTTGCCAAACCACGCTTCAGAAGACAGTATCCGAGACCTTGTCTCTGAAGCAGCATAGCACAAGGAACCAGCATATGCTTGACGACCATCGTAAACCAAAGCCCCGTAAAGGCTCTTCCAAATCCCATTTCTTTTTGGCAGCCGTTAAAGTCATCTACACAAAAGATGAGGTTCTCAAAGAACGTACCCTGAACGTTTTGCTTGAGTTGGAGACGCCTGAAATTACCCAACAGGTTCTTCGTGATACCCACAATGCTGCTCTCTCTCGTCTTGAGACAGAAACAGGCATTCCCAAGACAGATGTGAAAGACACCATCTTTGAGAACTTCCCTTACCTGGGTCACATGAAGCCGGAGGCATTTCATGCAAAAAGCTCCTGATATTTTAGAAACTGCCCGTGATGCCATTGCCGATCGCGCTTCTCAACGTGATGATGAAGGCAAAGCTGAACGCTCCATGGCTGCGGCCGTAGATGCTTTCAATGCCCTCAATGGAACATTCCTCAATGAGACCCAAGGATGGTTGTTCATGGCTATCCTGAAGATGTCACGTGCACGTCAGGGCATGCTCAACTTGGATGATTATGTTGATGGTGCTGCCTACTTCGCTTTGGCAGGTGAGTCAGCGCAACTTGGATCAAAAGCCGCTTGTGAAGATTCACTTGATCTTTGCGACCTGTAGCAAACCACACCACTCTAAACCACACCAAAACAGGAGCCAGACACCATGGCACAGATTACCAATATCAGTGGAATTTCTTTGCCTTTGGCTGTCTGGCTTGCTGCTGATGGATATGACTTCTTCCCCGAAGGTAAGTCTATTTCAGCCACTGCCCTTCTCAAACCAGTGCGTCAGATCCTGCTTCGAGAGCGTCTCTCTCCTGAAGCACGTCAAACTCCTGATGTATCAGACTTCATTGCATCCCGCCTTGGTCACACCATTCACGATGGGATCGAGAAAGCTTGGACTCATGACTACGCCACTTCTTTGCGCAAACTTGGATATCCACAGTCTCTGATCGAAAAGGTCAAAATTAATCCAACTGACCTTGCAGAAGGTGAGATTCCCATTTGGTTGGAGCAACGTGGTTCCCGTCAAATTATGGGATACACTTTGTCTGGTAAGTTCGACATGGTGCTTGAAGGTACATTGCAGGACTTCAAATCCACATCCGTATACAGCTGGATGCTTGGATCCAAAGACGAAGATTACTGTCTGCAGGGTTCAATCTACCGGTGGATCCATCAAGACAAGATTACCGAAGATCACATCAACATTCAGTTCATCTTCACAGACTGGTCACGTGCACAATCTAAGCAGAACCCCAAGTACCCTCAACAGAGAGTCCTGGAGCACCGTGTAGAGCTCATGTCCCTGTCTGAGACGGAAGCCTGGATCAAAACCAGACTTCGCCATCTAGAGGCCTCTGCAGAGCTCCCAGAGGAATCCCTGCCTGAGTGTACGGATGCTGAGCTGTGGCGCACTGCTCCTGTGTACAAATACTTCTCTGACCCATCCAAAATCTCAGGACGTGCCACCAAGAACTTTGACAACATCAACGAGGCTAACCGTTTTTGTGCTGAAAAAGGCAAAGGCATCGTCATCACAGTCAACGGCAAAGTGAAAGCATGTGCGTACTGCCCAGCTTTCCCCATATGTAGCCAGAAGGATAGATACGAGCATGCTTGATCTTGAACAAGTTCCCCATCACCATGCCATTGAAGAGATCACGCAAGTCCTATCGACAAAGACCCAGAACAACGACAAGGCATTTTTCCGTGTAATTGTTGCTTACTCTCTGAGCGTTGTTGCCTCTTCCATGCGTACCACCATCAACACCAAAGACCGTGGTAACATACCGGTCAACACCTACACTCTGGCCCTGTCACCCTCTGGCACAGGTAAAGGTTTCTCCCTGGGTATTCTCGAGAATGAGATCATGCACGGGTTCCGTCAGAACTTTGTTGAAAATACTCTGCCAGACATCGCTCAAAACAACATGTGGTCTATCGCCACAAAGCGTGCTGTGCGTAAGCAGACCGATGAAAAAGATGAGTTCAATGGTTTGCAGAAAGAGTACAACGATACCGGTGCCTACCCATACAGCTTCGACAGTGGCTCAGCTCCTGCCATCAAACAGGTACGGCAAAAACTTTTGTTGGCTGGTGCCGGTGCAATCAATCTCCAGATCGACGAAATTGGATCCAACCTGATTGGCTCTACCGAAGTCCTCAACACCTATCTTGAGCTTTACGATCAGGGTATGATCAAGCCTAAGCTGACAAAGAACACAGCCGACAACAAGCGACATGAGGAAGTTGAGGGTAAGACCCCCTCAAACATGCTCCTGTTTGGTACACCGTCAAAGCTCTTGGATGGTGGATCCACAGAGGATGCTTTCTACTCTTTCCTCGAAACTGGGTACGGCCGTCGCTGTATCTTTGCCATGGGTCATCCCGAACCAGCTGCAAATGATGCAACTGCAGAAGAGATCTACGCATCATTGATCAATCCAGCCAATGAAATGATGGCTGCTAAGTGGGCCAGTCATCTGACCTCACTGGCAACTCCAGACAAGTTCAACTGGTCTTTGGATGTGGCTGATGATGTTGGCATCGAGTGTCTGCAATATCGTATCTTGTGTGAGCGGGCAGCCAAAGAACTGCCTCTCTATGATGAGATCCGTAAAACAGAAATGTCACACCGCTACTTCAAAGCAATGAAGTTGGCCGGCGCATTGGCCTTCATTGATGAAAGCTTCTCCATCGAAATGTCTCACCTTCACTCTGCCATCAAGCTGGTAGAAGAATCCGGTGCAGCATTTCAAAAGCTCCTCACCCGTGAAAAGCCTTACATGAAGCTGGCACATTACGTTGCCAACTGCGGTCAAGAAGTCACGCATGCTGATCTCCACGAAGCTCTGCCTTTCTACAAGGCAAGCGCATCAGCACGCTCTGAGATGATGACCCTGGCAACAGCCTTTGGCATCCGTCAGCACATCATCCTCAAAAAGACCTTTGTAGATGGCATCGAGTTCTTCACCGGTGACACTCTCAAAGAGACTTCATTGGATCAAATCGATGTCTCTTACTCCACAGACTTCGCCTATAACTATGGGCATGAGCGTGTACCGTTTGACCAGCTCCATAACCTCGTCACAGAGCCTGGATACCACTGGGCAAATCACGCTTTTGTCAAAGAGCATCGGGCAGAAGAGAACGTGATCCAAGGCTTCAACATGGTTGTGTTGGATGTCGATGGTGGCGTTCGTATCGACATGGTTCATGAACTCCTCAAAGAGTACACGTTCATGACCTATACGACAAAGCGTCATACGGATGCAGAAAACCGTTTCCGTATCATGCTGCCGATCAGTTATGAGCTTTCGCTTGATCGTGATGACTACCGTGACTTCATGGAAAATATTGTGAAGTGGCTCCCATTTGCCGTTGATGAAAGCGCAAACCAGCGTTCCCGCAAATGGATGTCTAACGATAAGGCGATCGTCTATTACAACACGACTGATCGGCTTCTTGATGTCCTGCCCTTTGTTCCCAAGACAGCAAAGAATGAACAGTTCCAAAAGGAATTTGTGAAGCTGGAGTCTCTGGACAATCTTGAGCGTTGGTTTGCTGAGCGTATCGCCAATGGCAATCGTAGCAACCAATTGATCAAGTTCGCCCTGGCTCTCGTGGACAATGGTATGACCTACAATGAGGTTGAGCAAAGCGTGCTCAACTTCAATCGCAAGCTTTCCGAAGGGCTTGACGAAAGTGAGTTGCGTAGAACTGTCCTCGTGACAGTCGCAAAAAGGTTGCAAGGACTGCCGTAGTAGGTGGGAGGGCTCCTACCCTACCTCGAATGTCTCTGTAACGCTCCCTGCCGTGTCCGCTCTGGCAGGGAGCAGCAATCTCAAAAGGAACCACTATGACTAAATTTGCCCGTCTTGAGGTCGTAGATGGATATCAAATTTTGTTTGAAGTCATTCTCCAAGACAAAGGTGGTGATGACGTTGGCCTCTATGTGCGTATCCGTCGTGATCACGAATCTCACTCCATGCTTACCTACTTGGGTCCATACCCACCTGACGATGAATCAGCAGTTGAGCATACAATGTTCAATCTTGATGCTGAAGAGTTCGCAGGGATCATGGATTCAGGCGTAAACAGACTCAAAAATTAGGAACCAATATGACAGATGTACCTACCCAGAACGATCAGCTTTTCCTGATTTCAGGTGAAAGCGCTACAGGTAAATCCGCAAGTCTACGTCACCTTATGGGTGGACCACGTGTGATGTACCTCAACTGTGAATCCGGTAAAAAGCTGCCTTTCCGGAATGACTTTACCAACATGACTGTCACCGATCCTTACCAGATCTATGAAGCCTTTGAGCATATCGATGGTGATGGTGCCGGTGAGTTTGATGTAGTTGTCATCGATACTCTCACCTTCCTCATGGACATGTTTGAATCGATCCATGTGATCGACTCTGCTGACACCATGAAAGGCTGGTCAAAGTATCAGCAGTTCTTCAAAAAGCTCATGCAAGAGTATGTTGCTTCCTGCCCTCTTCCTGTCATTTTTACAGCTCATACACGTTCAGAGCTGAATGAAGCCAAGATGATCATGGAGACTGCTGTACCTGTCAAAGGTGCTCTCAAAAACAATGGCCTAGAGGCATACTTCTCGACAGTCGTTTCTTCGAAGAAAATGTCTCTGAAAGCCCTCGAGAAGTATAAGTCAAAGCTTCTGAACATCACTGAAGAAGATGAAGCACTTGGCTTCAAGTATGTCTTTCAGACACGCTTGACCAAAGAGACTGTAGGGGAACGTATCCGCTCTCCTATGGGCATGTTCACTGCTGCTGAGACCTACACAGACAATGATGCTCAGCTTCTACTTGACCACCTGCGTTCGTTTTACGCATAGTCTCACTCCCTGAGACACCACACCATCCCACCCCACATCACAATCAAAGGAAAGATGTATGTCCTCTAATCCATTCGCCAAAATGACCACTGAAGGTCTTGAAGAAACTCAAGACACACTTGGTGGTTTCGCCCCAGCACCTTCAGATGTCTATGCTGCTACAGTCACCATGGCATATGCCGGTGAAGCAGCCAGCGGTGCTCAGAACGTCACCATCATTGCCAAGGCTGGAGCCACTGAGTTCCGTGAAACGATCTACGTTACCAACAAGAAAGGTGAAAACTTCTACACCAAAGACGGTAAGAAGAATCCTCTCCCAGGGTACACAACCGTTGATGACATTTGTCTTCTGACAACTGAGTCTCCTTTGTCTGAGCAAAATGTTGAGATGAAGATGGTCAAAGTCTGGAACTCTGATGAGAAAAAAGAGCTCCCTACTGAAGTGCCTGTACTGATCGATATGATCGGTAAACCTGTCAATCTGGCTGTTCTGCGTGTCAAAGAATTCAAGCAGAAAAAAGGTGATGATGGGATCTACCACGACACCGATGAAGTGCGTGTTTCCAACACCATCAACAAAGCCTTTCACTCTGAGACCAACAAGACAGTCAACGAGTATCGTCAGGAAGTTGAGAACGCTGAATTCCATGAAAGCTGGGTTGAGCGTAACAAAGGCAAAGACCGCGACAAAACCGCCGGCAAAGGTAACTCTGGCCCAGGTAGTTCTGGTTCAGGCAAACCAGGTGGTGATGCAACTCCAAAGAAAAAGCTCTTTGGCTGATGCTATATTTAGGCATAGATCCCGGGTTCACCGGGGCCATTGCTTGTCACGATGGGGACACTGGCGGTCTGGTTGTACTGGACATGCCAATCCTCGTTGCCAAGTCAGGTAAGAAAGAGATCGATCACGTTGCGTTGTTCGACTCTCTTACCCCACCTGATGATGGTCGTCGTGTCATCGCATACCTTGAGCAGGTGCACTCCATGCCTAAACAGGGTCTCTCATCCACGTTCCGCTTTGGACAAGGATACGGAGCCCTGCAGATGGCTCTGCTTGCTCACCGTACCTCCACAGTCGATGTGACTCCCCAGAAATGGAAGAAGCACTTCGGTCTGCAGAGGGACAAAGGAGCAAGCCGTGGTTTAGCCACACAGCGCTTCCCTGCCTACGCCCACCTCTTCAAGCGGGTCAAGGATGATGGACGTGCTGAAGCTGCTCTCATTGCCCTCTACGCTAAGGAGATACAGCGTGCATAAAAACAAAGGCCAACAGGCGAGAGATCTCGTGCAAGATACCATCACCGAACATCCAGGTATCAGCATCAGAGAATTGGCTATTCGAACCAAGCTATCCTATCAGGCAGTTCAAGAAGCTACCGTGTATCTGCGTGCCAAGAAGTACGTTTACACCACCAAACGTGAATCTGCACGAACCATGTCTTTCTTTCCCACAGCTTGACCAACAGCTTTACGTTGGCGGTAAGCTGTGAGTGCCGAGCTGAGCCCTCATTATTCCGGTTCTAACCACAGCAGAAGCAGCAGAGTACCAATGGCTCTTTTCAGCTCTGTGATGCTTCGCTAAATACACCACTCCACCCCACTCCAAACCTTGAGGAAACACTATGCAAATCACACTGAACCAAGCAGAAATCATGAGCGCACTTGATGCGTTTGTCCGCAAACAGATTACCATTTCAGATGATCAGAAGATTGACATCGACATGAAAGCTGGCCGCGGTGAAAATGGTTATTCTGCTGAACTGAGCATCTCTGCTCAAGACATCTCTGCACCTGCCAAACCTGCCAAGGTGACACGTGCAGCCACACCTTCTAAGCCTACAGAAGTAGAGGCTGATGAGACTCCAGAAGCAGAAGCTGATGAACCTGAGACTGATACAGTAGCAGATGAGCCAACGACTGAAGACTCAGCTCCTGATGAAAAGCCCAAGAGCAACAAGTCGATCTTTTCTAAAGCTTCATAATCATGACAAAGCTAACAGGCATGGTTGTATATCTATGCCTGTTTTTCTTTGCTTTGGCTGCTGTCTTTAGTGCTGCATGGGCATTCATGCTGAGCTTGCTTGGACTGTCTCTTTTACTTCTAGCTGGGGTATTTATCTGGTCCTGGCTTGTCACATCAGCAAGAAACAACAGGCATAAATGAGTGAGCCTCCCCAGCTTTAGCTAGGGGGGGCCACCTCTTACGTAAAAGGACCAAAAACATGCCACTTACTAAACCGATGAATACTGGAATAAAAGACGGGAAGCTGGTCATTGACATGGCCGAAGCTGACGCGCTCTGGGAGGGCATGTCGCAATCCCAACAATACGAAATGATGTGCCTCATGTTTGATCCAATCTTACAGAAGGCAACAAAAATGAAGCGCAATCTTGAGTGCATCATGGAAGCTGCGAAGCACCGTGATGTGGATGCCTGCCACGAACTCGCCCGCTTAGCTTTAGCAGATTAGGACCAATGGATATGCCGCATTTTAGAATACGCCAACACAACATGACTGTTGCTCAGGCATCCGGCATTCATGCAGAGCAAGAAATCATGCACTATGCAAACCAGTATCGTGCAGACGGAGAACTGACTATTCAGGCTCAACACATCAGCAAGACAGATTCTGCTAAACGACATTGGAAGCGGTTTGCATTCCTTGCAATGTGGCCTGACTCTAACGCTGTACCGTAAATAAAATGAGCCTCCCCAGGGGAAACTAGGGAGGCTCACTGCAAAGTAAAACCTGTCGGGAAAACGGGAGAACCACTTTGTCACCTACCGTGATAGCTCCACACATTTTCCCTTCATAGGGGTTTTCTTGTGAAATTGATATTTATCAATTTCACAAGTTAAGCCATGGGTTCAGAAACAATCCGTTGTATCCCATCTCAGGTCCAATCGCATACCCAATTCGATCATCTACAATGGAGCCTCCCAGAGAGCCTGAGAACACCGAGTCTATGTCCATGGCTGGTCCTACCCCTCCAGCCCACAGCAAGGCTGTTACAGGACGCTCTCTCACAGCGTTCATGGCAATCTTCTGGATACGGAGCTTGTAGTTGAAGAACCACAGCAGACCATTGCTCTCCAGTGCGTCTCTGGTTCGTCCAGGCAACCGGTTATAGTTCACAAACTCTTCTGAGATCGTATCCATAGCTTCTTGCTTGGTCTTGCCACGCTTCTGGATCAGGTGATCATACAAGACTGCCTTGCCTACAAAGTCACCATATTGAACCATCCGGTTCAACACCCTGAATAGAGCAGTGTCTTTGCTGATGATGGCATTCTTACCAATGGTTTTTGCCACTCCTGGCAGCTTATCCACTGCCTTCTCGACCAGCTCAGCAATCT
>Ga0208643_1001279_pt1 | contig 14344 bp, 14 predicted proteins | sample VirMetDEL_Nov_12_FD_184516 | JGI IMG/M metagenome (GOLD analysis project Ga0208643, IMG submission 184516) | Aqueous microbial communities from the Delaware River and Bay under freshwater to marine salinity gradient to study organic matter... | ecosystem: Environmental > Aquatic > Marine >... | reverse complement strand
GAGTACCCTAAGAGTTGCATATCTTTCTCTGGCTCGGCTTGAAATACAAATTGAACAGCATCCCCATTACCACGAATATTGAATTTCTTAGAAATAAGACTCTCGCCTGTATCAAATACATAAGGATAAGCATCTGGTATAAAGCCTCTTTGCATTGGCTTGTATAACTGCATAGCTTGACCTCTTCCTACGTTATTTAATACACCTGTGTACTTACCGTATGCTGCACTCTTATCAAAATCCCAACGAGCTTGAAACAAGCAACCACTAGGGTAATCGAATACATAACTATCTGTACCGTACCCTGTTATAGTTGTTTCTGTCTTTCTAAAAAATACTTTAGCTTGTGACACAGCTTTCTTATTAGAAAACTTACCAAGTGTTTCATATCCTGTTACAAGATAAGCTTTTTGGTCTGTACCAAAATCTTTAAATACACGATTCCCTCTAGAAGAGAAGGAGTACGTAACATTAGTATCAGTCTGAAGAGAATTAGGGTAGTACAAAGCATTAGCTATAGTAAATGGCATACGGAGTTTGTATGAGGCACTAGACTGTTTCTGAGGATAGAATGCTCCTATAGTAGTATCTAGAACTAAACCTTCTCCCTGTGTCTTAGGTAGCCACCACTCACATTGTTTTGTACCAGAATTATACACACCTTGTGCGCCTTCTCCTGCAAGAGTAGACAAGTAGTAAGAACGGATTGTTGTTTCTGTTATATCAGCAGCATCCACACCTTTAAACTGATTTACAGACAACTGCATAATACCGTTATTGGAAAAGTAATAAACACTGTTATCGGCTACTACAATACTCTTAGAGCTATCTATTCCTCTTTCTGTAATTTTTTCTACATTAAAAGATGTAGCTTTAAATCCTCCATCAGGGTTGTAGATATACCACACACCATTACCAGCAAAAATAAGAACACCTGAACTATAAGATTGCATAGCTTTAATGCGCTGAGTATCTTCTAGTTCTATAACTCCTCCATCTGTATCTAATAAATCAGGGAACTCACTACTAGTAGGGTCATTCTGTTGGTAACATCTCCCTGCATCGTTGTCAGTTTCGACAACTTGAGTGAAGTACACCATACTGTCTACAGCGTAAAAGAATCTCCCAAATGCACTAGCACAGGAAGTAGGGTTCTTAAAGTTCTTTTTTGGGTTATCTACTGCCATAGTCTCCTCCTCTTTCTTTTAATATCATTATTCTGGATCTAAAAATTCATCATAGGGTGGCTTGTAAGGAGGAACACCACCACCACCAGAAGGAGTGTTAGGGTCATCAGGGTCTATAACATCAGGCTCATCTGGACTATATGTAGGAGTTCCTGCGAAGTTTATAGTACCTATAGGGACAAGTGTTGTGCTTGGCGCACCATCATCTTCGGGAGAACTTAACTTAGAAGTTCTGTCAAAATTATTAATATCATAAACATAGTGACCTCTTCCTGCTTTACTGTTACCAAAGTTAGCTCCCTCAACATCTTTAGCTGAGAACACTGTATCACCACTTTCATCTATAATAACTCCAATAGACGCTACTTGTGCATTACTCGGATAGTAACCATTACCTCCTTCTCCTGCCTGAGCATTTGTGTAATCTTTGAAAGCTGTAGTCACTAGTTTTTCTATTTTATTGTCTTCCACATCAGCTCTTTTAAGATGCCAATCAGCATTAAATAGATTGTACTTATGGTTGTCTGAAAGATTAGTCGGATTCTCAGATATTTCTAACCCATCATCCACTAATTCAAAGTCACGTACATTTACCTTAATACTACTAACAAAAATTTCCTTTGTAAGTTCTTTGTACTCACACATAATAGGATTCGTACCTTGGTCTGTAGTAATGACAAGGTAGTTAGTAGTCTCAGCTATTTGTGTTTTTACTACAACAGAAGAAATTGCAAGTTCTGCTATAAATGTAAAGTCATCATCTACTGCATGAAAACGCAGTTTTGTTTGCGGGGTGTCGTCTGTAACTGTAAGGCATACTAAAGATGGGCCTCTCCAATAGAACACGTTTTCTACAGCAGCAAATCCACCAGTAACAACAAAAGGAGTTACTAGCTCTTCAAATCCTAATCGTCTTTTACGAATTAAGCCATCTTTGTTAATTACAAAATTTAATTCACCTGCTGTAAATCCTTCAGGAAAAGTTAAAGCAGAGGACTCTGTATTCAAACCTTTAATTAAGGAAAGGTAATCTTTTTGACCTGAAGCTCTAGGCATTTTTAATCCTTATATCCACCCATTAAAAACTTCTTAATGGCACTAGGTTGTTTATGTTTAGATGGGACTTCTAAGCCATTTGCTTCTGCCCACTTCAATAAGTCCGCTTTAGAAATTAAACTCTCTAAATCTGCACTTTTATCAACAGAGGATTCAGGTGCTTTTTTACTTAATTGATAAAGCTCCCAAGCTCTAGCTGCTTCACTCTTTCTAATAAAGCATCCACTTAATGCCTCAGCAACTTTGCCACTACGACTCCATCTATAAAACCCATCAAAAATTAATTTGTAATCAGTATCCATTATCCGCCATGACCTCTTGGTACATAACTCCCACTTAAACCCCTTCTGCCGTATTTAGGTTTGCTTTCGCTTTGACCTAGTGTACGGTTGTCTTGTTGGAGTTTTATTTTCTTGACTCTCGCTCTTTGAGCAATCATGCCAATAGGTTGTTGATGAACTAAAGTAAGTGCTTCATTAAGAAACATATCTAAGAAAGTTTCAGACAAATGATTCGGAATTGGTATTACAAAAGAATCTTCTTGTAAAAATACTTTCTCTTGTGAAGCTACAAATCTGGTCTTACTTGCTTGAAGGGTAGTATCGAATTCGTTATTATAAGAATCGAATACAACATGAACATTATCAAAAGAGGTAAAATAAGAAGGAAACTGGTTAGTACTGATAGACATTTTATTATCATTGTAACCTTCCACTATTATAGAATTTGTTTTATTAGAATGCAAAGTATATTCAATGAAGTCAAGAGGAGGTAAGTAACCAACTAATTTGTAGTCAAGTTCTCCTGCTTCCTTTGATACATTGTACCATATCTTACTTCTTTGTATCTTCTGAACCCTTTCAGGTAACAGCATGTAGTTAGGTCGAGTTGTATCAGCTAAAGACTCTAGAGTTAGCTCATCCATAGTAAACAAGACGTTGTCATACTCTTGAAGCATTTGGTAATACACACGCTCCGCAATTTTAGCTACTTGTTGAGATTCATCCGTATCAAAAATACTGTCTACATAAAAACCGCTTGTCGCATCAAGGTACTCTTGTGTAACTTGTAATAATGTTCTTTTCATTTTTCTCTCCAAGGAACTTTATGAAAGGGACTCCTAAGAATCCCTTTTAAAAGTTAACTCTTGCTTAGACAGGAGTTGCTATAGTCACTAGTGCTTCAGGACGTTTAAGCGCAAAGCCATAACGACAAGTAGCAGACCATTCATCACGTTTCAGGTTAGTGTTACGGAAGAATTCAGTCTCAGGACGCTGACGGATAACACCCATAAACGGCATTGAAGTGTCATTAGCCATAGACATTGCAATACAACCTTTACCAGTAATTGCACCGCCACCAGTACCATCACTCTTAGCTAGAGCTTCGGCAGTAACTGCTGGCAAGTTGTGACTTACCATAATGTTAATACCAGCAATGTTACGAACAATGTTAAGCTTATCGCCAAAACCAGTTTGTACTAAACCTTGAACATCGAAGTTAAACTGAGAACCATTACTTACTTCAGTAATGTTTAATAGTTTATTAAGTTCGTATTCGGCTTCAGGAGTGACTATTAACATACGATTTTCGGTAGGGATATAAGCCTTATCGAAAGCGTACTTGACGAACATAATGTCCTCAATAGTTAAAGCACCACCAGTACCACCGCCTTTAAGACGATGAGGAACACCACCAATAGCGTTGTTATTACCAAGGGTCTGAGAGTTAGCTGTAGCTAAACAAGCAACTTCCAAATCCGTAGCCATAGCAATACCAGACTTGTGAACATTCTCTTGATAGAACGCTTCTGACTGATGCGCGTCCTGCTTCATACGATCTGTTACAAAGAAACCGTCCTGCTTATATGCAGTAACAGTAAGGTCTTTACGAGAAGTAGTCATACCATCATAGGCAATCTGAGTATTTTCGGTGTAGTCTGTAACATCACGATCTGCCGTTAAAGTAACATTAAGAGTGTCACCATCAGGGAAGATACCTGTTTTGTCATCGAACAAAGGACGACCAACTAACCAGTCATCGAACTGCTTCTCTAAAGAAACTTGATATAGCTCTTGACGAACTAGGTTAGGGACTTGTGCATAAGTAAAATTTGACATAATATTTTCTCAGTTAGAAAGTTAATTTAACACCTTGTTTCTCTGCAATCTTACGATAGTTATCTATAGCTGTATTAACACGAGTACGGTCATTAAAACCACGCGATAGGTCTAGCCCAGATTCCTTTTTCTGCGTAAAACCAGATACAGAGTTACTAGGGTTATAAGTTGTTTTGGGTTGTTTATCTAAACCAAATAACTTCTTAAAGCGTTTTGGATTAGCTTGTGCCTCTTTGATAATGTCTTCATCAGACATACCTAAGTCCTTAGCACTTTCACGGAGTTTCTCCTCAAAAGAATCTCCATATATCGCTTGTGCAGCTCCTATACTTTCATTTTGGTTTTTACTAAACACTTCTTGTTGTTGGGAAGTGCTTAATGACCCCATAACTTCTTGTAGTAGTTGCTGTTTAAGCGTTTCAACGTCCAACTGAGGGGTTGTCTCAGTGGTTTGACTTGGCTGTAATTCGTTCACAGGGGATTCCTCTTTATTTTTTAATTGTGATAAAGCGTCTTCCAGCTTTGTACTTTGGTTAAGTTTAGCTTCAAGTTCCTGAATTCGAGCTTCCATCGTTTTAGTCTCATCAACCTTATCTTTAATAAAGTTCTGAGCAGATTGCCAAGATTGTTGAGCTTCTTCTGTGTTGTTAAAAAGACGCTCCTTACCTTGACTATCTGTACCACCGAAAAGTGGTTTAACCTCTTCCTGAGATATGACTGGGTTAGTCTCCAATATTTCTTTAGTGTCTGGGTTAGACATTGTAATTCCTCTTATTTCTTTTTAGTTGTGGTTTTCTTAGGTAGCTTTTTCAGTTTCATTGGTTTTAAGTTAGTCGTTAACTTTTTAGGCTTCGCAGCGGCAGGAACTTTTATGTATTCGCCCCTCACCATGGTGTATCCCTTTTTAGGAGCTTTCTTTTTATCTTGTACTTGTTTACGTGTTGCCATCTTTATTACCTTAGTGTTGTTTTGATTTTCCGAACCAACCACTACCTTTCAGTTGGAAGTTCGAGCTTCTTATTACTTTATGCATACCTTTGGCACAATCCTTACAAACTACTTCTGGACTTTCTGTCATGCCATGTACAACCTCCTTATCATATTCACATTCGTAGCAGTGATAAACATACGTAGCCATTAAATTTTCCAATCTAGCTTTTTTATAATTTCTCTTAGTAGTCTTCTTTGAGCTTTATTCTTTATAGATACATAAGAAAATTGAAACTTTGAAATAAACTCATTTTTAGATTCATCTTCTTTTACTAATTTTTCTATAGAATCTTCTAAATGCGATATAAAAAGTTCTGTAAAATTATTCTTATGCCACCTTTTATAACGCTCAATATCTTTTTTCTTTTCTTCTGGACTCAGAGAATTAAAATGCTCTGACATAAAAGAAGGTATTTTAAAACTCATCCTCTTCCTCCATCATTCCCATCTCTAGGCTAGTTGGTTGTGAGCTAGATTTAACCATCTCTTGTTCAGCCATCATTTGTTTCTCTTGCATTTCTAGGTTCTCATCTATAGAAGCAAACTTGTTAATAAATGCGTATTGATCGAATCCATATAAACCTTCAACTGTTTTAGCCAAGTTATAGGTATTAATATGAGGAGCTACCATCTGTGCAATATTCGTGTTAGTTAACTGTGTTAAGCCTTGTAGTTGCTGTAACTGTCTACTGAAACGTCTACTACCGACTGGAAGTAACTTACCATTTGCACTTAGGTCTTCTTCTGTAATACTGGTAGTAAGGAGAATGCCTTCTTCATCTTCTTCTAGAACTTTAATAATACTAGAGAAGTTATCCTTAGCTATTCTCATTTCAGCTTGTACAAGAGGCTCTAACAAATCTTCTTCTACTTGAGCTACTTTATTAATAAACCCTCGGAATGCACCATCATTAAGACTCTGTACTTCTGTAGCAGTCTTTTCCCCTGCTGTCCTAAATCCAGCCAACTGCTGAGGTAGTCTTGCACTTGTACGAGCTAAGTCCCTGTGCATCATTATTTGGTTATCAAAAGTTAAAACTGTACTGTCAGGACGTATATCTGAAACACTCCCACCTTCAGGCATTATGTACTTCGTATGCCCTGTAACTTCGTCATATATCTCTTCTACATCACCAACATAAGATCTATCTGGATAAATGAATTTGTCAATAGCATCATTCTTACCATTCTCCCTGTGGTTAATCATGTAGTTAATTCCTATAACTTTATCTAGTGGTCCTTGACTCCATAAGTTATCAGGTCTTGCAGTCCATCCACCTTTAAATACAGAAGGTTTAATTTCTTCTTTATCTAATATAATAGTGTCTTTATCTACAACAACAATACAGCGTTTCTTATAAACCTTTGTTTCTACTTCATCTAATATATCACCATAGAACCAAAGTAACTCTACGTACCCAGAACTATAGTACTCATCTAGACTACCAAAACCTTGAGGTATGAATTGCTTATCTTTATAGCGTTCAGCTCTGTCTCTAAAACCTCCTGTACGCCTCTGTAAGAGACTTTGGGTTTCTTCTGAGGTAATCATCTGATCTTCATCAGATATGTTCTCTAGGAACTCTAGAAGCTCTCCTACGGATACTAGACTACGTATTATTTTAGGAGTCTTCTCAAAATCTGTAGCTGTAGGATTAAATACAATATCAAAAGGACTGATACGTTTTACTGCTGGTCCTGAGTACCCTGAGAGGTAGCCTTCTTCTGTATCTACTGTATCGTTCTTGTAATAAGCTTGAGCGAAACAATTCCCATAACGTACCAAGTCATCAATTACTTTACGCATTTGGATATTAAAGCCACTCAGTGCATGACACTGCTTTATGTAGCTTTTAACTTTACTTCGTAATTGCTTTGTAATGGCATTGATTTCAAAACCTTTCCATCCTAACCAATCTTCATGTGGGAACATGGTGCTATAAACAATAGCTAAGAGGTCTTCGTGTAACTCAGATGCAATAGGTATATGTGTCTTGTGGTCAAAGTTCTCTCCGCCTTCCAACATGCTTGTATCTGTAGCTAATAGGTAGTTATCAATCTCTGACCATAGAGCCATAGCTGTTTCACGCGAAGAATTCCACTCTTCCCAATATCCAGCTATATCACCAGCTAAGGCAGCCTTGTTGTTGTAATTAAGGGTAATCAAGCTCTTTTTCTCCTACTAAGAAATCGGTTAGAAGCATTAACAACAGTCCGTTCTCTTTTATTTGTTGCAAATTTAGGTTTGGCTAGTCGTTTACTATTACTAACAGCTATCCATACGGCATCTTTTAAATCATCGTGTGGCGGTTTTGTTAAGTGAAGCTCTTCTTCTAACAATCTCGTGTACCCACCTTTCGTATGGTAAACACTTTTATTTCTGTACAGTGGTTCAAACAACTGAGAGTTACGTTCTTCTTTTGTGCCTTCTCTCTGGTTCTTATGTTGATGTTTTACCACCAATGTATGACCTGCTCTACGTATCTCGTCTTGAATAAAATTAGCTACTACAGCACCACCAGCATTAGTCTCAACTGTTACTTCTCTGAAGTCCCAATACTCATGCATTGTAATAAGTTTCTCATAATATATCTCAGCCTTAGCTGTTTGGAATCTTTGAAGGTCTAGTACGTATAAGTACCCTTCATTATCCCAAGCAGTTACTGCAATAGATGTGTAATCTCGCTTAACTTTACGAACACCACTGCCTTCACTAAATGCTAAATCCATACCGCAAGCTAGTTTTAATTCTTTACTGCCGTAGTACCACCTGTTCTGCCTTTGCTCTAGCAAATTAGGCTGGAGGTACATAAAGCAATCTCTTGTAATCTTTGCTTCGCTGGCTGCGTTAGGGTCATTGTAGTACTGCGAGTAATACAGCTCTAAGTTAAACGCTTCAGATTTCTTTTTACTTAACTCTGTTTGATTAAAACCATACCAATTGCCATCTGGCATTTTAGCTCTAGGCCACACGTATGTGCCTGTACCATCGTATCTTTTACTGGTTTCTACTTTACGTTCAAACCACTTCCATAAAGGCCTTGTCTCTGTAACAACACCCTCATTATCAAATATCTCGTATTCTTTTTCTTTTAATGCGGAGTATAAATCGTTATCTCCGTACCTTGTTCCGACCATCCATTTAATACTACCTGTAGTAGCAATAGAGGCATACGACTGATAAACCTCTTTTATATCTTCCCGTTCAGCAGCACTACGATAGTTCTCGTTAGTAACCAAATCATCAAAGATACACATCTTGTAGTGCGCCCCTGTGTTAGTACTCTTAGCACTTGTAGCAGCAATTGTTGGGTCTTTCTCACTCCTTGGTCTCTGAGGGTGGTCTACAGTTATTTCTGTTTTAGTCCATGTTCCTAAAGACCTGTGGTCGTACTCTTTAGTTCGAGGGTTAACTTCGTAGTTAAGCATCTCAGGCCAAAGCTCTCTGTAAGAATCACTCTTAAATATATTCTTAATAACTGTCAATTGTCTTTCAGACAAAGTTGGGTTAGAAGATACATATGTAACAGTGAACCAAGGGTACTTCGTAATAGCCCAAGAGGAAGCAACTGCTATACAAAAAGACTTCTGGTGGTCACGAGGTATCAATGCTGCTGCATTATCTCCTTGACCTGTTTCCATTGCTTCTTCTAAAGACCTTTGAAAGAAACGAAACATCTCTTCATGGACTTCTCCAAAGTACCTGTTAGGAAACATAACTTGAGCATAAAAGAAAAGGTCACTTTCACAATCTTTTTTTAGTTGTTCTATGCTCATTTGTTTTTAAAGTCCTCACCTAAAATCTTATACTTCAAGATTGCCATGTCCGAATGTATATCAACCATCATCCCTGATATCACTTTTACTTGATTATCCACCTCTGAAAACCTATCCATTAAAGGAAGAACTATATGCTCTTTAATTTCTCTCTTGTCGTAGTAGTTTTTATTTAATTCCATCTCTAGATTAATAATATTTTTTTCTATCTCATCTTGCTTCTTTGAGAGAGCCTCATTCTTCTTCTCAAGGGCGTGAAAGTAATGTTTTGCAAAGAAAGCAAGAACAGTAAGAGCTGGAATCCAGAGAAACTTATATAAGGCACTAACTTCCATTGACAAGACTTCTCTTCCTTATTTCTTCTGCAATATTACTTACATTGCCCGTTTTAATAGTTGGTATTTTCTTTTCAGGACGACCCGCGCCTTTCGTAACTTCCTTTTTAGTAACCTTATCATAGAGCTTCCAAGCTGATTGAGTATCACCGTCAGCAATAGCATCCAGAAGAACCCTTTTAGCAGCAGATTCGTTAGCTTTTTCTTTCTCTTCTCTCCAGTCGTTAAGACCCGTAAAGGTACTTCCATTAACCGCTCCTGTTTGAAACCATTTTTCTTTACAAAGCTTTTGCCAATGCACCCAACTATTAAGAAGTGTCATAGCAGCATCATATTCATCTACAGACTCCCTGTATACTCTCGCAAAGCTCACATACGTATTTCCTTTACGAGAGGTATAATCTTCAGGGCGAAGAGTAAAAGGAGCATCAGGGTTATTGTATTCATAAAACAACCCTTGAGTAAACATTACTCCATTGTTACCTTTTAGTTTCATTATATTAGTCCTTATACAACCCAATCAACCCAAGCTCCTGCAACACGTTTACGTTTAAAAGGGTCTGTTGTCACATCACTATCTATATAGACAAGAGTATTATCTAAAGGCGATCCATTGTTTGTTCTAGCAAGAGGCATTAGGGAGTACCCACTTGTTGTCCAAGACATGTTAGACAACAGGTTAACTACATCGTAAGTGCTAGTTCCGAGGAGCTTGTTTTCACCAAATGTCACTGTGCCTGTTGCGGGATACGTAATAAAGTATCTGAAGGGCAACTGTACATCACGTAAAGTACAATCAATCAATTCACAGTTATTGTTGCTACCTACAGTAAGTAAGTATGTAGGAGAGGCATTTGTACAGGTTATATCACAATCTACGTAACGCTGGTCTCCGCAATCCTCACCGAACGGTTGTGCGCTGTACTTAATAGTGCAATCTTTAAATAAGATTTCTACGTTTAGATTGCTCCTCCCTTGGCCTATACTGATATCTGGGAAATCCACATTATAGAAATTAAACTTACCTGCCCCAGTAGTGCTAGGCGCACCTGCTGTGCCTGTAGGGATACCTCTAAACAAACCATCAATACGTGTACTCTTGTAACTCCCACCAAACATATTAATGGTGTAGTCTGAGTCCACATTTATAAAATCACTTACTATATCAAATTCACAATCATAGGCATTAAGTGTACTTGGTAATGCAGCCCCTCTAGGAACAACTACATCTCTAGAAGGATCTGTTGTGACTATCCGTAACCTACGAAAGTAACTTGTTTCTACAGGACGGTATATAGCTCTACTATTAAAACTGTAGGAGTCTGTCCATTCATTTTCAAAGTCGCCATTGTCCGCACTTAAATAAACACCAAAATCACATTCCCACATATTACAATTAATGAACTTGTTATAACGACATCCATTAAAATGCGTTAGGAAAGAAGCCTCTACTCCTTTATAGTCATCACTGTCCCTGACAGTGTTCCTGTGACTGAAGGTGATATCTACGCAGTGCCTACCTTTATAACTTCTTACTTTACGTGCAACATTATCATTACCATTACTAATACGGGCTGCGTAAGATTGACCCCCTCCCGATACATCTGTAGGCTCATATTGATAAATATCTTCTAGTACACTATCTGCACAATAAAATAACTCTGCTAAACGGGATGCATTGTGGAGGCCGTATACTCGTTTAATTGTTACGTCATAACACAGTGCTGCAATAACTCCAAAGCCATATACTTGTGTTACGTTGTTTGGTGCAAACTTAATAAGACTTGGCCCTTGGAATACACTCCCTATATTAGGTTTGTCCAGCCTTGAAACTTCAGAGGCAATAGCCATAGAAGGGATAGGGAGAGTTCTATCCGTAATAATATTATTGCCCTCTATACGGACAATACGGCATATATGCTTATTAATTCTTAGTACATTTCCTGCTGCAAGTCCTGCTACGCTGGATACTGTAAATGTTTCATCACCTTCTAAAGCTTCTACAGTTGTTTCTGTCAGTATACTTTCATTAGTTCTGAAACCTCCAGCACTTTGATTAATGCTGTAGAGAGCATTGCCTGTAGTACTTAGTAATCCAGCACCTAACCAATCTACGATGGAATTAGGGAAATGTACTACTTCTTTAAACCCATTGTTAATAAGAAGAGGAAGACTCAGAGCGTAATGCGTACTGTCAATAATAAAAGTAGTACCCTCACTCCCTGAATCAAACATAGCCTGAAGTTCTGTAGTGTAATCCCTACCATCACTTCCTACGCCAAAAGAAGAAGCATATACAGCATCTAGCGTTACTACTACGGCTGCTTCTTCTAAGTCCTCTAAGTCTTGTAGTCTTACAACATCTGTAGGAGCTACAGGCTTAGGTAGATTTAAGATACGATTATTATTCATATCTAAGTTTGATTCCATCTGATTAGGGGCTTCCCCTACACGCGATAAGAAGTCTGCTTGAGACGTAGCAATTTTTTCTAGCTCTGCATTCAGAGTGGGAATTTTTGTTTTAGTTCCAGATGTTATGTATCTTGACATTAAGTTACCTATTTTTTCTTTTAAACTGTTGTAAATGTAATAGTTGCACTATGAGGGCTTACAATCCCTGCTGTGCTAGTCATTAGGCATCGTACATACAAAGTATCAGGTGAAGGTAATCCAGTTGCATTTATACTTAGCAAATTAACTGTGTCATTAAAACTACTAAATACTAAAGTGCTAAAACTACTATCTGTTGCAACTTGCCAGTTTGTGCTTGCGTGTACTTGTCCTGCTGTCCCACCAAAACCAGATGCCACTATTGTTGTTGATGTCCCATTTATTACTTGCCCTTCTGTTGGGCTTGTTATTACAGGTCTTACAACTTGAGCAAATGTAGGCGCAGTAGATGAGTCTCCAATCAAAGAAAACTCAGGGAGGTTATTAATATCTGCAAAATCACCAGATTCCGTACAAATAAAGAAAGCGTATTTTTGATAATCATACCCAGTTGGAGGTGTAGAGTCGATTACAGAATTGCTTATCGTATCTCCTCTATTCCAAGCTCCTGAGTTAGGAGGGATGAAACCTCTTAATAGTCTGCCCGTATAGCCACTTTGTAAATAAGGTGTGCCAAAATCAGCCCGCAGTTGGTTTTGGTCGTCTACCGCGACACCTATGTTATTAAGGACGCTTGTTACGCGAATTACACCGTTAGCCGCTTCACTTTCTAAGCTGTTTCTAATCCATTTCCCCGTTGTTGCAGTAGTTGGGAATCGTATAAACCAAGCTTGTAAAGTTGTATAAGGCGTTTCAGGGTTTTTCAATACAAATGTATTCCCGATATACTGCGGATTTTCCCCTGCTGTGTGAAGGATGATATTTCTAAAGGCTACAGTGTCCACGTTTTCAGTTATAAAAACATTTCCCTCAACACGCAGATTATTTAAAGTCCCCACCGCAAATGTAAAAATACTAGTATAGTGATTTGGAACAACAACTCGACAATTTTTAATAGTTAAATTATTTACTACTACATTTTCTGCACGAGTTCTAAGAAATCCCCCATTAGGTGCATTATCTGTAAATATTTTTGTTACATTATCCCATGTTGCATCTGTAGAATTTGAAACCCCATCAGCGTTACTGTCAATTTCTATAATGTCTTTGTATATATTTCCTAAACTTTTATCTACAATAGGCTGTGCGCTGTTATTTATTACACCGTTCATCGCAACAAAATAACTACAACCTTCCAATGAGTAAACACCGTTTCTTTGCTCACTGTCAGTAGCTTTACTGTTATCGAAAGTAAAACCATTTAAAGTGTTTTTTGTTCCTGTTCCATGTACTAATCCAGCAGCAATATTGTACCCTGCAATATCGAGGATTGTATTGTAACTAGCCCCTCCATCAATAGTTATACATCTAGGAATGCTAGGGTTAGATGCGCTTACATTAATACAATCTATAACAGTAATACCTTCTACAGTATTTCTTGATGCACCTGCGCCTGTTAAGTGTACAGCCGCTGCACTTGTTGATGTATCAGGAGTTGCTGAGATATTTTTAACTACTAAATCTTTAATTATGCACTTACTAGATGTTACTTTTAATGGATAAGAGGCTGTGCCTAGCATATCAAAAGTTAAATCTTTTATTTGGGAGAGGTCTCCTCCAAGAGTAAATAACGGTAACGTGTTGTTATAAGTACTTAGAGGACATATAGTTGCACTGCCTCCTAGCAAACATCTTTCATTTATTATAACATTGTCAAAATAATACACGCCCCCCTCTATCAAAACTGTCTCAACAGAATTTGCAGCAGTAAGAGCTAATCCTAATGCAAGGCTGCTGTCGAAAGAGGAATCATTAGGTACAGCACCAAAATCACGAATATCAATATAGTTTGACTTCGCCTCATTATAAGAAGGAAGAGGAGAAATATCTTTAAGCCTAACCACATCTGTTGGGTCTACGGGGGGAGGTACATTTAATAGTTTGTTTCCATTCATATCAAAATCTGCTTCCATTTGATTAGGTGTCTCACCTACTCTGGAAACAAAATCTTCTTGCGCTGTAGCTATCTTTTCAAGTTCTGTATTAATAGCACCAAATGATGATTTCGTACCTGTTGTTATGTATCGTGCCATTATATACCCCAAACCCCTGCCATGTTTAATACTGCTAATTTATGTGCTAGTTTTAAATCTTGTAATGTTATATCTGTCATAACACCTGTGTCTGTGTCTGCAAGCGACCACTGCATTACAAAAGTATCTTCTTCTACAATAGCTGCTAAAATTGCACTGGCCATACGTCCGATTGAAACTTCATCAGCATCAAACTTGAATCCCTTTGCATCAACTACAGCGCTGTCAATAAGTGC
>Ga0208643_1001276_pt1 | contig 14364 bp, 24 predicted proteins | sample VirMetDEL_Nov_12_FD_184516 | JGI IMG/M metagenome (GOLD analysis project Ga0208643, IMG submission 184516) | Aqueous microbial communities from the Delaware River and Bay under freshwater to marine salinity gradient to study organic matter... | ecosystem: Environmental > Aquatic > Marine >... | reverse complement strand
AAGGAAGGTGGAAAGTTTAAGACTAAACTTTTGAGATTCGGTCAGCAGGGGGTAAGGACTAATCAAACTCCTGCACAACGCAGAGCATTTAAGGCTAGACACGCAAAAAATATAGCCAGAGGTCGTAAAAGTCCTGCATATTGGTCAAATCTTGTTAAATGGAAGCCATCTAAAACTAGGAGAAAATGATGCCTTACGGAAAAGGAACATACGGAAAGAAGAGGGGTAGACCTTCTAAAAAGAAAAAAACAATATTTAAACCTATCAAAAGGAAGAAAAAGTAATGGCTAGATTTGGAAAGAGGTCAAAGCAGAGGATGCTAGGTATTGATCCTAGATTAAGAGAGGTTTTAGATAAACTTATTAATATAATGGATGTTACTATTATCGAAGGCATAAGAACACCAGAGAGGCAAGAAGAACTGCTTAAAAAAGGTGCTACTAAGACTAAATATAGTAAGCATCTTGAAGGTAAGGCTGTTGATTTAGCACCTTATCCTATTGATTGGGAAGATAGAGAGCGTTTTCACTATATGGGTGGCATGATTAGAGGAATAGCAAAGCAATTAGGTTATTATGTTAGATGGGGTGGAGATTGGGATTCTGATGGTGAGATTAAAGATAACAACTTTGATGATTTGGTACATATAGAGATTCTATAATTGTTTGATAACTGCATAAAGATAGACCGAATGTGTGCCTTTGCAACAAAAGAACAAGATTTTAGTTATTGTGGTATAGCCACAAATGAAAATAGGATAGAACTTTTAAGTAAGTGTCCTAAAAAACCTAAAAAACGATGGGGTAGGAGATAGTTTTTTGAAAAGAGCAGTAGTAATTCCAGACCAACACTTTCCAATACACGACCAGAGTGCTGTAAATGTTGTTTTACAAGCCTTAGAACTTATAAAACCAGATATATTCATTAATCTAGGGGATGTTTCTGAGGCAGAAAGCGTTTCTGCATGGAGATGGAAGGGCAAAAAGTGCCCAAGTTTAGAATATCAATTACCTTTTATTGATAAAGAATTAAAACAAGTCAATGAAGGCATAGATCAATTTGATGCTGTATTAGATAAGATAGGATGTAAGGAAAGATATATCTGTGCAGGAAATCACGATGAATGGTTTGATAATTTTGTTGAAAGATACCCATATATGAAGGACTACACCTTTAGAAAAGCCTGTAAGTGGGATGAGAGAGGTTATAAATACCTACCTTATAATAAACCTTTAAAATTAGGAAAAGTAAACTTTATACATGGGGCATACGCTACAACATACCATGCAAAAAAGCACCTTGAGGCTTATGGAAGTAACATTATATATGGACATACCCACGATATACAGCGTCATTCGCTTACTAAATTGGATTCTGGTACAATAGGAGCGTGGTCTATGGGTTGTTTAAAAGATATGAGTGCAGAAAAAAACAAATGGCTCAGAGGTCGTTTACATAATTGGAATCATGCTTTTGGTATTGTTACATGGTTTAACAAACCTAGAGGTAACTTCCAAGTAGAAACGATTGAAATAGTAAAAGGACAAGCAACAGTATGGGGAGAGACAATAAATGGATAAAAATTCTAAATATATGCAGGTAGTAAACGAAGAATTAGAGTTGTTAGGTACATTTGAAAGTTTAAACAAGTGTATTGGACTCGCTAGAAAATTATCATTAACAGATTTAATATCACCAAGTTCTAGGACTACAGGCGAGGTTGCTGAACTTATTTATAGGTTGCAGAACTTAGCAGAGTTTGAAGTTTTAGACTTTAACCATAACGAGGCTTAAATGAGTACATACGAAGCATCATATTGTTCACAGTCTGATGTTGCTCAAGTTTTACCAGAGATGGCAAAATATTCGCAACGATCTATATTATCACCTAATTGGGTGGCTAGTGGCACATCACACTTATTTTATCACTACTCAGCAGGTTCTGGGTATTCTGTACTATTTAAAGATGGGCAGGACTTAGGTGCAGAACATGGCTCACAACCTTCATCAGATAATCAATGGAGATATGTAGAGGCTGATGGTAGACTAGAGTATTATATAGGTGGTGGGAGTGCAAATACACTTAATGGAAGTGTGTGGGAGTTCGGTGAGGATCAAGATAGTAACCTCACTAAACAAATTTCAAGAGGAAGCGATTTCGTTAGAAGCATGGCAGGAATGCCTATCTACCCACGCAAGGGAGTAGGAAGTGCATCAGCAACAGGGAATGATTACCCAGAAATAATTGTAATGAGTACAGCACACATGGTTGCATCCTTTATTACTGCACCTTATGATGATGAACTATCTGAAAAATTAGCTAGTAAAGTATCTAACCCAGAAGGAACAGGTTGGTTAGACTTAATTCGCAGGGGTGAGATAAGCATAAGCCAACAAGAATCCTTACAAAAGAACAAGGGGATTGTAAGAAGGGTATCTGTAAATGGTTCTACAACCTCAGATATTGTTGATGTGCGTGGTAGACCTACAGCTAGGTGGGATTTAATTAAGATAAAAATCACAACAGCAGGTACACTAACCAGAGGAACAGAATCCACAATTAAATACTCTACTTTTGGAAGTAGTTCAGAAGGCTTACAGGTAGATGAAATGGTAGAAGATGAGATAGTAACAGGTGGATGGGATCATGTCGGTAGGGGGATGTATGTACGATTCTCAGCAGGGGTACTTACCTTAAATGATACTTGGGAGATGGAAATATCTGGAGAGATAGGGCAAAGTGATACACCAATTAAAACAGCTTATATAGAACGAATATGATAGACTATTCTAATAGAATATTTGAAGTAGTAGACCAAATTCATCACATTGTGGCAAAAGAGATGGCTTTGCCTATCTATATGGATGGACATCAAGGGAATCACTCTGTATATATAGAACCTATCAGCGACAATCTACTAGAGATACTCACAAATGGGCAAAATAGGCAGTACACAGTCTTAATATCGTATGAACTTACATCTGGTGGCAATTACACAGAAAACACCTTTAAACAGGTTGCAAATGTAGCAGAACATATTAAGCGTTTATTTGCACCAGATAACAATGCTAATAATAATGCAGTCTGGTCTGGTGGTGAGGTTGAATCTGTTGAATATGAAAGAGATGAAGAAGATGAAACCAAAGTTAGAGCGTTAATTACTTTTAGTTGTATAGGATATGAGGTAACAAATTGAAGATTAAATTAATAAAAAGACCTATTAGAGATGCTTTAGGTATCTGTTTTAATAAAGGTGCTTATGATCCAGAAGTTGTAAAACAGCTTAATGATGGTGAAGAGGTAGAAGTTGAACGGATTCCGAAAAAAGCTGAAAAATATGTTAAAGAAGTAAAATTAAAACCTAAAAAAAAGGATAAAAAATAATGGCTATAGCAACACAGGCTTTTTCTCCAAAACAATTCTCGTTTCTGATTGCAGAGCAAGATGATTGGGGAACATTAAACCCTAATAGTGGTGGTTCACCAGATAACCCATATATTGCTCTTGATGTGGATTCAATCGGTTCTCCATCTTTAAATGTTAATCAAGGATTAGAGCATCGCTCTGGAAGTCGTATCTTACAGGCTACAGATTTTTTTCAAGATATTAAAGGCTCTGTAAAAGAGTTTAGTGTATCTGGAACAGCAACAACTGAAGGACTTGATTTATTACTTAGTAATATAACAGGTGATGCTAGTGTACCTTATTCTGTTGCAAGTAATGCAGGAACAAGTACATTAACATCTGCAACTGTAAACCAAACAGACCAACAGCTTTTATCTGTTATATATAAGTCAGCTTATGGAACTAATGCAGATTTAGCTTTTAAAGATGTCTTATGTACTGCTCTCAGTTTTAATGGTGATGCAAATACAGAAGGGGGCAGAATAAAGTTCTCTGCTACTTTTAAGACAGGAAGTCTAGCATCAGATTTAACAGGATCAACTACTGCAATAGATACAGCAATTACTGCTAATAACTATTATATGAGTAATTGGGATGCTAATGACAGAATAATAGCAGGTCACGCTGATGTAATACTTTCATCTTTTAGCTTAAACATTACAAATGATGTTGAGTTTGTAGGACTTACAGCGACAGGCTTTGAAAGTGTAACAAGAGCAGGTGAAATAAGTGCAACAGCAGAGTTTACTTGTGTATATGATAGTAATACAGCACCGATGTTTGAAAACTTTAACGACCAAGTAACAGGATCATCTGAAGGTGCTACTTTAATGGCTACTGATGACACACCATCTAATGGTGAGTTTGAGTTTAAGTTTGCTAGTTCAGTTATTACTGATGTTAGTTTTAGTGATGCAGGTTTAATGATGCTAAACGCATCTGTTAAGGCTGTAGGTGCAGGAATTGGTTCTAGCACAGCACTATTTGAAGTAAGCTGTTAGTAAAAGGGGGAGGAAATGAAAATAGAAGTAGATGGTCATATCATTCAGATAAAACCTGTTAATTATGTTGATAGGTTAGGACTACAGGGTGAGTTTGCAGATGTATATGCTAATGGAACGGATAATGTCTCACAGAAGGCATTTAATCTATTATTAGGACATACAGCAGAGATTGCCTTTAACAACCCAGATACTGCACTAAAAGAATATCCTTATGATGTGCAGTTAAAGATACTTACTAATATAATGAGTGAGTATTTAGGTCTGAGTGATAACCAAAAAAAATCCGATGGGGTTTGAGTTATGCTGTGTGGTTCTGGTTTTTACAGCCAGACTCACACGAGAACTTAATCCTCCCCTACTCATGCTTGAACCCCATCACTCGAGAAACAAGGGATTATAATACTATAGATGATATTTGGGAAACAGTTAAAGATGTCGTTGATGCACATGATCCAAAGCGAACTCTTGGGCAGGAGTTATATTATCTTGTGCCATTATTTGCTAATCCTAAATATGTATTGGATGAACATCTTTTTTCTATTATCAATGAATATCACTATGTCAAAGAATATAATATTCCACTTGGAAAAACACTTAATAAAACTGATGCAACAAAATTGGATTATTTTACTATCATTAAGAATGAACTTGCATCAGTAATAAGACACAAACAGGAAAAAGATGGCAGATCAAAAAGTTAATATAAAAGTAACAGCACAGGGTGCAAAGAAAGCACAGGGTGAATTAAAGGGCGTTGAGGGTGCTATTGGTAAAATGGGTAAGGCTGTTGGGGTAGCCTCTGCTGTCTATTTTGGGGCAAGAGGTTTAATTGCAGGTTTTAGTTCGATTATTACATTAGCAGGGGCTCAAGAACAAGCAGAAAAAAAGCTAGAGGTAGCTTTAGGTAAAACATCAAAGTCTTTATTAAACCAAGCAACAGCACTTCAAAAAATGACCACTTTTGGAGATGAGGCAATAATAGGTGTACAGGCATCTATAGGTGCATTTATAAAAAATGAAGAGCAAATTAAAAAAGCTACTTCTGCAACCCTAGATATAGCTGTAGCTATGGGTATGGATTTAAAAAGTGCAGGAGATTTAGTTGCAAAAACATTGGGATCATCTACAAATGCTATGTCTAGGTATGGTATTGAGGTGACAGGTGCAGTAGGTAGCACAGAAAGACTAGAATCACTCACAAGTAATGTTGCTGAATTATTTGGTGGACAAGCATCTGCCCAAGCTGAAACACTTGCAGGTAAGCTAGAGCAAACAAAAAATGCCATAGGTGATACAGGTGAGTCATTAGGTCAATTATTAGCACCTGCTGTAATTGCCACAGCTAATGCAGTAACTTTTTTATCTAATAAATTAACTGATGGCGTGAAATTTATAGGTCAGTTAATAGGTAATGAAGAAACAGCCATTGATACTACTAATAAATTTGCAGGGGCACAGAAAAAACTAGCAGAAGAAACAGAAAGAGCAAATGTTGCTATTAAGGATCAATTAACTGAAGAAGAATTAAGAAATCAATTTTCAGAGAAAACTGTGGCAGGTTACCAAGCTGAAATAGCACAATTAGAAGAACTTAAAATGGTTTTGCAAGGTAAAAGTGAATTTGACATTGAAATGAGAAAGGCAGGGAGTAGTATATCACCTGCTATAAAAGAAGAAATTGAAAGTTTAATATCTCTAAGGGCACAAGTATTATTATTACAAGATGCACAAGATGATAGAGCATTAGGAAAAGAACAGATAAAAATAGAAAAAGAAAAACAAAAATTAAAAGGTGAGGCAGTAATTCAAGATATGAAAAATGCATCTTTATCTGGTCAATCTGCTATATCTGCAATGAAATCAGTAGTAAGAGCAGAGACTATGGAAGCTGTATCTGGTTATATATCTAGTGTATTAACAAGTACTCCATACCCTTTAAATTTACTATTAGCGTCAGCAGGTGGTGGTCTTGTAGCAGGTTTAATGGACAATGCTTTATCACAGGTACAAGTTACAAAAGCAGAGACAGGGTTTGAGGGAGTCGTTACTAAACCTACAATGTTTTTAACAGGTGAGAACAACAAGCCAGAGCAAGTATCTGTCACACCATTAGGTGGTGGTTCAGCATCTGGTGTAACAATAAACATATCTGCCCCATTAGTTGATGAGACAGTAGTTGAATCAATCATACCTGCTATAGAACGAGCCAGAAGATTAGGTATTGCATGAGTCTTGATTTAAATTATTTATTCGAAAATAAAACTATATTAAAAGAAAATTGGTTATTTCAATTATTCTATGATGATGAAAGTGCTAGTGATTTTTTTGGTGTTAGCTACTATGATACAACAGTCCAAAGTGTAGATTATAAAGGATGTGTTTTAAATAAAGCTACAATCAGAGAGTCCATTGATTTAGAAACCTCTACAGCTAAGACATCAAATGTATCTTTAAGCCTTGCAAATTTTATTGATGCAGATGGTAAAAACTTTTCAAGGAAATTATTTGGAAATACTAATAAATACATTAATAGAAAAATTAAGATATTTATACAGCCAGATGATACTGATGACATTGATGTTTGCGTTTTAATATATACAGGTAGATTAGAACAGGTATCACACGACCAAGAAAAAATAAATCTTTCTATAGTTGCAAAAAGACCTTGGGACAAAATTTCAATACCAAATCAAAATGATAAAACTACTAATAATGTACATAAACCTGTTACTTATGGAGATTATCTTGATAGTGGTACAGATGCAGATCATTATCCTTTATTTAAAGCACATCCTATAAAATATTGTACTGAAATAAATAGAATACAATATTATTTAACAGGACAGGGTGCTAATGGCACAAAAGGGGCATTATTTTGGGATAAATACTTACAACAGTATGCAGGTGTGGACAGTTCTTCAAGCACAGCAGGTCAAATACTAGGAGAAAATTCTTTACAATTTCCAATCACATCTACAAGAAGCACAAAATTTTTTTTAACATCAATAAAACCATCTACTGAAACACCCGGATCAGACTCTGGATGGGTTGATACTGCTAATTTATTTAAAGATACAGGATTTGCCTATCTACCCGCACCAAATCAAGGTATTGGAACAACTACAAATAAATATTTATATATTAATTGTCCTAATTTTGATGGAGAGGCAACTGCATTAACGCTAAAAGTAGATACACAATTTTATGGTACTATTGGTTCTGCAAACGGATTCACATTAAAATTTAGGTGGGGTGATGCATCTAGTGAATGGCACTCTTCTGCTCAAAATAGCTATGGAACAAATGATACGGAAAATTTTAGCTTAGATATTTTATCAACATATAATAGTGAGGGTAAGAATATGATGGAGTACCTAACAATACTTTGCATATTTTCTGGTGCTTTACATCCAGATACACATCAAATAAGAGTATCAAATGTTCGTGTCGAGGCAGTTTATAAATACCCAAGTGACTCCTATGGAAAACTAGATAATACAGCATTAGAATTTCTTTATTCTGGTGGAGATGGTCAGATTTCTGATATAGATGAATCTCCTATAACAGAAATACATGAGGCACATCGTGACATTTTACATAGATATACATCTTATGCAAGTTCTAACACTCCAACAAATTGGAATAGTGGATTAGATATTGATGGTGTAAAAGATTGGAAAATTAGATATTCTGTTTTAGAACCAACTTTATTAATTGAAGTTCTTGAAAAATTACAGTATGAAGGTGGTTTTATAGGCAGATTTAACGGACAAGGTGCTTATCAGTATATTTTTATTCCAGATAGTCCATCAGCAAGTGTTACTCTAGGAAAAGATGATGTTTCTGATATCAATATATCATTAACACCTATAAACAGCTTAACGACCAAAATGGATATAGAATATGAAAAGCATCCTGCTGAAAATAAATATTTAAATACTGTTGCATCTGTTTCTGATACTGATTCAAATTTATTATCAGCTTACAACATAGCATCAGATGAAAATGTTAAAAGAGTTACACTAGATGCTTATGTTAGTCCAACTATACCAACAAGTGCATCATCTAATAAAAATGATGATTTTTATAGCTATTATCAGAGCATAGTAGGTGAGCCTAGGTTAATTGTTAATCTTACTGTTGTTAATCCTAAATATTTAGGTTTAGATGTAGGTGATTTAGTTGCTTATAATGACACTTTTTTACCATTTAATGGCTCAACAGGGTGGGATGATTATGTGTTTATGGTTACTGATGTAAGTAGGTCAGTAGGAAGTTTAAAAATTACTTTAAGGGATATAGAAAATGGCTAAAACAATATATTATGATTCAGTAGGTTTGTTAGATGCTACAATTACAGCAGGAACACATTCTGGAACTACTTTTACAGTATCAGCAAGTGCTGTTACAAATGAACATTATATTATAGATCAGTCTATTGCACAAGCAGTAACTAGTTATGATTTAAATGACATGATAAGAATTGATTTGAGTAGTTCTCATAGTGGTTCTATAGATTTTTTATTACATCATAATAAAAGCACAAGCGATGAAACAGATAATTTAGGATTTTTTAATGCAGATCACGCAACAAATACAGGATCAAGAACACACCTTGATACAACAACCACACCAGAGTGGAATATTCAATCAATTTCAAACTCAAGTAGATACCAATTTATACAATCACAAGAAGGTGGATTTGCAGGATTAACAGAGATTATTATAGGTACTAAATTAGAATTTGAAAACGAGCCAGACATAGGTATAGCTACACAGGAAATCTTTGCTACAGACCTAAATACATCGCTTGGTGGGGTAGAATACGCTAACAAGAGACACGAACCAAAAACTACATTTCAATTAAACTTCAGTAATATATCACAAACATTTAAAAACAATCTGGTCAGCTTTGAACAGGATGTAACAAACTTTAAAAAATTCGTGTACTATGATGATTCTACCTATCATTATGTACGCTTAGACTCACCTATTAAATTTACAGAAGTAGCATTCCAACGATTTAGTGCCTCTTTAAAATTAAGAGAACAACTCAGTTAAATTATAACGCTACCGATAACCCATGATGTAACGATTCCTGTCTATCGCTACATTGTGGGTTATTTTTTTTTTATTTATTTACTTGCACCTAATCATTGGATTAGGTATCTTGTCATTGATGAGATTAACAAATAATATAAAACTTGGCACAGATATGGGGAGTAACCTTCAGTTAGTCTCATCGCTTACTAATACTTCCCTTGTGCCTACAAAGAAAGATGAGACTAAAATGACATTAAAAAATAATGAAACTAAAAAAGTAAAGAATTGGAATGATTCTTGTCTAAATATATATACAAGAAAGAATAATTCTGTAATAGTAGAAACTATTTATAGGTATGCACCAAGCATAACTAAGAAAATGAGTTATGAAAATTTTAAAAATTGGCAATTAGAAGTAGAAGAAATGGGGGGTAAGTAATATGGATTATAAAAAACTTATCTTAAAAGGTATGGGGAAACCAAAGGTCAGAACCATAGTCAAAAAGTGGATCATAGAACAATCAAACCTAGCTTTAGAATATGGACATTCTATTTCAATTCCTAGCTATTCTATTATTTCTGGTTTTGGATTACCAGAACTAGGTGAAGATGATGATTTTTGCTTTGGTGATTTAACAGATTACTTAAATAATAAAATATAAGGGGGTAAGTAGGATGAAAACATATAATGTACTATCTGATTTATTACCATATAAATCAAAGCCTGTAAAAAGACAAAAAAATACCAAATTCAATAAGCTATATAAAAAAGCCGAAAGAGTTGGTTTATCACTACATAAAAACAATGGTTATTATGATTTGATTAAATACAGCGATATAGGTTCATCAACTGCTGTTTATAAAACACTTAAAGAAGTTGAATCTCATATTAATCGTATAGAATTATTTAACAAATTTACAGGGGGTAATTAGGATGGATTTAATATTAAAAAATGCACCCACTTGCTCGGTCATTGAAAATAATGAGAGCATTAGGTTTGATTCATTATCTAATCTTATTGATGATGTTAAACATGAGATTTACATTTTTGAAGAGGAAGAACTAATTGAAGATGCTAAAGAGACCTTAAGTTTAGTTAAGCGATCTAATGTTAGACCTTATACCTTAAAACAGTACAAAGATGCTTATGATAATATTAAGATGGAATACAAAGAACTTAAAGATTATCTAAAGTATCTTAAAGGGGGTAAGTAGATGTATAAACTAGCAGAAAAGCATATAAATCAATATGGAGACTTTGATGTTTTAACAATGATAGATGATGATCCAAATGGTGCATCAATAGAAATAAAAGATAGAAGAAGTAGTTGTTATCATCCAGATTTATTTGAGCATAAGTTTATGGGTAGGCACAATTATTTAGTAGAGTTGATAGAAGATGGTGATGTAAATATCGTTTCTACCTATTTTGTTAAAAGTCAAATTCATGCTGTAAAAGTCTATGATACAATAATACAAAAAAGAGATGTGGTATGGGCATACAAATATCTTCACGATTTATGTAAGAAATCAGAAATAAAGTTTTGGAAAACTCACCCTAAAAATAATTTACCTCAAAATACTAGACCACAGAAAAGACGAGCCTTAGAACAATCTGAATGGATACAAAGGGGATTAGATGAGGTGGAAGAATATTGGACTAAGGATTGGAATCATCGCATAGATGATGATGGTAATTATAGATTCGGAAGATGGTAAGGGGTAATAATAAATGATTAAATACATACTGAATCTATTTTCTAGTAATAGGTTAGCAGATAGTGATGACCGAAATACAGTCATCGAGTGTTTTAGCAGAGACTTAACATTCGACAAAACTAATAACTATCAAAAGGTATGTACAGAGAGGGTTGAGGGTTTGTTTTTAGGCTCTATGGATTCCGCAGAACCAGAGCCTATTTTTGTTGCTCTCAACTCTCTTTCTAAATTGGTTAAATCCAGATTAGGAGTAATAAGATTTTTAGCAACAGGTGAGATGGGTGATTTAGATAAAACTCAACTCATAGAATTATTTAACGAAATAGATAATCAAGTGGAGAAAATAGAAGATGATGTCAATAACCACATTAACAAGCCTAAAATCATTCGGACAAAAGCACAAGAAAGCTATCGGATGCACAGAACAAGAGTATCAAATGATTTTGACGATTTTGAAGAAGTATATTAAAATGATAGAAACTAAATCTGTGATTGACCAAGACATAGAACTAACTGATTTAGAAAAGCTAGTAAGGTCTTTAGATGAATAAGATATTAAATGTACCACATGATTATAAATATCATGCTGAGATTATATATGAAACAGAGGACAGCTTTGGCTTTACTGATGCAATGGGCAACACCTTAGATGAGTTTATTAATGACATTAATAGCAGGTTTGATAAGTATAAGGATAGACAGCCACATTTATCAGAGGCTTTATATGAGCCTAATGGTGAAAAAATTAATATTACATACAAAGTACGAACAATCTTAAAAAAAGGGGAATAACATGATTGATTTTATATTAGATTTATATGAGTATATGATGTATTGGGTTGAGAGAATAGCACCATATTTTATATGTTTTTGGTTAGGCTTTATATTAGCTGAACTAATAAGACTTTAATTAATAAAAGTAGGAGAGTAAAATGGCATTTCAAATAAAGAAAGACCTTCATTTAAACACAGGTATCTATCTGAAGTTGTTAAGTGATCCAACAAGTGCAAAAGTAGAAAAGGATATGTTTGACAATGAAAGATATACGCTACCTGTTGAGATGATTGGACACGACCTTACAGATGGTTCTGGAGTAAAGTGGTTTCAAAATGACAAAGGTGAATGGATAGAACTTAAAATTGGTAAACAGACTGATTTCGAGTTTAGTGGTGCATTGTATAAAAAGCTAGTAGGTAACAGTTCTGGCACAACAGTCCAAGTAATGCTTAAGGAAATAAATGGGGAGAAAGGTACTTATGCAGGATGGTCGGTTACACCTATGTCTGGAGGAAATCATCCCTTAGAGGTACTAAGTAAGTCCAAGAAAGTTGTTTCTAGTAATAGCTTGGGTATTACATGGGGTATGTGTATCAATAACGCAACTAAGATAGTCATCAGTTGGAAAGAGGACTATAAGACACTTGATTTTATGCTTGAGGATATTGAAGATGTTGCAGGTGGATTAATGAACATAGCTACAAGTGGACTTACAAGATGGGAAGAGGATCAAATCCAGAAAGACCAGAACGATAAACCTAGTAAAGAAAAGCCTAATAATGAGGATGTTCCTTTTTAATGAAAAGAACCCTTATTAAGAAGTTAGATACTGCTTGGTCAATAAGAATCAAGCAGTTTGGCAGTTGTGAGGTATGTGGTAAGTCTAATAGATTAAATGCACATCATTTTTATTCACGAAGTATAAGAGTAGTAAGATGGGATGTAGATAATGGATTCTGCCTATGTGTTGGTTGCCATGTATTTAGTTCAAATTTCTCTGCACACAAAACACCTGCTGAATTTGTAGAGTGGGCAATAGAACAAAGAGGTAATAAGTGGTACGATGACCTTAAAATTAAAAAGAACACACCACAAAAATTTATAGATGCAGATTTTGATATTATAATAGAGAGTTTAAAGTGAGTAGTTTTCACGAATCTCTGGAAGTTGGTAAAAAGTCCGAAGAATTGGTCTTAAATCGCATTAAAACCAAATACCCAAGTGCTTATATCAAAGACGGATATTTTAAAGAATTTGATATATTTATACCTGAAATAGATACATCTGTGGAAGTTAAGAAAGACTTTATGAGCAAATACACAGGTAATGTGGTTGTAGAAATACAAATGAATGGCAAACTATCAGCATTAAGCACTACTAAAGCAGATTGGTGGGTATTTCACTTAGATGAAGAAGAGTTTATATTTATAACACCAGAACAGATTAGAGATATGATCAATAAAGAAAACTTTAAATCTGTACAATTTACAGGTAAGGGTGACTACGCTAGTAAAATTGCCTACCTTATTAAAAAGCATTATTTTAATATCTATGGTCAAAATATGAGTATATAATGAGTAATGGTTGGATAAAACTACATCGTAAGATTCAAGATAATCCTATATGGGATAAGCCAGAGCAGTTAAGAGCGTGGATTGATTTATTATTAATGGCTACACATAAAGAGCGTACAAAGTTTATAAATGGAGAAGAAGTTATATTAGAACAGGGTGAGGTAGATGCCTCATTTAGATACCTATCTAAGCGTTGGAATTGGAGTACAGGAAAGGTAAGAAGGTTTTTAAACCTGTTAAAAAAGTGTTCAATGATTGATGTAAAAACGGATACAGGTCAAAATGTTGTAAGTATCTGTAATTACGCAACTTATCAGATTGAAGAAAATAAAAACGACACACCAATGAACACGCAACCGACACAGAACCGACACGAAAACAAGAATGTTAAGAAAGAAAGAAAGAATATATATGTTCAAGAGTTTGAAAAACTTTGGTTATTAGTACCTAAGAAGGTTAATAAAAAGAAATCTTATCAGAAGTATATACTAGCAGTTAAAAAGAAAGACCATGAAATAATCTATACAGCTTTTAAAAACCAAGTTCTTAATAATTGGAAAGAAACAGATGCTCAGTATACACCTGCTTTAAATGTTTGGCTCAATGGTGAACGATGGAACGATGATATAATTAAAGCATCTGAGAAACCTTTTAAACAAAAGAAACAATTTAGAAAGATGCAATCTGGTATGTACAGAGGATATTGTTCTAAATGTGCTGATACAATGTTTTTAGAACACAAGGAACTAAACTTCAGTAGTGATTGCTGTGGGGTTGAATTTGTACCAGAAAAGCCAGAAAAGTACAATGGTAAGGATTACACTAATGAAACACTTAAT
>Ga0208643_1001274_pt1 | contig 14383 bp, 21 predicted proteins | sample VirMetDEL_Nov_12_FD_184516 | JGI IMG/M metagenome (GOLD analysis project Ga0208643, IMG submission 184516) | Aqueous microbial communities from the Delaware River and Bay under freshwater to marine salinity gradient to study organic matter... | ecosystem: Environmental > Aquatic > Marine >... | reverse complement strand
CGTAGGCCGTGGAGGCAGTGGTCGCGGCAGTGCCTAGACCAAGATTAGTACGTGCTGTGGCTGCGTTTGTCAGATCAGATAGGTTGGCTGTCTTGACTAGCTTCTCGGACAGGCTTGTTGCGGTTGTGGTCGCAAAGTTTGGATCATCGCCCAAAGCAGCAGCCAACTCATTCAGCGTATCAATGGTTCCCGGAGCGCCATCCACCAGATCAGCCACAACCGCTTTCACAAACGCTGTGGAGGCAATCTGAGTGCTGTTTGTGGAGGACACTGCTGTGGGCGCTGTAGGCGTCCCAGTGAGCGCTGGAGAGGCTAGAGGAGCCTTCAGAGCCAGTGCAGCATCAAGCCCCGTCACTTGGCTTGTTGGGTGCGTGTGCGAAGTAGGAGCGCGGCTGTCAGTCAGGCGGGTGTCGTTGCCTTTGACGACTTCTCCAACGGCTGCGTTTCCTGCTGCGGCCACGTTAAGTGGGGCGGCTGTACCGAGATCAGCAGGTTGTGTTGCGCTGTCTGCCAATGTGCCCTGCGCTGCCGTTGCGTAGTCAGCAGACGAAAACGCTTTGACCTGTGCGAGGTTCGTAACTTCGCTGTCCATCAATGCGCCAGCGGCAGTTACATTGGCCGTATCAGTTACATTTGCACCAGCTTCAATACCAGCGAGTTTACTGGCCTCAGCCGCCGTGGTGAATTTGTTTATGGTGGCCGTGTCGGAAATGTCGTCAGCATCCAGAACAACTGCACCAGTCTGCGTGTTTACGCTGTCAACCACATTGACCTCAGCGCCTGCGGCTACCCCAGCGAGCTTACTTTTCTCGGCATCGGTATAGGCGTTCGTGTTTGCCTCAGCCTCATAGGCCGCCTTGATCTGCGCACCGGTCTGGTCTGCTGTTGCACCTGTCTCGATACCGGCTAGTTTCGATCTTTCTGTGTCTGTGAGGATCTTTGTCGTGGTGCCTTCCACCATGTTGTCCATCGCAAAGACGTTTCCAGCGACAGCAGTTGGGTCATAGACACTCGCCAACATGTCCCCAAATTCCGCAGCAGCAGAAGCAGTTGCACCCGCAATCGAGCCGTACTTATCAGCGGTGAAAAACCGAGCATCCGCAACATTTGTTAGGTCTGTTGTACCCTGCTTAACGATCAGAACTCCCCTGCGCATTGCAGAGGTGAAACCAACGAGATTGGGGAAGGATGCAAGAGCCAGTCCCTCAACGGCTTCTTTCATGGTGTTGTAGGTGTCTGTCCCATACTGGACAAAGACTTTGTTTGAGTTTGCAAAATACAAGAACTGTTGAAACGCAAAGTCGTTCACGCCCACTGCAGCAGGAGTGCCAGTACCATCGTCATAATTCGCTGGGTTGATGGCAGATACTTCAGCTTGGACTGCGGTCCCTCCGACCCCATTTTGGAAGACGTAGCTAAAGGATGCAGGATTCAGTAGTGCTGTCGTGATCCGATGGGGATCAGTTTTGCTGATATGGGAGTTACGTCCAAAGGAAAATACCGTACCATTACTCTTCAGCACAGACAGGTTTGCACCAGCTGCGCCAAAGGCATTACCACTTTGGTTGAGATCACCTACTGCACGGCTCAAGTCGCGTACAGCTAGACCCGCCGCATACGAAGGGATTTGGATTGGGAATATGTTACGAACGGTTGAGCCAACATGGTCCACACCACCAAGCAGGATATGTGTCCGTAGCTCATCAATCGTAAAACTACGCTGCTGAACAATTGCACCTGCTGCATTGATTGCAATGTCAGTCGAGGTTGCCGTTGCCAGATCGGTCAGGGTCACTGCCGAGAATGCTGTCCATGTCACATTGGTTACGGTTGGGGGAGAAACCGTGTCATCAATGACGTATCCAGAACCTGCTGAAATATCAATCTTAGTAGGGTCTGCATTGATGGTAATGACACCCCCTTCGACAACACCTGTATTTCCAGTTACACCTGCGAGTATTCCCTCCGCGTCTGTGGCATAATCGGTGGAAGCTGTTGTAGCTGCTGACCCAAGACCCAAATTTGTTCGGGCAGTAACCGCATTGATAAGGTCAGACAAGTTGTTTGCAGGTACTAGGGCGTCACCAGCTTCCAAGACTGCTTGGTTCCAGTTCGTACCATCATGAATCAGCAAACCTTTATTGGTGGAGTTCCAATAAAAAACCCCTTCAGAGATCGTGTATCCTGAAGCTTCAGCAGCTGCGTTATTAACATACTGTCCAATGTACCGGGAGAAGAAATCATCCCGAGCAGCGACAGTGCTGACTTCGGCTGCTTCAGCGTTTGTTTCAGCAAGTTCTGCAGCTGTCTTTGCGGCTTCAGCTGCCACTTTCGCGGCCTCGGCATTGGTCTCTGATGTTCCAGCGTTACCTGCAGCAGTTGTTGCAATACCTGCCTGTGTTGTAGCGGTAGAGGCGTCAGCTGCTACACCCGCTTCAGAGGCGGCGGCATTGGTCTCAGCCGTCTGTGCATTTGTCTCTGCAGTCTCTGCAGCAGTCTTAGCAGCTTCGGCTAGATCTTTTGCTGCCTGTGCTGCTGCTACATTCGCGGCGGTGCTTGCTTCAGGATCCTCAAAGGCTGCTCCATTATAGAACCGAAGAGAGGAAGAAGTAGAATTCCAGTAGAACACACCAACAGTGAGGGGGTCTCCGTCGTTGTCGGTTGTTGGGTCACTAGTTTTCGAACCGAGGTACCGATCATCAAAGCTGTCAAATAGCGCAGCTACTGCGGCTAGATCAGAGGTTGTTGTAGCGGCATGTCCAGAAGCAGTAGCTGCTGATGTCGATGCAGCGTCAGCATACCCCAGAGCGTTTGTTTCTGATGTGGATGCAGCGTTAGCCGCAGTCGTTGCAATGCCCGCTTGGGTCGTGGCTGTCGCTGCGTCTGCCGCAACTCCAGCTTCACTTGCTGCTGTGTTTGTTTCTGCCAATTCAGCGGCTGTTTGAGCGGCTTCAGCAGCCGTTCTATGACCTTCTGCAGTCACAGCTGCGGCGGAGGCTACGACTTCAGCTGCTTCGGCATCCGTCTTTGCGGTTTCCGCTGCAGCCTGAGCTGCCTCAGAAAGATCCTTAGCAGCTACCGAGCCTGACACTGCGATCTCTGCAGAAGTCTCTGCAGCAACAGCTCCTGTTTCTGCTGTCTCGGCTGCCACCTGAGCTGCAACAGCATTTGTTTCTGCGGTTTCAGATCCGGTCTGGGCTGTCTCGGCCGCACTTTGTGCAATAACCGCTCCGGCCTCAGCAACAACTGCTGCGTCTTTTGCAATGATTGTATTTGTTTCTGCAGTCTCTGCAGCTGCCTGTGCTGCTTGAGCATTGGTCTCTGCAGTTTCCGCATCTGTTTTAGCTGTAGCTGCCAACCCTGCTTGAGTTGTAGCTACTGCTGCATCTGCACTAGCAGAGGTGGCTGAGCCAAGAGCATTGGTTTCAGAAGTGCTGGCATCAGCTGCAGCTGTTGTTGCGATACCGGCTTGAGTAGTTGATACCCCTGCCTGCGTGGTAGCTGTACCTGCCTGAGTAGTGGCGATACCTGCTTGAGTTGTAGCTACACTAGCTTGAGTTGTAGCTGTGCTTGCCTGTGCAGCAGCTGTAGCTGCATCCACAGCTGCGCTTGCTTCAGATCCAGCGGCATTTGTTTCGCTTGTTGCAGAAGCTGTTGCAGCATCTTGAGCCAGTAGCTGAGAGGCTAAAGCTGCAGCAGCACTCGCCTCCGCGCTAGCTTCTGGGGAACGCCAGAGTACACCATTCCAGAATTTCAAGTCATCGTCATCAGAGTTAACGTAAATGGCACCTACCTGAAGGGGGTCTCCATCGTTGTCTACCGTGGGCTCATTTGCTGTCGTGAACACACCCAAGTAACGGTCATCAAAGTTATCAAAAACTGTCTGGACGCTAGTCAGTACCGATTGTGCTGAAGACAAAGAGTTGCTTGCGCTGTTCGCGTGTGCTAGAGCGTTTGTTTCAGAAGTCGCGGCAGCTACTGCGCTTGTAGCAGCTTCTCCAGCTTTTGTTGTCGCTGTGGTGGCATTGGCAGCGGCACTTGCTTCCGAAGTAGAGGCGTTAGCTTCTGCTAATTCTGCTGCTGTTCTTGCGGCTTCAGCGGCTGCTTGAGCTGTTTCTGCATTAGTCTTAGCAAGTTCTGCGGCTGTTTGTGCAGTTTGTGCAGCAGTGGCTGAAGACGCTGATCCTGTGGCGGAAGTGGCAGCATTGGCTTCAGCAGCCTCGGCGGCAGCTTGGGCGGCTTGAGCGGCGTCCTTGTAGACCAGCGCGAGGGCTTCAGCGGCCTCAGCGGCTTGTTGCGCTGCAAAAGCTGCGGCAACGTTAGCGTCGGTCAACTCAACTGCACCAGCTGTTAGAACGCTGAAGAAAGCGTCCTCATCACCAACGTTGCCCTGAGCGAGCCAGACATCATAGGCTGAGTCGCCTTGAATACCTTGAATACCCTGGGAACCCTGGGAGCCTGTGCGTGAAAGAGTGACGGTGTGCTCAATAGTGTCTAGAGCGACCGTGATCACATCGTTCTGTGTGGTTATGTTGTAGTCCATGATTTACTCCTGAGTAGGCGAGTAGAGAACCTCGACCAGTCCACGCATAAATTTCCAAATCTGCTTCTCGTTACCTGTTCCGGGATCTTCCAGCTTGACACCAATCCAACCATAGACTGGGAGGTTTGGTTCAGGTTGTTTAGACCAGCTAGCAATGAGAGAGGAGGGGATGACAAACTCTACAGTGTTGTCGTCGATAACTGTGTCGATAAGTGGCAAGGTAGTAGAGATGCCTCCAACCTTTACTGTTGTTGGTTTTCCTGCATTGAGGGGACCGTCCATGTCTGCTTCGAGGACCTTTACGGTCACTGTATGGTCTGTCAGGTTGGTGACCCAATTAAAGGTCATCTTGAACCTGAGCTGTTCGCCCTCAACAAACGAGAGCATTACTGCTCCATCGTCTGTTACTAGGTCTTTTGAAGGTGAAGTGATTCTACTTCTTGCCATTGTATTTCTCCTTTGCCGATCCTCAGATGGGCTTTAGTTTTGCTTCCTTGCATTCCCCCTCGTGAGGGATGCCGCTTTCTACCAAGATATTGGACAGCTCTCTCAGAGCCTGCATACAAGTTACAGAGTCATTGTAGATGAAACCATCGGTCGCTGCCACAGGTGCACCGTTCATAAGTGCGAGAAAGATAATTACATACATAGTTTATTCCTCAATTTCTACTGAGTCATTAGATTCAGTTAGGTAATCCTGGCCGATTTCCTTGATGGCTTCCTCGTCATCATAATCTCCAGGGATAATGTCGTGTTGTTGAAGGAAGCGAATAAATACAGAACGAGGGATTGCTCTTGAGCTGTACCACTCCCACACTAGCTTCAGCCACTCGGGGCCTACAGGGCTAGCATTGAAGTCGCTTGACATTGTGAACTCTACCTCTTCAAGCTCGAGGTCGGGACCGTACTTCCACTCCAGCATGAGCTTAATAATCTCTTGCATTGTAGCGCTGATCTTCGTGTTAAGAACACCAAGTTGAGCAGTCTGAGAGCTGTTACGGATCTCTAGAGCAACACCGGACTGGTGGCCTTCAGGCGACAGTAGGCGGATACCCATCTTTGCCATCTCAAGAACACTAGCATCAATTGCTCGGTCCATGTCAGAGAGGGCATCGGTTGGTGGCTTGAGGACGTCAATCTTGTCATCGGGTCCGAGCTTAATGAAGGTACCGAGACCACGGCTAACAATGTCGTTAAAGTCTTCCTCAGGCATGTCGCTGAAGATTACGGGTGTGTAGGTCGCTGCTCCATAGAGGAGGTGGTTACGACGAGACACCTTATTGTAGAGAGCAACCTCACGGTCAATGATAGGTGTCAGCATGGGTGTCTCTAGGTGTGTTTCCCCATTGAGCGGGAAGATAGGCAGCTTCTTCATGGGCTCGCCCCACATGACTGGAGTAACCATTTCCCCGTCAGGGATCCAGTTGTCATTTGCAAAGAGCTCGTGACCAAAGATCTCGGTCATGCGAAGATCACCGTTAATGAGAGAAAGGGTAGCTTCCCCCTCTTTACGGTAGTACTGAACACGATAGATACCCTCTTCATCGAGGTAGTGGTCAGCAACACGAGGGACTAGGTCAGCGTGGTGGTCTGATCGCTCGTAGTCCCGGTGGATGTAGCGAAGAACTACACGAGACAGACGAGGACGACCTGTAGCAGCATCTGTGCTGACCTGCCAGTTAATGACGTCCTCAGCCCGCCAGAGGATAGGGTAGGGCCGGATACGGTCACGTTCCTCAGGAGTCATACCCTCCCAGTTAGTGACTATTGGGTAGTCTACGCTAACAAAGGCTCGGGATGTCACCATCTCCTCCCAGATAGCGTCGTCGAGGAAGGCGATAATGGAGCGGCCATCTTGAGTGAACTCGTTGTTGATCCAGTTCTCTGCGTTAGGTGGCGTACCGTCAGGTAGGGCGATAATGGGTCGCTTACGGAGCAGACCGCCAGCGAGAGTCTTGGCATACTGAGACACCAGACCGGGCAGCTCACCCTCAGCAACAAACCAGCGATACTGTTCATTACTCATTCGAGGGCTGAAGGGGATCAAGAGGTTTGTGTAGTTAATCGCATCAAGATCGTGGTCGTGTGCCTTAGCATACAACTCACCATTAAGAATAGCTCGAGAGCGCTTCCATAGTCGTGTCATCGACTCGTATTCATAGGTGGGAGACCCGACGCTATGTTTTGTCGAGACTGTAGGGATTTGGTTTTGCATAGTTGAAGTTCCTCTTTATACACTCCATTTTGTGTTCCTCTATGAAGCGTTCTCGGCCCAAGGCCGCTGCGGTGGGGCAAGAGAATCTTCCGAAGAAAATAAGCTTCCCATCAAATTGTACTTTAGCCTGCCACTTGTTTCTAATTTTGTCAAAACTTACACCAATGAATCCGCTAGTGTTGTCTCTGGCTAGTTTTCTGTTCAGGAGATTCTCGGAGCGAGTCACAACTCTCAGGTTACCTATTCGGTTGTCGGATTTGTCACCGTTGATGTGGTCTATTTCTTTTCCGTCTGGGATACCACCATTATGAAGCTCCCAAATTATTCTGTGAGCTGGAGTGATCTTTCCATTCACCATCACTACAACATAACCATTGTGAGCAAGCGTACCAGCCTCTGAACCGCTGACCATTTTTCCACGCCTATCAGTGTAAACAAGGTGTCCGTCATCGTACTTGAAGGTCATTCTAGCCCCTCGTCTCGCATCAGAGCTACAACAATATCTCTAACAATATCGGAGCGGACAATGTCTTTTGTCCCAAATCTGATGATTGGAATGTCAATCCCATGCTCCTCCATAATTCTACAAAACCTCATCAACCCTGGCTCTCGGATATCGGTCTGGAACGGGTCGCCCATGAACACTAGCCTGGAGTTTTCGCCTACTCTGGTGCTGATTGCCTTGACTTCTTCAAAAGTTAGATTTTGAGCTTCGTCAAACAGAATGTCAGAGTTATCAAAACTGCAACCACGAATTGTCTCAAGAGGTTGCATTTGGATGTTACCCAGACGTAGCTGGTTGTTATAGTTATTTTCACCAATTCGGCGCTGGATCTCGCTGGTCATGGGGGCTAGCCAAGGTGAGAGTTTGTCTTTGATGTCACCTGGGAAGGAACCGAGAGACTTACCCGTTGGCATGTTGGATCGTGATAGAATAATTTTTCGTCTAGAGTTGCTGGAAAGGCCGTTAATTGCTTCGTTTACAGCGAGATAGGTCTTTCCTACTCCAGCAGGACCGAGAGCAACCACAATAGAATTGTTGCGCATAGCGTTCAACATTGCCATTTGTGCTTCGGTTTTTGGCTGAATGTGGGAGTTTGTGAGTGTGTGAACTGTTTTAAAGTTTTTTCTAGACATTTGAATCCTTTAGGGGGTGTGAAAAGTGAGGAAAATGACGTATCTATAATGATATAAATAAAAAGGAGAGCGATATGTTTGATAAAGAAAAAGTCAAGACCCATCAAGCCGAGATCCGGGCGCAATCTAAGCGTAAGGATCGTATCGGTAAGATGAAGTACAACACACGTAAGCTCTTCGAAGAGGTTCGTGAACTTGGAGTGGAGTGCCACACCTCCAACGAGAGGATGGGCCTATCAAAAAACTTCATCAACGAGCTTGGTGATGTGTTGACCTGCGTGCTGGGAGACTCCGGCCTGACAGAGCAACTCCAGGAGCGACTGGACTTCAATGACCGTCGGATCAAAGTCTACAAAGACGTTGACCGACTTCGCGAGTTGGATCCGGTATTCGAGAGGCTGTTCAAGGGGTTGAAGTACACCCCGGACGGATGGTTCAGGAAACTGGATAACGAAGAATGACAGGGGGGCTTCGGCCCCTCTTCCACTACCTACTTTTTTTTTCGGAGGTGAACAATGCCAACTATACTAATCGTCGACTCAGAGAAAGAGTTGACTTCACAGAAAATCGCAAAGAGCCACCTAGTCCTGCTTCAGGACGGCTTCTTTTCTTTCAAGATCGTCAAGGATCGCATCACCTTCAGCGAAGGGACCATCCACGAGACTAAACTTAACGAGCTGCTAAACGAGGTGTGAGCTATGAAGTGGTTTAAGAGAAAGCCATCACTGACAGAGTGGTCAGAAAACTTCAACAAAGTCGTTGAGGAACGTGACGCTCTCAAGAAAGAAGTCGAGGGGTTGCGCCGCAAGCTGTTTACCATCAAGAATGCTTCTTTATCGTTACCTGGAGGGAAGAAGAAATGGTGAGAGTTTTCTATATAAGGCCAGGGGTTGAGGCGGTAAAACTGAAGAGTCGTCGGTCCATGATTGTCGGCTCGCGAGTTGTAGTTTCAAGTAGTTTCAACCTTGAGCTGCAGTACAACTTTAAGACGCTAATGAGGGTGCCTTACCGTCCTCAACCAGTGTTCGGCTATACAACAAAAATTGTAGTGAGGGAGCAAGATGTTCACACCAACTGAAGCCTACATAGTGAAGGTAATCGCCAAAAACCGAAACATGATGATACCCTACTATATCATGTGCTGCTACAGCTACTACCGGGCTAACCACCCGCTGGTCAGAGACCGTTTCTTCGATCGCTTGGCTCTCGCTTTGTCCCGAGAGTTTAACTATCTCGATCACTACCACAAGAAGTTCTTGACGGAAGAGGAAGTCAAGGCCGCGACGTTCAAGGGGGAGTACCCGAGCATCATGCCCTCGGCTGTTCACTCTATGCGTTTCCGACACGTTTATCCAAATGGAGGACTTCACTAATGGAGTTGAAGATACGAAATGCCCAGTCCGGCCAGTGGTCGGTGGTTGCCGACATGGCTCTCTGCAACCTCTGGCTGATTGAGAAGACAGGAGTCAGGAACGGAGTACACCTGATGAGGGGTCAGCTCGGTATCTACCTGTACCTCGCTAAATCGGGGAAGCTCCTTGTGGCTCACGTTAAGTAGTCATGGACCATGGGAGCTGTATGCCCTGCGGGACCAGCCTCAACGGGCTGTTGTTGTTTAACCTCCTGATGATGGTCTATCAGGGAGACCGAAGACCCGCGCTGGAACACGCTTTCAGCGTCGGCGCGACGGAGACGACTGGGTGGTCAGACAGTTCAATACCCGTCAGAAGGCGTGGAACTAGAACACGCTACAAAAATGCCCCGATTGTGGGCTACCTTTAACTGGAGAACTGCAATGAAGAAACTTATTCCGCTACAGGGGGAAACGAATGGCTGACCCGTCGGCATGATGGTGTCAGTGTCAATGAAGGTCGGTGAGTTGATACAGACCTTGGAGGGGCTTGACGCGAACTCTCGCGTTAGGCTCTTCATTAAATCTCCGCTCAAGGCGGGGTCAATTGTCGACATCAAACCGGGGTCTGTGTACGCTGCTAATCAGATACTGGTGAGGGTCGATGTAACATAATGGAGTGAGAAGATGATAATCGGGACACAAGAGGAGTTGAACCTCCGCGTGGGGGATCGTGTTATACTGAGAGAGTGGGAGAACGGTAAACTAAACACCAAGAGCCGTTTCACCTACACGTATCGCGCAGGCCCCAAGGGTCTCCGATTGTACTCAGAAGAGTCTGAATCAGTGGCCCTGGAACGGGGGTCTTCAGCAAAGTTTGAAATACTTAGCCGGAAGATCTCTATCGGAGATCGAGTCACCACCGAACTGCATGGTGAGTACGTCTTCGATGTTCTACAAACAACAGAGTTGGAGGGCGAGAGCTTTGCGATTCTGAGCCGACGAGGTGTCACGCCCTTCATGATGTCAGTTCAGAAGCTGCGTCATGATAAGGCTGACAGGACCTTGGAGGAAGAAGTCTACGCCAAGTTTTACCCTGACCACAACGGGCTGATGTTCTACCACTCTGGAGAGTTTGAGGGCGTCATTCTAGGTCATCGAAAAATAGTAATCAAGAACGGTGTTCTGGAAGAAGTTCACTGGAAGAGAGGTTGAATGTAATGCAGTGGACCGTTGTGATTGCTTTTCTGCGGCTGTTGGCGTTCTGCGCCTTTGGTGCTCTAGTGACCAAGACTGTCATAGAGTTCGTTAAGAACAAGCCTGTCTGGAAGCTCTGGGGTGCCATCACCTTCTTTGTGTTGGGCCTGAGCTTCTTCGGGGGGTCTCTGGCGTCTCCGAAAATCAGTATCGACCAACCGTACAGTCCGCAACGAGCGGTCCCGGTTGTGATCGAGACGCCACCCCCTCGAACGGAGACGCTGGAGGGCTTCAAGCCTCTACCGGAGAAGTGAGGGAAAGGACGTATCTATAACGATATAAATCAAGACTGAGGAACTAACATGAAACTGTTTTTAGAATGACCCCCGCTGTTTGTTTGGCGCTGGCACTGTTCTTTGAAGCACGAAGCGAGCCGGTGGTGGCCCAGGAGGCCATCGCTGGAGTTATACTAAACAGGGTAGCGGACTCTCGCTATCCTGACGATGTCTGTGAGGTTGTCTTCGAGCCGAAGCAATTCTCCTGGACTCATGATGGACTTTCTGACGACCCTGATGACTATACTAACCACGGTGATCGACAAGCTTGGAGTCAGCTGCAGGAAGCTGCCGAAGAGCTCTTGGTGGAGGAACCCTACGTGTCCTCGACTCACTACCACACAATTTCAGTTTCGCCTGGCTGGGCGCAACATTACGAGTTCGACGGTCGCCATGGGGCGCACCTCTTTTTCACAAACTCAACACCCTGGAGATAACATGTTTGATACTGAGCTGAACCTGGACCTGGACTACCCTGAAATTGAGACCGAAGAGATGACCGACTGGGAGGTCGAGAAAACCTTCGGACTGTCTTTGCCACCGGTGACGTCACCCGAGTATCCTGCTGAACTCTACTAAGAACAAGGAGTAGCGGGATGAAATACCGTGTTATCGGCTGCGGGGGTGTCACCCCGCTACTCTACCCCCCTGGTTGCGCATACCTGTGTCGTCTAGTGGGAGTGGCTCAATACAGCTTGCGGTTGGAAGTCGTCGGCTGCCGGGCCAATCATGGACTTTGGTGGTATGACAACCCGTTCCCGTATTCCACGGATGAACTCTTCTTTTACTGTGAGGGGGGTGACTGCTGGGCGGTGACAAAGCGAGACCCTAGCGAGCAAACCGTCATGACGAAACTTTATGCAAGGAGACCTGCTAATGATCATTAACTGCGGGGACAACTCCCCACTATTCTACTTTCCGAGCTGCAGTTGTCTGGGCCGTGTGCAGAAGCTTCGTCAGTACTCGATGAACCTCACGGTCTTTGGTCTCATAACTGGTAACCGCTTTAAGTGCCTCGAGAAGCCAATACGGTTCGCCACGAGTGAGAGCTATCTTTACTGCGAAGCGGGTCACAGATGGAGGATCACGCGGCGAGATCTTGAGGAGCAGGTTCTTGCTCTGGAACAAAGGGGATAACCAATGAAGAAAATGATTATCGACTATGTCGAAGAGTCTCCGTTATTCTTTATAACAAGTACTTCCCACCTCGGTACGCTGGTCGAGTACGAGGGTGATAGCCTTGCATTCAGAGTAGTCGCCGTCGGTTATAGGTCTAAGACTCGTTTTCTCAAGAGGCCTTTTCTGAATAGTGTTGGCCGTCAGCCTCTGATCTGCGAACAGGGGTGGTCTTGGGTGGTGGAGTCGGTGAACTACTCGACAACAAGAATCACACTTGTGGAGCATGAGAGGGAGACGGGGCAATGGTAGTTAACTTTGGAAACGACGGTCCGTTGTTCTTCTACAAAGGGTCTTACGTAGGTCGAATAGTGGGTTCGAGACACGGTTGCTTAGCCCTTGTACCTCTTTTAGACGAACAAGGCCAGGTGATCTCTCGCCATCTTCGGCGGCAGCATCTGCTCTCTTTTGAAGAAGCAATGGTTTGTGTGCAAGGTCGACGATGGTTCATCGCGAAGATAGACTTTCGAAAGAGAAAGACTTTGTTGAAGGAAAAAGGAAAATGGAGATATACATCAAGGAGACTCAGCCGCTGGTTTACATCCCTCATGCTAAATTGGTGGTCAGGATACTGAGTACAACACACAATCAACTACAGGTCCGTATTGTCGGTATCACAACCCTTGAGCAAGACTACTTTAGGGACAAGAACGGCGAGACTACAACAAAACGCTTCGTCTGTGAGAGGGGTCATACCTGGGAGATAACAGAACGAGACGTCATTGCTCAGAGTCTCACTGTGGAGCCTGTTAGAGAGGTTGACGGACTGAGGGAGATAGAATAAGAATGAGAGGAAGAAAGAATGGGAAGAAGAAGTAAAGAGTTCAAGGTACCCTTTCCGGTGCTCATGAGGGGTACTACTACTCCTGTGATTGTGAAGTCTCTGCAGAGCGAGGACTATGATCAACATGGTCGTTTCATCAATGTGAGGATTATCTCTTCCAATGTTAGCGGACTACACCCTGAGCTTAATGAGGCTCTGGAGTTCTTCCAGGACATTGAAGGGGTCCGCTGGAGGTATCACAGTAAGCCGGGGGATCACTCAGTTCTCTGCAAGGAGGTTGTAGAGGAGGGAAAGAAGGGGGTTCCCTAGGGTCTCACCGGGGGTGGGTCCTCCCTCTTTATCGTTACCTGGTAGAAAGCCAATGAAATCAAGGAGATTAAAGATGGCAAAAAGTTGTCCAGTAGCGGCTGAACTTTTCAAGAACCAGAAGCTCATCCAGATGCGCGATGCACCCCACTTCGTATTCCTAGTTGATCCTAGCAGGATCTTCGCTTTTCTCCCAAACGACAAAAGTAGAGTGTTTTTCATTGGCGACTTCCAATACATGCCGCTGAATATCGTACCGACCAGATGGTCTTCAGTAAACGACTGGTTCTTTCCTAATTGCTTATCTGAAGGGGGGCACATAATACAGATCGTCCCCTCTGAAGCCTTGGCCATTGCCGAGAAGGCGGGAGTTGCCCTCCCACACCGAAAAGACCTGGCCGCGAGCTTCTTGGATGCCTGCCGGGATAATAGATCAGTGTTTGGCTAGTGTAACAAAACAGGGGAGGGCTTCGGTCCTCCTCTCTACCTCTTGGATTTTTTTATCATTTTAGAAGAAGGAAGTAGACTGAGCAACCTTAGCCTTGCTGTTTGAGATTGGCCAGTTGAACTCAACGATATACCGGAGACCATCGGTGAAGTGTTCAATGTTGCCGCTCTTGTCAATCATTGCCGTCTCAGGTCGGTTCTCGAGCCAAACAGTTCGCTCAATACTGTTGATGACACCCTTACAGCGTGGATGAATGAGGAGATCAACGTCTCCATTAGCGTTAAGTAGCTTACGGTTCACCGCAGCAACAGAGTCAACAATCGGTGGAGCCTTCTTCTTGGCCAGCACTTGGAAACCAGCTTCCTTGAGAATAGAGAAGTCGGTAACGCCAATTGGTGCGCTTGTCTTGCGGGCCTTGCCTGATGGGTCGGGGAAGCAGACGATTTTCTTCCCTGGGTACTTGGCCTTGATAACCCTAGCCAGTTCCTCAGTGTTTGCTGACCCTTGGTGCTCGTCTAGACAATGGAGTTGGTCTCCGCGAATAGCATGAAAACTAGTTGCGTTCATCATGATGTTAAAGTCGATGGCCGCATAAACTGTCTCGTCTTCCTCAAAATCAGGAAGGTCTGGGTCAACATGGGTCTTCCGGTCGAAGGTGTAGAACACATTAAGACCTGAGTCCTCAAAGCTGGCCAGATATTCACGAGCAAACTTAATCGGGTCGCTATGCTTACGGGCAAGTTCGATCTCATCTTGAGACAACAAAGGAGAGTCTTTATATGTATAATAGAATGTTTTCCATCTGGTGTCAATATGCTCTCTTTGCGCTAGGTCATAGAAAAAGTCCTTCCCCATTGGAGTCGAAGGTATCAGAGCCCGTCCTGGACTTGG
>Ga0208643_1001273_pt1 | contig 14389 bp, 10 predicted proteins | sample VirMetDEL_Nov_12_FD_184516 | JGI IMG/M metagenome (GOLD analysis project Ga0208643, IMG submission 184516) | Aqueous microbial communities from the Delaware River and Bay under freshwater to marine salinity gradient to study organic matter... | ecosystem: Environmental > Aquatic > Marine >... | reverse complement strand
AGGACACAGGCACCACGCCTAAGTTCTTCTGGGATGCTTCTACAGAGCGTCTAGGTATCGGCAACTCCGCCCCCACAACTGCCCTTGACGTAACTGGCACAGTTACTGGCACATCGTTTGCATCGACTGGGAACATGACCTTCGGCGACAACGACAAGGCCATCTTTGGGGCTGGCAGTGATTTGCAGATTTATCACGATGGTAGTAAGTCTGTTATAGAGGATGCAGGTCAGGGCAACTTGGCTATTCTTGCTACAGACTTTTACCTAAACAACTCTGCTAACACAGAAAACATGATAACTGCCCTAAATGATGGCGCAGTTAGGCTATTTTATGACGGCGCCACCAGACTCGCCACCACCTCCACTGGCGTTGACGTAACTGGCACAGTGACGGCTGATGGGCTGACTGTGGATGGGGATGGCAGTTTCTCTGGAACAGTCCCTCGACTAACACTTTTTGAAACTGACCTCACTGATGGAAATGCGCAGTTTCTTCTTCAAACTAGAGAGCTACGCCTTGGTTCTGTTACTGATGCTGGAGCTTCATTTACTGATCGTTTCAAAGTAAATGTAGTCACAGGCGACGTCTCCTTCTACGAGGACACAGGCAACACAGTCAAGTTCTTCTGGGACAGTAGTGCTGAGGCGTTGGGCATTGGGACGAGTTCTCCTACAAGCGCCACCCTGCATACTTATTCAAATGCCGATAACAACTACGTTGCTAAGTTTGAACAAGATCACGCAACGGGTTGGGGCGTTCTTATAGATACAGACGGAACAGCTAATGACCCTGCCTTATGGGTTAAAAACGCCACCGACACAATTATGTGGGCAGCACAATCAGGTAACGTGGGTATCGGTACGAGTTCGCCAGCAACTGCTCTCGACGTAACTGGCACAGTGACGGCTGATGGGCTGACTGTTAGCGGTTCACTGCCAAACATCGCTGCTGGCCAATTCACTAATACTGACACGGCAAATGGCAACGGTCTTTTTGTAAAGGGTGGTGGGTCTAATTCTGGAAAATACTCCTTACTCACTCAAAATGGGGCAGGGGCTTCTAGCTTACGTGTAGACGCCAACGGCGATATCAGCTTTTATGAAGCTACGGGGACAACCCCAAAGTTCTTCTGGGACGCTAGTGCTGCGAGTTTGCAACTTGGTGGTGCCCTTATTCTAGATGATAGTGTCGGTCGTATTACACTAGATTCTGTTTCTGGCGCAAACCGTCTCTTGTCCACAACCACGGGTTTCGGCGCTTACGAAGATTTGGAGTTTCGTGCAGACAGTTACCTATTCAAGAATGGCTCCACAACCCGTATGACCATCGACGCAAGCGGTAACGTGCTTGTAACTGGCACAGTGACGGCGGGTGGGCTGACTGTGGATGGAACGTCTCAATTCAACACTGGGGCAGCGGGGATTGCAGAGTTTTTCCATTCTTCAGGTTATGGAGGAATAAAAGTAATAGGTTCAGCTGCGTCATCAAGTGCAACAGTTTATCTGTCAAATGATAAAAACGGTACTCCATTTGATATTTATACCATAGTTGCTAATGGCTCTGATGACAGTTTGCAGTTTTGGTCTGGGGGAAACCCTAGTTCTGGAACAAAACGCTTTAATGCTGCATCTAACGGCGACATCAGCTTCTACGAGGACACAGGCACAACGCCAAAGTTCTTCTGGGATGCTAGTGCTGAGTCGTTGGGTATTGGGGTGGTTCCATCAAACCGCCTAGACATTGAAGCTAACAATGGCAGGGCACGTCTTTTAGGATCGACTGGATACACACTTTTAGACGTACAAAACACTGGTGGATCGTTCACCTTTGGTAAAGAGGGTTCTGCTGGTGGGCAACTCGTCACTGGGGCAGCAGCGTATGACTCAGTAATCGCCAGCCAAGGCGCTGAGCCAATTCACTTAGTTACCAACGCTGCAATACGGGCAACAATTGCCGCAAACGGTAACGTGGGTATCGGTACGGTTTCGCCTAGTGCTAAAATGGGAATAAACGCAGCTGCGCCAGACTTCACATTTCTACAGTCCGATGCTGTTAAGTATAGAATGGGTGTCTCAAATGTAACAAATGGTGGAATAACTGGCTCTGCGTCTGGTGATTACTTTGCTAGAACATCTGGCGGCAAAATGATGTTTAGCACGAATGACGGTGTTACCGCTCATGCAACCATCGACAGCAGCGGTAACGTGGGTATCGGTACAACCAGCCCTGCCTCTATGGTGGGTGGGACAGCCAACACAGCCATTCTAACTGTAGGAGGGGGTGACGGCTCCCTAATCTCTGGAGATAGGACAGGAACTCTTAGCTTTATAACTCAAGACACCACTTATACCGCTACGTTTGCGGACGGCATCTGCGGAGAAGTCGCCTCTGTTTCAGACAGTCCATCTGGTGCATCTTACGCACTTACTTTTAGTACAGGTACGATTGGTGGGACAAACAGGGGTGAGCGTATGCGCATCGACAGCATCGGTAACGTGCTTGTGGGTACTACTGATACAAACCCCGTATCTAGTAACACATCCAGCGGCGTTCAGTTAGGTGATGGACGTATCCGTGCAAGTCGTGCTGATAGGACTGTGCTTGAAGTGAACCGCAAGACATCGGATGGCTCTATTATTGATCTCTACAGAGACGGCGCACCTGTGGGGCGTATTGGGGTCCAGTATTCCACTGACATGGTAATTGGCTCTGGCACATCTGGCGTGTCGTTCTCCTCCACGGGTAATGCTATTGTTCCATCAAACCCATCAGCAGTAAACACGTACAGAGACGCTGCCATCAACCTTGGTTACGCTGGAGGCCGCTTCAAAGACCTCTACCTCTCAGGCGGTGTCTACCTCGGTGGAACAGTAGCAGCCAATAAGCTGGATGATTACGAGGAGGGGACTTGGACTGCTGGCTGCACTGTAGGCTCTTGTGCTGGAGCGAATACTACTTACACAAAAGTTGGTGATCTTGTAACTGTAACGGGCCGTGTAAACACATTTAGCAACATTGGTGTTGCAAGTCAGGTCGTCATCGTGGGTATCCCTTTTGCCGCTTCAGGCGATTGGATTGGCTCTATGATTGCCAAGGAATTAAACCAAATCACTGAATGTTCAGTTTATGCATCTGGCACCAGTCTTACCTTCTATGGTGTGTATTCAGGGAATTATGACCCTCTGCTTCATACAGATTTGAAGGCAGGCGCTGAGATTTACTTTTCTGTAACTTACAAAACCACAGCATAACCCCCACCCCTGTTGGATCACAGGGTAGTCAGGTGGCAACAACGCCACGATAAACACACAGGAGCCTCACATGGCACTTACAGAACGCACTATCATCGACAAATACGAGATCGTCGGTGACTTCAAGCACATCCAATGTCGCCACGCCACAATCATTGAACGTGATGGCGTAGAGATCAGCCGTAGCTTCCACCGCCATGTCATTTCACCCTCAGACGACGTGACAGGGGAGCCACAAGAGGTTCAAGCATTGGTAGCACTGATGCACACCCCAGAGGTCATCGCAGCGTATGAGGCTCACGTAGCCTCGCAATCAGAAGGAACAGTATAATGACCATCACATACACTTGGACTATCCCCACCTGCGAACACGACATCGCAACAGGTGGAATTAATGTAGTACACTGGCGCTGCACAGGCGTTGACGGAGACAACTCTGCGTCATCTTATGGCACAGTGGGCTTAACACCTGACCCATCTGCTGCTGACTTTGTTGCCTACGCAGACGTGACTGAAGCACAGGCTCAAGCATGGGTCTGGGCCAGCGTATCACAAGATGATACGGAAGCTGCTATCGCTGCAAAGATTGATGCGATGGTAAACCCAACTGAAGCCTCTGGAACACCTTGGGCATAACTCTCTAGAAAGGAGATCACCATGACTGCTGAAGATAAAAAGGCTGTTATCACGATCAACGACGTGGACTACACTGAAGACCAACTGACTGACGAGCAGAAGCTGATGATTAACCACATCAACTCACTGCAACAGAAGATTGGCTCTGCGCAGTTTAATCTCGACCAACTGCAAGTAGGCAAGAATGCATTTGTTGACATGCTGACGGCATCGCTGGCAGAACCAGAAGCGTAAGACGCTGCTAAATAACGTGAAAAGAGACTGCCGGTATGGATTTGATGCTTTGGAATATAGTTCTTACCGGCGGTTTAACGGTGGTCAGTTGGTTCGCGAAAACCATGTGGGTAGAGCAACAGCGGCTAAACATATTGTTAAACCGTACACGTGAAGAAGTAGCTCGGGACTATGTTACCAAGGCGGAGGTCCATGCGGACATCAACCGCGTTATTCAACGGCTGGAACAGCTTGACTCAAAGCTCGATCGGCTAATGGAACGAAAGTTGTAAGAATATGGACCCTGCCTCAGTCACCCTTGCGATAGGCGCTGCCAGCAAAGCGTTCTCTGTGCTCAAGCGTGGGTTCGAGGTTGGCCGGGATATCGAGTCTATGCACGGTGACATCCAGAAGTGGATGGGTGCGTCGGCTCAAATCTCCGCGATTGAGAAGTCCACAAAGAACCCAAGTATCGTCACGCGGCTTCTAACTGGCTCTGGCAATATCGAAGCGATGGCTACGCAAGCGGTGCTGGCCCGCAAGCAGATCGAAACTCAGCGCTATGAACTCAAGGTCTACGTGTCGATGGCCTATGGTATAGGGACGTGGGAGGAAATCCTGCGCACAGAAGGCCAAATGCGCAAGCAGCGGCAGGCGGCAATTGAACAACAGCAAGCCTTTTTTGCAAAAGTGTTCCTAGGCGCATCGCTTTTTGTTATAATCGGCGTCGGCGGCGGGTTGCTATACTTTTTCGCAATGTATCTAAAGGGGCTACAACAATGACAAACCTACGAGCAATACTCGGAGCAGTAGCTCCCACACTCGCGACCGCAATAGGCGGTCCTCTGGGAGGCATGGCGCTCAAGCTGGTAGCTGACAAGTTGGGGCTCCCCGAAGCTACTTTAGAGGCTGTCGATGCCGCGGTAACAAACGCCACCCCAGATCAGCTGGCTGAGATCAAGAAGGTCGAGGCTGACTTCAAGGTCAGCATGAAGCAGCTCGACGTGGACTTGGTGAAGATTTCCGCTGCAGATCGAGACAGCGCACGCCGTCGTCACGCCAGTGTAAAAGATATGACACCAACGGTGCTGGCTGTCGGTACGCTGCTTGCGTTCTTCGGTTACGTTGGGGCCGTAACATTCATAGACCACAGTGCCGATCTTGGCCTCATCAACGTCGCCGTAGGTTGGTTGGGCGGCAGTGCTTCTGCGGTTATTAGTTTCTACTTTGGCGCAAGTAACACATCGGAGAAAGACAAATGACCTTCAAACTCTCAGACCGCAGTTTGCGCAACTTGCAGGGCGTTGACGAACAACTGGTCGCAACTGTGAATTTGGCGATAGTGCTGACAAAGATCGACTTCGGTGTGATCTGCGGCCTTCGTACGATGGAAGAACAGCGGGTTCTCGTGGACAAGGGCGCAAGCAAGACCATGCGATCCAAGCACCTCGATGGCAACGCCGTAGACCTGATGGCCTATATCGGTAGCCGTGCGTCATGGGAGCTGAACTTATACGACGATATCGCAGATGCCATGAAGCAGGCCGCGGGTGAGACCGGTGCGGTTCTGCGTTGGGGTGCCGCGTGGCACATCCCCGATATTCGCCAGTGGAACGGTACGATGGAAAATGCTATGGACGCATACATAGACTTACGCCGTAGTGAGGGTAAACGCCCATTTATCGACGGCCCACATTTTGAACTGATGGTGTAATATGCCCCTAAAGAAACTCTTATTGAAGGCTGGCGTTAACCGCGAAAACACTCGTTATACAAGCGAGGGTGGTTGGTACGAATGCGATAAAATCCGTTTTCGTCAGGGTACACCAGAGAAAATAGGTGGGTGGCAGCGCATATCTAACTCCACGTTTCAGGGCGTATGTCGGTCTCTGTGGAACTGGGTAACTCTTGGAAGCCAAAACCTAATTGGCGTAGGCACTAACCTAAAGTTCTATGTTGAGCAGGGCGGTGCCTACAACGACATTACCCCACTACGAGACACCGTAGTCCTCACTAACCCGTTTGAAACCACTCTGGGTTCTCCTATCGTCGTGGTGACTGACGCAAACGGCGGATACGTAGACGACGACTTCGTTACGTTTAGCGGGGCCACGGCCGTTGGCGGGGTTACAGTGTCCGGAGAGTACCAGCTCACCCTCACCACGGTGCCAGACGAATATACTATTGACGTGGGTACCCCAGCTACGAGCACAGCATCGGGCGGGGGAACGGTAACCGCGGTGTACCAGATCAACGTAGGTAGCGCGTTTGCAATACCTCAAACTGGTTGGGGTGCATCGTTTTGGGGCTCCGGTACGTGGGGTATTGGAGCTTCTTCGACTAGCGCTATTCGCCTATGGAGCCAGTCTAACTTCGGGGAAGACCTTATTTTTGGGCCTCGTGGGGGTCCGATTTACTACTGGGACGCCACAAGCGGTACGGGCTCGCGAGGTGTCGAGTTATCTACTTTGGCCGGTGCGTCTGACGTGCCATTATCGCAGCAGCTAATTGAGATATCGGACATTAACCGGTTTGTCTTCGCTTTTGGGGCAAACGAGTTTGGCAGTGCTACGGTTAACCCGATGCTGATCCGGTGGTCTGACCAAGGTAGTGCTGTGGACTGGACGCCGTCTGTGACGTCGCAGGCAGGGTTCCTCACACTCTCCCGAGGCAGTAAAATTGTTGCAGCAAAACAATCCCGCCAAGAGGTGCTCGTGTGGACTGATGCGGCGCTATATTCCCTGCAGTACGTAGGAGCGCCCGTTGTCTGGACCGCGCAGTTAGTTGGAGAGAACATCTCTATCGCTGGGCAGAACGCTGTAGCATACGCCAATGGCACGGCATACTGGATGGGTAAGGACAAGTTCTATAAGTACGATGGCCGCGTGCAGCCCCTACGGTGCGACCTACGCAAGTTTATCTTCGAAGATTTTAACGATCAACAGTACGAGCAGGTCGTTGCAGGTACTAACGAGGCCTACCACGAGGTGTGGTGGTTCTACTGCTCGCAGGACGTCACTCAGAATGACCGCTATGTGGTGTATAACTACATGGAGGATGTGTGGTATTACGGCACGATGTCACGAACCGCATGGTTGGACTCTGGACTACGAGATCGTCCACTGGGCGCCACATACAGCAATAACCTCGTAGAACACGAGTTGGGTGTTGACGACAACGAGACGGGTACGACACTGCCCATACACGCCTACATCGCCTCAGCAGAGTTCGACCTTGATGACGGGCACCAGTTCGCCTTTGTCTGGCGCATACTACCGGACATTCGTTTCGACGGTTCTACCGCGGCGGCTCCAAGCGCCACCATGACCCTGCTGCCTATGGCTAACTCAGGTTCGGGGTACAACGATCCTGCATCGGTCGGTGGTAGTAACAGCCGGGTCATATCCCGCTCCGCGGTGCTACCTATCGAGGCGTTCACTGGGCAGATTTTCACCCGTGTGCGGGGGCGTCAGATGGCCATGAAAGTCGAGTCCACTGGAGAAGGTGTGACGTGGCAGCTCGGTGCCCCCCGCATCGACATGCGACCTGACGGGAGACGATAATGGCACTAATTGTCACGTCGGAAAGCGATATTAACCCCCCAGCGCCTCCAGCGCTTCCGTCGGCAACTGACCAGTACAGCCGGCAGTATCAAGACCAACTCAACAACATCCTACGGCTATATTTTAACCGCGTCGAAGCGATGCAGCGGCGGTTAGACTGGGGGCAGGAGGTAGATTATATTGACTTCGATACTACGTCTGGAGCCGCCCCACATAAGATAGGTAGAGTAGACTGGGACCCTACCGATGCTACTTTGGAAGTGGGCTTGGAGTATGGGGTCGTCCAACAGGTTGGCCAAGAACTGTATGCGCGGGTGCAGAACAGCACAGGTGTGACCATCCCTAACGGGACTGTAGTTGGCTTTGTCGGGGCCACAAACGACGCAATAAGTATTTCTCCGTACCTTGCTGATGGTACGCAGTCCACGCTGTATGCTCTGGGGGTGATGACCCACGACCTGCCCGATTCTGGGCAAAAGGGCTACTGCACTACTTTGGGGTTTGTGCGCGGGGTTGATACGAGTGCGTTCGCACAAGGGGATATAATATATGCGTCGCCCATCACCGCAGGGGCTTTCACCAATGTCAAACCTACTGCACCTGAAAGTGTCGTAGTCCTTGGGTTAATTATGCAGGTGGGCTCCACCGACGGAGTGATATTTGTCCGCCCCGTTATTGAGCAGCAGAAGTCCTACGGCACTTTTTCTAGGAATACGAGCTATTCCCCGGCAGTTGTAAACACGCCGTATGCGATTGCGTTCGGTAGCGTACTGCTTAGTAACGGGGTTACTATAGGCACCCCAGCGTCTCGTATCGTTGTCGCGGGCTCCGGCTTTTACTCCGTATCGGCTTCACTGCAGTATTCTAGCACGAACGCCTCCGCAAAGAATATCTACTCGTGGATACGAAAAAACGGTGTAGATATTCCAGACTCGTCTCGACTTATTGGCATTACTGGCAATGGCGTCTACACCTCGGTGTTTGTCGCGGAGTCAGTATCTATGAACGCGGGGGACTACGTCGAGGTCATGATGGCCGCGACAGACACCGCGGTTGCCCTATCGGCCGTCCCCGCGACAGCTTTCGCCCCCAGCTCACCAGCGGCTAACTTGGTAATCCAACAAATTCAGCTGTAGGCGCATGTGCGCCCGTGGTTGACACGTTCAGCTTCAACAAGGCTAGCTCTTAATTGTAAGTTTTTTGCTTCCCGTGTATACTTACGCCAACAACGCCAACAACGCCAAGAGGGTACCCCATGGAAAACGTAGTAGATAGCAAACAAGAACCACTGCCGGCTCCAACTATCCTCACTATGGTGGCCGGGCAACTTGACCTCGGGGGCGTATCGGAGCAGGCCGCGTTAGTGGGCCTTGCCCACGAAATAAGTATGCCTGACGTAGACTTAGTGCAAGTTGGTAACACAGTATTTGTCGGCCATAGAGGTGTCGGGGCCAACAAGAACAAAGTGGTGGGGCGCGCGTTTAACGTGGATACAGCCCGGAACTACGTAGAGAACTACGTCAAATACCTTAAACTGGTAGAGGATAAAGGAGTAACGCATTACTCTATTGATTTTGAGGGGGAAGCGTTGGTGCCTATTGCAAAAGCTATAGGGAAAAAGTTGCAGGGGGCAGGGGTAGAAGCCTACATGGCTGCGTTTGACGACGATTCTGGGTACCGCGTGTTTTTTAAATTCCCTTCAAATATTAAAGCGGAGTAGCGTACCATGGCGTTTGTAGCAAAAGTAGTCAAGAAAGTGGTCAAGGGAGTTACGAACCTCGTTACTGGGGTCGTGAACGTCGTCGTCGATGTCGTTGATTGGGTTGTTGACGATATTATCGAGCCTGTTGTTAAGGGTGTCGGCAACGTTATTCAATACGCGCTTGACGACCCCATTAAGACTATCGCTACACTTGCGGCTACTTTTGTGTCTGGTGGAGCGTATCTATGGACTATACCACTCATTGAGGGCGCTTCCGTACTCGCTAAGGGGGGCAATATTGGGGACGCAGTTAAGGCAGCGGTCATCTCTTACGCAGGGGGTAAACTCGGCGCTACAACGGGGCAGTGGGCATCCAAGGCAGTAGCAGATGCTGGTGGCTCTGCCATAATGGCAAACATTGTAGGTGCAGGCACTAAGTCGGCGACCACTGCACTTGTGTATGGGCAAGACCCCTTAAAGGCGTTCGCCACCGGCGGCTTGCAGGCCGGCCTCGCTGCGGGTATGGGCAAAATCAGTGAGACTATGAAGGAGCAATACGGCTCCAAGTTTGAAGACCTGCAAGGCGGCGTCAAAGATACGATCTTCGCAGGCCTCGCCGCAGAGCTAGAAGGTGGCAATCTATCTGAAACGCAGTTAGGCAGTATTATTGCCAAATACTCTGGCGTCGGCGACGCTATGAACAACTTTTTAACGGAAAACGCTGGGTTTAGCGACGCTCAAGCGGCTATCCTGACTAACGCCACCACCGCAGCAGTTTCTAAGGCTCTTGCTGGTAACCCCGACGGTGCGGGTGAGGCGTTCTTTGGGTCCATATCGGCTGCGGGGGCGGAGGCACTCAAGACTATTATTGATAAGCCAGTTAACAGGGCCATTGATGAAGTAAGCGGTGCACATGACATCGCCCAAGCCAAAGCAAAAGCGTTGAACGACACTGTAAACGCCGCCAAAAATGCTGCGGACAAGTACAACGCCCTGCAGTCGGGGCTTGCGGGTAAAATCCAAACCCAAGATGGTCTGAAAGCCGCATATGATCGGGCTAACGCCGCGTATATAGCGAAGCCGTCCGAAGCTACCGCCAATGCCGCCAATGCAGCCGCGGACAAGTACAACGACTACGCTTCGGCACTCGAGGTAGACTACAACAAAAACTACAAGAATCAGTTGGCTAGTGCCGAAGCCACGTTCACCACGAACAATGGCAAAATCGAGACCCTACAGAAAGACTACGACGACTCCATGGGGTGGGTGGTCTCTAAGACAGAAGACCTCGACGCCGCATTGAAGCCCATCCTATCCGCTGCGGACAAGGCGGTAGCGCTCACCTTGCGTCCCGGTATCGACGAAGATAAGTACCGTAAACTCAATGGGTTAGACAAAAACGCCGACGTATTCGACCACTATTTAAGGAACCAAGGCAATGCGCAGGTCTTTGACCCAAAAGACCTTGGTGACAAGTATTCGTACGACGCTGCAACCAATCGCTATTTTGTAGAGACTCCCGGCGGTCGGCAGGAAGTAGACCCCTACGCTGAGTCTATGGCCGGAGCCAAAAGCTACGATGCTCCGACAATGTCCGCACTGCGCGAAAAAGTAGCCCCGGTAGAGTTCTTGGGGCGCATCACTGCAGACATGGCTAACATCCTCGGCGATGAAGCACCGCAGGGTGGGGTTATTCTTCCAGTGCATTTTAAGGCACTCAAAGACGCTGGGTATAACGTCACCCCTTACCGTGATCCCACGCTGGGTAAACTCGTAGACGGCACTGTCGAATACGATGACATGGTGCAGGATTTTGAGGCCTACAAAAAGCGTATCGGTGACGAAGACCTAGCTATGTCTCTTACGGTGTATGACCGCGAGTATGGCGTAATGTCTCAGCCAGTTGCATACACAGGTAAGACGTTCACACTAGACGGCACGACACCGATAACCCGTGAGATACAGAACGTCATAAAAGAAGCCGGTGGGTACGACGACGCGTACATGCAACGGTATTTTCCGGTCGGTGACATGCTGGACTCCAGAGAGCAGGGGATGCTGCCTCCGGAGGTAATTGATGCGTTCTACGATGCGGGGTACACTCCGCCGGAATACAAAGCCATGGATGCGGTGTCCCAGAACATCGTGAATAAGGTCTATACTAAGGATAGCCCCTACGATTTTGACAACCCTGGCGACCTGCTAAAGGATACTGTTGGGCTCGGCGTCCGTGCGATCGGACAGCTAGCCGAAACATTCAACTATGCGAACGTTGCCTCAAACTGGCTAGGCACGTCTGACCTAGACATACCGAACACGTGGCTCGGCAAAGCGGCTACCTTCCTAGAGAAAACTGGGATGGACATGCACTCGCCGCAGTATCAAGAGGCGTTAGCGGACTACAACCAAGGATACACAGACGCCCGTTCAAACACGGCTGCTGAATACCGCGCGGAATATGTTGCCAAGTCTGACCTTCGTGGCATGTCTAAAACCGAGCTTTCTGAATTTAACGCCGCTGCGGATGCCTACGCAGAAGAGAAGGCCAACAGTTTTGTCGGTGGTGCCAAGACGGTTTTTGGGGGCATAGCTAACGCCCCCGGCATGTTCTTTAACGAATTTATTGCCTCCGAGGTTATGCAGGAGCTCCCGGTACTTGGAGCAGGGTTGTGGGTTAAAAGCGGTTCGTTAGCTATCTCCAAAGCCGCGGGCAAAGAGATAGCCGAGTCCTTGGCAACAAAATTAGGTGTTGGGGCTGGGGTAGTACTAGACTTCATAGAGGCTTTTGGGGGCGGCGCACAGCAAGGGGTAGACGTAGCGTACGAGTCGTACATCCGCATGAACATGCGAGATGGTATGGACCCACCACAGCGGCAGCAAGTAGAGGCCGACGCTAGAGAATACGCACAAAACGCCGGGATGCTCGGTGGCGTGACAAACATGATGATCACTGGGATCACCATGGGGTTAATCAACGCAAACAGCTTCGAAAAGTTAATAACGAAGGCGAGCAACGCAGATTCTACCGCCTTTAAGAGGTTTGTTGATGGCGTAGAGGCGGTTGTAAAAGAATCCGGTCAGGAGGCCGCGGAAGAAGGTGGTACCGCAGCGGCAGTCGGACTGTGGGTTGGTAGAGATGACCCGTCAGTTTTGGCGTCACTTCCTGCGGACATCTCTCAGGGAGCTATCCTTGGGGGCCTTGCTGGTGGAGGTACCGCGGGCTCATTAGTCCTCGGAGAAAATGTTTTCCAGAGCACTGGGAACCCCGTAACAGATATGTTGATCCGCACAAGCCCTACTGTACAGAACCTTGTGTATCCAGAGTATGCCCCTCCCGGGACTACCACAGCCACGCATAAGAACCCCGACGAGTTAAAAAAGGCTCTGCAGGGTATGGGTATTTCAGACACCGAGGTGCTGAATAACCTGCTGAACACGACTTACGACGCTCAGTTTGTCACTACGACTGAAGCGGGCGATATGTTCGTCAAGGCGAATCCGGGGTTTACACCTACAGATGCAGAGATCGCCAAGTTTGCGGGCACACGGGACGAGGCTAAACTCGCTGCAGATGTTGCAGCATACGTAGACCCACGGTTCTTGGATGCAGACGAGGTAAAGGCAGCGGCCTTCGCAGAGGGTATCACACTCACTGATGAGCAGGCTGACGCGTACGTTGGTCGGAAGAACGAAAACTCCGCGGTCACGAGCATCAGAAAAGAGTACGATCCGAAGGCAACGTCGTACGCGGAAGCAGAAAAGTTCTTCAGCGACCTTGGGTTCACCCCCACGAAGGCGCAGATCGACCAGTTTGTCGGCGCTAAACCCGAAAACACACAAAAGACCGCTATCAACGCGTACGTGGACCCCCGTCAGGTTACAGAGGCCGAAGCCCGTAAGTTCTACGAAGACCTCGGGTACACTCCCACGAAACAAGAGCTCGCCCAGTTTGTAGGTCAGGGCGGTAGTAGTTTCGAGAAAACTGCTCCAAAGCGCGTTGAGACCTACGTTGACCCACGTATGGTTGACGCCAATGAGGTTAGCGCAGCCTATGCGGACTTGGGACTGTCTCGCCCAACCGATGCGGATATCCAGTCTTTAATCGGGCAGTATATGGAGACCGACCTTACCGGCAGGGCAGAGGAAAACCTACCCACTGCACGCTACAACTCTATCATGGAGATTCTCGACAACTTTACCGGAGAAGTCGGCGTATCTGATGAGATGAGAGAGGCGCTGGAGACTGTCAAGGGCGACATGATTGACGCGCTTGGTGATCTTGGGCTTGAAGTGGCAGCTATTGACCGCGCGGTCACCGATGTAAAAGCCGCGGTGGATGCCCTGCCGGTAGGGGCTAGCCCGGAAGACGTAAGCGCGGCTATCAACGACGCCATATCGGGCCTTGAGAATCTATCCGCAGAAGACGTGAACACTGCGATAACCACAGCTCTTGGGGATATGAACAACCTGTCTGCGGATGACGTGCAAGGTATTGTAGACGCCGCCACAGGAACCCTCGAGGGGGCAATATCCGAGCTAGAGACAGACCTCACTAAGCTGATTGAGGATAACGCAGGTGATGTCGACACTGCCCTAGCCGAGCTGGCAGCAGACCTTGGGACTACCGAGGAAGCGCTCCTAGCAGAACTCGACACTACTAAGGAAGCGTTGTCAGACCAGTTCACCGCAGGCTTGTCGGCGCTAGAGACAGACCTCACTAAGCTGATTGAGGATAACGCAGGTGATGTCGACACTGCCCTAGCCGAGCTGGCAGCAGACCTTGGGACTACCGAGGAAGCGCTCCTAGCAGAACTCGACACTACTAAGGAAGCGTTGTCAGACCAGTTCACTGCGGGCTTGTCGGCGCTAGAGGAAGACATTGGTGGAGTGGCTACGGGGGTAGACGACCTTGCGGCCCTTGTCGAAGAATACGAAGCATCAGGTGTAGACCGTGACACCGCTATGTCGTTGGCCCTTGAGCAGCTGTCCACCGAGCTAGGTCAGACGGAAGCGGACATACT
>Ga0208643_1001272_pt1 | contig 14390 bp, 23 predicted proteins | sample VirMetDEL_Nov_12_FD_184516 | JGI IMG/M metagenome (GOLD analysis project Ga0208643, IMG submission 184516) | Aqueous microbial communities from the Delaware River and Bay under freshwater to marine salinity gradient to study organic matter... | ecosystem: Environmental > Aquatic > Marine >... | reverse complement strand
AGCATGGTAGTTTGGCTGAGATGAAGAATCTCCATGTATTTAGGGACATTTAACGCACAAAATGCTTTCTTGCCGTCACCGTACCACTTACATTCTGCCCAACCAACCATGTCACCACGACTATCAGAATCACTGCCATTGTGAAACCAACCATCAAGCCTATACTTTTTAAGATTTGGTGACTGCTTGTACTGACAACCTAGTATCTTTGACATTGCCGCCAATAACCTTTGCTCCTTTGATCTGTCTGCTGATGTTTCTCGCATCTTAATCATATTAATATCCTTTTATTATGACCCGTTGTCGCCACAGGTGGGTCAATCCTGCTATGAAGGCCTTACAGACACCTTGGCTAGAAGGGAATATCTTCTGTGATTGGGGCAGAGTTAGCTTTGTACTCATCAACCCATTCCTTGTTAGTTTGTTGTTGCACTCGCTCAGTCTCTCCAGTGTAGAAAACCTTAACATTACCCAAGATAGGAGTCTTAACACCCTTTTCTCGCTCTTCTTTGTCTACAGACTGACTGATAAAGCCGTTGTTTTCATACTGATCTTGCTCGGCAGTGTCTACAAACGTAGTAAGGTCAAGGTAAGTACCCTTTTCACCCTTGTATAGCCGCTCTTTGTCGATCTTTGTGACATCAATTCTTACCGATAAACCTACTTTCATTTTAAATTCTCCGTTTCATTTACAATAATATCAACAGCTTTTTGTACTTCAGCCGCCAACTTCTCTATGTACTCATCATCACGTTCCACTCTTACGATAAGGTGGGGTAGTTCTTCAGAGTACGCCATTAAATCCCACCAACTACGCCCAGTAATCATCATACAGCCCATGATTTGTTGCTTGTATTTGTTGATAAAAGATTTATTGTTTCTGTGATAGCCTATCAGATTGGAATCAGTCGGGCATTTTATCTCTAACCCTCCGTCCTCTCCTACAAAACCATCTGGACTGCAACCAAACTCCTCAGAATCGTCTAGTATAAACCCATATTCTGTAACTTCTTGCTCAGTTATGAACTCGTAATGCTCTCTGGCCTCATTTTCGAGCCTTGTCCCACGCTCCATATGCTGATTTACGTAGATAGGGACACGAACACCCTTTAATCTCTCTTCTATCAGGTCATTTATGTACCCATCAGCCTGAGAACTAGCCTTCCCTGCGGAGGTAATCAGCTTGTTAAACATGGAAGCAGAGGGTCTACCCAATCTTGAGGCAAACCACTCGTCACTGCCCTGAATATGCTCTAGGGCGATCATTTTTTAGCCTTAGCATTCAGTGCCGCAACAGCTTTAGAGTAGTGTACAGCTAACATCTCATCGACTGAGGTTGCTTTGAAGTGCTTTAGAAACACCTTAACATCCACTCCATGCTCTTCGATTAAACCTTTGATCTCTTTAGCCTGCTCCTCAGACACTACAGCATTTTGTACAGCTTGCGGCAAGTCTTCCCCTGCGTATATGTAAGCACCTAGCCCATGCATGGCAATAGCTTTAACTAAACAGCGCATACGAGCATCCGAAATGTCTCTGGATGTAGGGTTAGGCACAGCTTTATTCCTATTATCCATTACTGGTAGCCACATAGAGTGTGTTTTCTCTTTCACTGTGACCGATACGTTGACTTCACAAGTACCATTCTCAAGAAAGGAAGGAGGACAGTATGTGTAGCTTGAATCAGGGTAGTGTTCCATTAAAGTAGACCACGCCCATGCCCATGACAGGTAAGACAAATTGCCTTTCTTCTCAATGTTTTTTGATACGTCTATTGCTGATAATGTTTTCCATGTACTCATTTCACTGTACTCCAATTGTTTGTGCGGTCGTTTTCTCTAAAATTAATTCTCAATCGAGAACCATATTTCTCGCCTTCATTATTTTTTTCCCAATTACTTCTAAATAACTGTTTGTTCTTAGCTGTTTTTTTGCGATTTCTTTTCACGCTATTTGTAAGATTTCGTCTTACCCATTTATATAAATGTATAGCATTTAAAACATCAGCTTTTTCTTGTTTACCAACCAAACACTGCTCTAAAGCAGTTTGAAGAGATAAAGAGTGAATGCCAATAAATGTATCTAAGGGCATAGTCCAAGATATAAAAAGAACGTCACCAATATCACGCCTATCTCTGCATCTTTTAAGCTCAAGTCCGTTAAACCACTCAATACCTTTTTCACTAACTCTATTATCAACGATAAATTCAGGTTTGTATTTTTCTATAAAAGTGATAACGAAAGCCGCCATCTTTGGAGGGTAACGTCGATATTGGCTGACAAGCATCATATCCCAATGTTCTTGTTTAGTCATTGTTCGCTCCTCGCTGTAGCATTCATCTCTAGGTTGTATGCCTTACCATAACCCTGCTCATAAGCATCTGATTGATTAGGCAGAGCATCATAGCCTGCTATTCTATCGTACTCTCCACGATCATAGTCATTTAGATCATTCATATTATCCATGACTTTTCTCCATATTCTTTATCCATCGAGCCTCTATAACCTTGGCTTTCTTCTCGCGCTCATTCCAAAACCAGTCATCATTCTTCTGATCAGGGTCTACTGGTTGTCCTGCAAGTCTTGAATAAAAATCATCTAAATCATCTGGACATTGTATTGGATTGTCTCTCATGTTGATTTCCTTGTTTTGTTGTTTGTCATAGTATAATGGACTAGGGTTAACTAGATGTCAACAAAAGTTTGACTAGAGATTAAAATTAATTTACAGTTCGCATTCACTACTAAGGAGTTAACATGGACATCAACAAATCAATCGATCATTTTATGTATGAGTTACGTTTAAATCAAAGTCAGCTTGCAGTCAATGCAGGATTGGACATTGCTACCCTAAGTTTAATCAGAAACAATCACCGATCTCCGAACATGAAGACACTAACTAAACTAGCTAATGCTTGTGAAGTTAAGGTATCAGAGTTTATTGCGGTAGGTGAGTAATGGAGAAGCCATCCTATTTCGCTATTCTGACCGCTGATGTTCGGTATGACAAGACTTTAAAGCCACTGGCTAGATTGTTGTACGCAGAGATCACTGCATTATGTAACAAGGAAGGCTACTGTTGGTCTAGTAATCAATACTTTGCTGATCTCTATGAGGTAGACCCTAAGACGGTTAGTAATTGGATAGGACAGCTAAAGACAAAAGGATACATCACAGTACAACTTGAATACAAAGAAGGCACTAAGCAAGTCCTTAAAAGATACATAAGAATTAACAAAGGGGGTATGGATGAAATAATGGATACCCTCCCCATTAAAAAATGGGTACCCTCCCCACAAAATGATGGGGGCCCTCCCCATAAAATAATGGAGGATAATAAGACAATTAATAATACATTTAATAATACAGTTAATAATAAGGATTATTTTAGTCAGTTTTGGGATTTCTATCCTAGAAAAGCAGGAAAGGAATCGGCAAGAAAAGCATGGGAAAAGTTACAACCTAATGAAGAACTGATGACATTGATTGCTAACAACATACAAGAGCGCATAGATAAAGGTGAATGGCGAAAGGATAATAAATCATACATCCTACACGCGAGTACCTTTTTAAACCAAAAACGATGGGAAGACGAAGTACTGGAGAAACAACATGAAAAATCTAAATCAACTGATACAGCAGGAAGTAAGTGGCTTAACCTCGAAGCCGACTTCTGAACCAGAGAGAACACCAGAGGAAAAGCAGGCAACTAATTACTTGTTTGGATTGTTATCTGTTGTCTTTGGCGAGAAGAAGATGTCCGTGACTTTCCCTGATGAGATGTTAATAGCGGCTAAGAGAATGAACGCTTCAGCTATTGGGAATTTCAGTCGTGAAGAGATAGACAAGGGCATAGTGTTTATCAAAGAACAACGCGCTAATGCTAACTCTGACTTTGACTGGCCTAACCTTGATCTTATTATTGGTGCGATCAGGGATGCTAACAGAGTAAGAGCATTACACCGTGAATACGAGCCGCCTGCCGCGCTTATAGGGCATGATAAGTCAGTGGCAAAAGAAGCAGGGCGCAAAGCCCTTGATGAAATGAAAGCAATGTTTAGCTAGGAGCGTTACATGAAAAAAGCAATACTTGTTGAATACAAAGGAAAAAACAAAAAGCTAACGTCTGGGAATATGTACACATGGAAAGAACTGGCAGATGCCTTTGGCTTCTCTAAGTCTACAGTGGTTACTAGGCTAAAAGGCAAAGGGTCTTGCAGAGATAAAGACTTTGAACTTACTGATATGCAAAAGCATAGACAACTTTTAAAAATTAAAAAGATTAAATTTGTTGGTGAGAAAAAAGGGTTTGAGACTGGGAAGGATTATACTCTTGTTGAACTGTCTAAAATGACTGGCCTAAAAGTTAATGCGCTACAGAAAAGAATTGGAAGAAACGACACCTTTTCTACACACCATGTTCGACCTACCTCAAGAGGTCAGGCTGTTAAGAAAGAACTTGGCAATCAATTTGAGAGTCGCATTGAATCAATAAGCGCACAATGGTTAAGAAGGAAACTCTAATGCCTGAAGGTTATACAGTAAAAAACGACAAGTCTTTGGAAGGTTACCTAAAGTTTGCAACTAAACTGTATGAGGAAAGAAAATACGTTACGTTTAATTACAAGCTTGGTAAACCACGATCACCAAAGCAACAAGCGGCACTGGAAGTCTACTTCAGAGAGGCGGCTAAGAAGTTAAACGATGCAGGAATCTACCACCAGATGAACGCTAAGTTTATGAAGGGTGACATCGAGATACCTTGGACACAAGAATCATTTAAAACATTTTGGAAGCAGATTCAAAACACCATGTATGACATAGAATCTACTACCGAGATACACTCTGACAAAGTAGCTAAAGTATATGACGCTATCAATCGGGGTTTGGTGGAGCGAACTGGTATACACATACCATTCCCTTCAAAAGACATGACAGAGTAGGAGTTAACATGGATATTTTATTAGGAATTGCATGGCTTATACTAATCGGAATATGTGCAAGAGGTTGGTGGCATATGGTTAGTGATGAACAAAAACTTTGGGAAGAAAGAAAGAAGAACAACAAACGCTAGGGTATACTCCGCGAAGGGTTCTAGAAGGGCGTTTAAAGGGCTTGTAGAGCTTTCTAAGCGCGTTTAGGTATAAATATGATCTACCCTACAGGGTATGGTAAAATGAGGTTATTTATGGCTGTTACATTACGTTCTAAGTGTTTGACTGCAATCCAGAAATTGGCAAGGATTTCAGCGGCAGATGAATATGGAATGGTTCAATGTGTATCTTGCGATAAGAGAATGCACTGGAAGGAATGTGATGGTGGTCACTACATAGCCAAGGGGAGTAGTTCGTATTGGGCATTAGAGGTTGAGAATGTTCACCCCCAGTGTAAAGGATGTAATGCTTTTGGTATGTCCAAGGGTAGTGCTGAAGGACAGTACACACTATGGATGATTGATATGTACGGTGAGGACTTTGTTAGGCAGATGCACCAAGACAAGAGAAAGATCAAGAAGTTGTACACTGCTGATTACAGGGATATGTTAAAAGAGTTTAATGATTTGATTAAATACCATGAGGAAAGATTGTTATGACTAATGGATTTTTAAACGATTTACGGAGCAAGGCCATTGAGTTAAAGATGCATCATGTTCCAGTACAGATGGATTCTATCTTTGAGGCTGTGCTGTATGGCTCTGCCCTGCCTGCCTATGCAGTAGAAGAGATAGATTTAATCTGGTCTGAAGTAGAGGCTGAACAAGAGGCTCTTGCTGAACCGCCAACAGATGAAGAATTAAGGTTGCATCACCCTACGTTTAGTGTAGAATAGATTCTGTGTTAATGAGTTACACAACCCCCTAGTATTCGTGCTTGAACACGATTACTAACTCTTAGGACTCGTGCTGTAACACGATTACTAAAAGATAATTTTCTATTTCATGTGTGTTACCTAGTGTTGTTTTGCCCCTTCGGGGGCTTTTTTTGGTATAATCAGAGCATGGAAAAGAAGAGTCTCTAGGAAAATCAAATGCCAAAGAAAAATAAACCAAAAACAAAGAATGCGCGTTCTATGCCGCTTACCGATAAGCAAGCTAAGGAAGCTATACAGGCTTTGCGTGATGAGGCAGGCAGAAAGAAGTACCGTAAAAAGAAATCAAAGAGTTTACTTAGTAAGTCCAAATAACAGGCATAGTCTTTCTAGTGTCTACATGGATAAAGGTCTTAGCTACTCCTATACCATTAAATCCCATTGACTGCGCGTTCTTAATAATTTGGTAGGCTTCATTTCCGCTGTTGATTCGTATGTCACTAGCAATCCCTTGTGCATGGGTTCCTGCTTTTGTCTTTCTTTTTTCAGCAGTATGGGATGGATCTCTGTAACCGCTTGTAATGATAAATGGGAAGCCGCAGATATGCCTGAGATCGTCCAGTTTAGATAAGAATTCTTTTGACATTTCATTGTTACCAGTTTCCTGACAATTAAAGTCCTCTATTTTAAAGTATCTCATGGCTTCTTTGCCTTTCTTGCGCCCTCAAACGCACCACCACCAAAATAAAACGCCACAATAGTAAGCATTATCCAATCAATCTTAAACGCAGAAATTATTTGTTGAACTTCTGTGATATCCCTGCCAAGAAAAAATAATGCTAATACCATTATGTATGAGCTTACAAACGTAAAACCAAATATTAAGGCAAGATATCTTTGAGCAATCTTAAATGGCGAGTAAGCCGTTAACAAATCTGTTTTAGCTTTAGTTTTAGCTTCTATTTCTTCAGCTTTAGAAGTGTGCATAGAATCAATAAGATCAAGACCCTTGCCTATTACATCACCGCTTCCTAAAATAGTGCTTAAAATACCCATTACGATAACCTTTCAATTAGAAACAAACCGATGATCAGAGGATACATTCCCCAGACCATCATCTCTGCTTTTTTAAATCTAACAGAACCTTCATCGAGGCGTTTCTCTATAGCTTTGAACTTATCTTCAATGGCTTCCATCCTTACAGCGCATTCACGTTCATGGGCTTCGAGTTTTAATAACGCCTCTTTGACAGTAGCCATTAGTTTTCCTCGTCTACCGCTTCATCAACTTCAAGCTGTTGAGTAAGCATATTCATAAATGCTTCTCGCCCTACGCTTAATTGGTCAAGGTTAAAACGAGTACTACTAATTTTTCTATCTAAATCAGCAACGTGATTTACCATAGTTTGTTGCTCTTCGCTCATATCTTCTAGCGTGTATTCTACATCGTTGATCGTGATGGGAGTTGTTTTTTTCTCACCCATGATCTTCTCCTTTAAGTTAGTGAAATTACATTGTACTTAATTTGTATTAATCTATCCATAGCAATGAACTAAAACCAATACTAAAAAATAAAATTGTAAAGATTAAAGCCTTCCATTCTTCCTTGTCCTTCCAATCAAAATTACTCATTCAAAAATTACCGTCTCTTCTGGGTCTACCCATTTCGTAACACAGTAAGCAGTGACAGGTAGGTATTCGTTAAACCTTATTTGCTTTGCTATCAACTCACTAAAATAAATGCATCTGTTTAGATCACGAAAAAAAGCATATTCTTCAGCAGACTCCACGTAGTTATTACTAATCGTCTGAATCATCAGAACAAATACAAGGGTCTTCACTTTATAACTCGTGTTGAGTTGTCTACCCAAGTCACTTTGCAAACACAGTCAACAGTTTCATACTTTCGTTGTGGTTTAGCTAACTCCTGACACATATAGACACAGGCGTGTTTGTTAACGTAGTATCTGGTCTTGCTCTCATCAATTTCACCATTGATAAAGAAGATCAAAGCAAAGACCATTCTCACTGTTTAGCCAATAACGCTTGCACTAACGCAGAGATTTGATCGTTAGTCTTTTCTTGTATCTTTTCCTGTCTAGCAAGAGACTCAACAATAGCATCAACCTTTGTTTCTGTTACAGCTTGAGCCTGACCGTTTTCTTGAGCCTTTTTAGCTGTCTCTTTAACAATGACTTCAATACGCTTAACTTCAGTAGTAGTGCTTTCAGCATTTGCTTGTGCCGCCCCATAGGAAATAGCACCTACAAATAAAGATACTACTAATGGGATAGCCCATGTAGGAATTACTATGCTTTTCTCGCTCATCACCAAGGAACCTCCGCAACAACAGAAGGAGCCTTAGACTCTGCAATCTGAGCCGCAATAGACTCTTCAATGGAAGTCACTTGCTCTTCTCCCATAGATTCTTTGACCCATCCAACAGCCATCTCTTCTGTGATGTCGTCAAACGCTACAAAGTCATCTGCGTCTACGTCTGGAGTGAAACCAGTGGTTCCATACGAACTACCGTAATGGTTCACTGCGTCATCACCAGTGCCTACTTCCTCTGAGTCTGATGCGCGCCAATGTGCCACGATTACTCCATCGTCACTTGCATTGCGCTCTAGTTGTACTACTGTCCACGTTACTGCCATGAGATTATCCTCTCGTTATATTGCTGAAATTATGAATGCGAGTAGTTCACTGTAGCGAACACCCATTCTTGTTTGTTCCTCACCGTCTTCATTAGTCCACGTATTACTAGTGAACATTCCATAGCGCCCTGCGTCTAACCCTTCGGCTTCAAATGCATCCTGTAAGTCTTGGGCTATGATTCCAAAGTGGATACGAGCGTCATCACCTTTGTCTTCCACTGCTGATTTCCATCGGAATTTCTTGAGTAAGCCTTTAGCCGCTATTGCCACACGTTCTTCGGCTTCAGTGAGAGACTCTATGTCTTGCTTTTCGTTTCGGTCGGATGTCTGGATAGTGCCGTTGGTTGCGTAGATGTCTACCCATCGAACAGAACTTGTACCTAAATCTAGATAGTTATCTGATGTCCCAGAGGTAATGTCGGGACGGAAAGGTTTGACAGCATTGTTGTATTGGTCAGCTTGTATTCCTGCGTCACCTATTCCTAGTGTTGAACCATAGATTTTTCCGCTAAGATAGAGGTCTTTGAAGCGACTACTGCTATAGCCTAAGTCAATAGCCGCATCTCTATTTGCTCCAGTAGTTGTTGATGGTGCAATAATGCTACTAGCAAACCGTATACCTGAATCAGTCCCATAAGTTGAACTTATAAACAGCCCACTATTAGTACCAACACTGCCAACCTCAGCACCATTGTAGTAAAACTTCTGGATTGCCCCTTCGGTAGACATACGATTCAAGCGCAGTGGCTCAGTGTAAGACTGAGTGATACTTGTCTGACCTGAAATTAGGGTTTGTAATCCACCAGTATTAAGTGAGTCTGCGGTTTTACCGTGGTATAGCGTTCCATTGCTTGCTATGCGAGTGCGTTCTGCTGAACCTGTAGCAAAACGTATGTCTTCTGCCCTAAATCCAAGTGGCTTTAAGGCTGAACCCGCGGAGTTAACAGATTGAATGGCAAAAATTCCTGAGCCAACTTCACTGATAGCATTAGATGTGTAGATTTTTGCATCTGTACCAGCGGTTATATCAAATTGAGTTGCGTTTACAGTTCCTGATAGGTAGAGGTCACGGAAACGGATGTTAGTACCGCCAGAGGAATAGCCTAAATCGGTAGCGGCATCTCTGTTTGCGCCAGTAGTAGTAGTAGGCACTATTACGCCATTTGACCCTGTAGAATCTATTCTAAAGCCACCAGTGCTAGCATTTGGACCTGCAAAATACATACGAGCATTAAAAGCACCAATACTACCTACTAGGGCTGACGAGCCGAAAAACCTTATCAAATTGCCATCGCTACCTAGACGATTGAGATTCATTAACTCGCCAGAGCGTGTAAGTTCTATACGACCTGATGGCTGAACCTCTGCACCTGCTGTAGTGAAACTTGAGGCAGTCTTGCCCACGAGCAAATCACCGCCAGCCGTCAGCGTCATGTCATGGGTTGTACCGTCAGGAGTCCAACGACAAGAGCCGTCAGAATTGATGCGGAAGCGTTCTGTTGTGCTACCAGATGCAGATGTAAACATCCTAATTCCAGACGAGCCTACGCCATGAACAGTTGCGCCTTGAGTGTTTGCGGCAAACAACGCTTGTATTGTTCCGCTAGAAGATAACTCAATTCCTGACTCAGATGAATCTATGGTTAATGCTTTAGAAAACCCAGAGATATTTACTGTACTAGTACCAATACCCACCGACCCTGATGAGTCAATTCTCATGCGTTCTGCTTCGCCTGTATATAAAAGCATTGCATCTTCTGAGTGCCTGTACTGCACAAGCCCTCTATAGTGGCTACCTGCCGCAGTTCCATCGGCAAAAGCTAAACCGCCAACAGACGTTGTTCCACTGTATACAGTCATCCCTGCATGACCAGAGCCTGAACCGACAACCAGATTTTGTGCAGCTGCGCCTGTAAAAGAACTTGCCGAACTAGTACCAATACCCACATTCCCTAGCCTGTCTATTCTCATAGCCTCAAGAGGAGTGCGAGAAATATCGGTTCCATCAAGATTAGCTACATTAAAAGTTATAGCTCCGTAATACCAAGTAGTTGGGTCTGTCTTAAAGTCTATACTTGCCAACTTAGCCAGATTATTACTATAGCCTCTAGCTTGTCCTATTAAAGACATAACAGTTGTATTTGCTTGTCCGTCTGCACCTGAATTTGTAGCTACCAAATTAACTGTTGAGCTGTCTTTCCAATGTGTCAAACCATAAGGCGAACTAGTACCAATACCCACCGACCCTGATGAGGCTATTGATAAACGTGTAGACGCCGCTATAGTATCGTAAATAAACAAGTCTTGAGCATCGTTACTAGATAAACTTCTACCAATTAAAAACCCGTTTGTTCTTGCGGCATTAGATAGATATAAAGAAGATTGTGTTCCAGACGCAGATTTAATTGTGCCAGTAACGTCTAACTTAGCACTAGGCGCAGTAGTCGCTCCCACCATTAAGCCGCCATTGGGGATGTTGACGTTAGCTGATGAGGATATGCGTAAAGCCTCAACCTCGTGTGTAAAGTCGTAAGGGCCATGTTGATAAATGACAAGATCACCTGCACCATAACTACCTGTGTTGACCTTCTTAATTGAAGGGCCACTTACAGGGTATGTTGCAACATCACCAAAGGAGTAGAACGCAAGTTTAGGGCTGTCCGTATTACCAGTGGTTGCGAAGTTATTTGCCAATACGACCTTATCTGTACCTGCATTTACAGTAAGCCCATCGGCTACAACTGAGCCTGTTACGTCAATTCCTGTGGAGCTAACTAAAACTCTTGTTGCATCTGCTGCTCTCAAAATCATCGTGTTATCAACGTGATTGTATTGAATACGACCAACATTAGAGTCTGAAGCATCAGCGAAATTAATAGTTCCAGAAGAATTGTCAGCAGAGTTTAGGGTCAGGTCTGCATATGCTGAGTTGTTACCTATTCTTACAATATTACCTAGTTGAGCTACACCTCCTACACTAACAGTCAGTTCGTCAGTTTCTACTGTGCCAGTAACGTCTATGCCTGTGGAGGTGGTGGCTAGTTTTTCGTTATTGTTGTGATACAGGATTGCTTCGCCGCCTGAAACACCGCGAAACATTTTTACGCCTGTCGTACTACGGATATCCACATTAGACGCGCCGTTGAGTCTAAGGTCGCCTGTGCCAGTATCAGTAATATAGCTATGGCTACCATCATGAAATATCTGTAAGTCATTACTCGCACCAAACTGAGCCTTGACGTTATCGCCAAGTGATAGGTTGCCTGTGAGTGTGCCGCCAGATAGGGGTAGGCCACCGACTTCTACTATAGACTCAGTGCCACTAACGCTTTTCTTTAGAAATAACTTTCCATCAGTCGTGTTTATACCTAACTCGCCCAAAGCTAATTGGGAAGTTGTAGGCGCATTTCCTGTGGTCGCTGATCTTTTTAACTTAATTGTTTGTGCCATATGGCTCTCCTATATGCGTATATACGCTAGAGATTTATTTAGAATGTACCGCCATCAATATTGTTTGTCCAAGTAGGAACACCAGCAGAGTTAACAGAAAGTAACTGTCCAACACTATGTGTACTGTCCCACGCGCCTGCTACTGTAACGCCTATAGCTGATGCGCCATTACCGTAAGCAATACCGTTAGTAGTAAATGAAGACCTTCCAGTACCTCCGTATGCAACTGCAAGGTCTGTATCAAGTTTTAAAGCACCAAAGTTTGCAGTACCCTTTGTACCTGACATAACATTAGATGAATTAGTAGCATCTGGTATAAAAGTAAATTCACCTGTGCTGTCATCAAATCCAAAGAATCCTAGTTTTGCGGCAGTAGCGTTGTGCCATCTAAACTCAATACCACGATCAAGGTTATCATCACTAGAAGGAGGCGTGTCTCCCCCAAGAGTAAAAATAGGATCTTCAATAGTAACCGTAGTAGAATCTATTGTTGTTGTTGTTCCGCTTACCGTAAGATTACCATCAATAGTTACCGTACCACCGCTAGTAGCAGGAGTAATAGTAAATGCAGATGGCCCAGTAATATTTCCTGTAGTAACTATCTCGCCTGTTACTTTAACACCAGTGGCAGTAGTTTCAAATTTCTTACTACTTGCACTTCCGTGATTTAATTCAACAGCACCATTAGAAATAAACTTAGCAATAGAGTTATTTCCACCACCTCCTTTTAGATTAATAGCAGTTCCGTTAGTAATAATTTCTAAACTACCAGTTCCTTTGTCATTAATTCTACTAACAGAAGAACTGTGTTGAATAACTAAATCGCCACCAATTTGATCGCCAAAACGTAACTCATCACCATCGCCAAATGTAACATCACCTGAAAAAGTTCCTCCAGCAAGAGGCATATATCCACTGACATCTGTGCTAGCCCAAGGGACGTTAACAACTAAGTTATCACCGCTGTCTACTTGAACTTTATATGTGCGATCAGCAGTTGTTGTAGAAGTTTCTGCGGCTGTTGAATTTGTTCCGTCAACATTAGCATTAAAAGTAGTGCCAGAAAGAGTAAGCCCTGTTCCCGCGGTGTACTCAGTGTTTGTCCAAGGAACGTTAACTACAGCTTGATCTGCACTGTTAAGCTGAATACCGTAAGTTCTTAATGCAGTTGTGCCAGCAGGCTGTGCAGAAACAGATTGTACAGTGCCAGAATATATTTTAATTCCGCCTAATGCAGTAGTTGTAGCTTTGTCTCTAATATAACGACCATCAAGATCAACAGTTTCACTTAAATTTGTACCAACCTGATTAATGGTTAATACACCAGTAGAGGTATTAAAACTAAGTCCACCAGTTTCGATAGATCGATCTGTAAAGTATTTACCACCTATGGCATCTACATTAGAAGTAGTCCCCCCTGGTCTGCCAATCCACAACTTATTACTGCTTGCAGAATATGCTAATTCAGCATTAGTAAGTGTAGTCGGAGCATCTGTACTTGTACTCTGTTTAATTGTGATTGTTTGTGCCATTTTCCTGCTCCGTTTTTAAAAGTTTCCACCCTCAAGGGTTGATGTGTTATTTAAATAATTACTATCATTATTGAATTGTGAGATTGATCCAGTTACATTAGATAGTTCTCGCGATGAATTAATAAAAGTTGTTCCTTGAACAGCATATCCAACAGTATTGTTTAACAGCCCTGTCATTGTATCGCCTGTTTTTTCTACAAATCCTAAAGCAGAATACGCCCCTACTGCTACTGGTTCACCTGTTGTTTCGTCAAAACCTAAATACTTACCTTTACGGCTTTCTTTTAAAGGCAATTCCATAGTGCCTGAAGACAAGTCTTTATCTTGCAATCTTAATCTTCTGTTAATTGCAGTTTGTTGCTGGTTAGCCGCAAGCCACAATCTATCATAATCATTATTTACTTCAGTAGCTAAAAAAGCACCGTTAGCTTGATATGCCGTATCTCTATCTAAATCCATAGACATAAGAATGTTAATAGGCACACCTTGCGCTGGGAAGATAGGATTATTGTTACTATCTACTAACGTAAAAGTAATAGTTCCACCAGAACCAGACCCAACATTCTGTACGGTATAGTGTACGTTTAAAGTCTGTATAGCCCCATCTAGTATAACTGTGACATCTGTAGCTTCATTTAACTGGAACGTATAGTTATACACATTTTGACTACTTCCTGCGGTATAATCGTTCCTAGTTGTATTTGCTGTGACTGTCATTTATGGCCTCATAAGTTTTGCCAATTATACTATTTAAGGGGTTATAAATCATTACTGTTGCTCAGAAGAAATAATGCCTAATGCTTTTTCTTGTTCTGCTGTAAATTCCCTGCCAGTTCTTTCTTTTTCAAACTGAATTTTAGCAGACATAACTTCAGAATTTAATTTTGGAAATTCTTTTAATAATTGCTGTTTAGCAACAGACCTATATTCAGAAATAATAGTTT
>Ga0208643_1001271_pt1 | contig 14399 bp, 13 predicted proteins | sample VirMetDEL_Nov_12_FD_184516 | JGI IMG/M metagenome (GOLD analysis project Ga0208643, IMG submission 184516) | Aqueous microbial communities from the Delaware River and Bay under freshwater to marine salinity gradient to study organic matter... | ecosystem: Environmental > Aquatic > Marine >... | reverse complement strand
GTGTTCTGCCAAGTGCTACCCGTTGCGGATATTGCTTCGGTTCCGATAATAGACCCATTACTTACATCATACGCCCCAATGGTAGCAGTTCCACCCAGCAAGTTTCTGTGAGTAATCTCAAGCGTGTATTGTACTCCAGCAATGACTGAGATTGCGGAAATTGGGCGCAAAAACTCATCGTTGCCATCCGAAGTCAACAATACGGCAGTGCTACCACCATCTGGATCAGTGTAACCAGTCACCGCAGACAATGTGCCCGAGGAGCCTGCAGTAAAATCCTCACTATACGTCAGCAAGTTATGCGGTGCCCATTTGCGAAAGCCATCGCTGTCAACCATCGTGGCATTGCCTGCACGCGTGTGCGTCACCGCGATGTCAAGATCGGTCGCCGCGCCGTTCGTGCGATAGTAGTTTTCATCAAACGCCAGCACCAACGGTGGTTCAAAACCGTATGCGGCATACGCAGACAGCGCTCCGCCGACGCGCGATGCAAAGCTGACCCCAAGGCCGCTGCCGAGGGCGATCATGGATAGCCCGCCAGATTGCGGGGAATGGCGTTAAATTCTGGCATATCGTTTCCTTGAAATGTGAGAGGTTGCGGGGGGATCATTTACGGCGATTTCTTCGATACCACCTGAGAATGCACGCCAGCAGAACTATCGCGATATCCACCGACGCCGCGCCCCATATCAAGTGTTCGCTGATAAAAAGCGCATATGCCACTAGACCCAATCCAGACTATAGCCGTCACAAGCAGCACGTCAGAGACAACAAACGGGACCGAGCCTATAACGCGTGGCGCGTTGGTATAACTCGCCCAAAAGTAGCATAGCGCAGACAGTACCAGAATTCCACCTGCGGCTGTATTTCCGCTGCGAAAAACATGCGTTGCGGTCAAAGCCCAAACGAGCGCCGCAATGGCCAGATAGAGGCTACTGTCGCCGTAGACGGACGATGTCAGCCGGAGGGCCAGCAAGGCCACCAGAACGCCGCAGAGGGCGCGTGAGGCGGGGATATCTCGCCCCGCCCACCCGACGACAGCCAGAACGGCACAAAGCCCCATGATGTAGGGCCATATCGCCGCAGGCATGTTCATTTATCGCCGCCGCGTGTGGTCGGCTGCACCCCGTTGAAGTTCAGCGTGCCGGCCTCGGATCTGGCCATCCGCAGATGCGCGTTGATCTTGTCCAGCTTGTCGCGGCTGCCAAAGTCGCCATCTTCGCAGGATTGCACCCGCACCGCTTCGGTCGTGCGGATTAATTGATCAAGCATTTTGTGGTTACGGTCCAGCAGTGCTTGGTTCAACGTAATGCGTTCTTTCGTGTCAGCCATTGTCTTCAACCTTCCTAAATCCCAAAGAGCAGGCTTCGGTTCTCTGACCGTCGCCCCATTCGTAAACTGCGCAGGCTTGCAGCGTCACATCAACAGGCAACCGCCCCCAGCAACCGCTTTCACCCACCCATTCGTCAACGCCCATTGCCGGCGTCTTGTGTCCTGCCGGATAGCCCCAGCTTCCAGCCCCGTCGCACGCTTCTGCGCCCGCCGCTGTTATCTTGGCCGACCATGTGGCGATGATCTTGTTTTGCGCGTAGACCGTGCGGTCCTGGATAATCTGGGGCGTCGGGTCGTTCGAGAAAATCAGGCTATGAACAACGATACCCGGGCCGGGGTCTATCGTTTCCTCGACAAAATTCATGGCGGCAAGGCCTATCGCGGCCACAAACGGCGCGCCCAAAAAATACTGCGAATAAATCATTTACCCATCCCGCCGATCCGGCTTGCCATTAAGTCTATCATATCCTGCCCGCCAATCAAAAGCATTAAGCCGCCCGCGATTGCGAGAGCCTTCCAATTTGTCACCGTAAGCACCAGCCACCCGAAAGCCCACCAAAGGCGATCAACCTTCGCGCCCCATTCTTTGATCTGATCCGCCGAAACCATCTTGCTGCCGATGATGTGGATTGCGTGCCGCGCCTCTTGCAGTTCGGTTTCCGTCAGCGGGTGCGATTGCATCCGGCTGATAAGGTCGCGGTCGTCTTCATTCACTGCACACACCCGAATTTGTCACACTTGCGGGCAGTCTCGGCCAGCCACTCGGCAAGCAGCCGGTCATTGCTCACCAGATAGCCAACGGTTTCCGCCTTCGTTAGCGGCGGCGCTCGCTGGATATCCTTGAACGCCGGGTCACTCCCCGTCCGCAGGTCGCACCCGGCCAAGAAGATAATCGAGCAGACCGCCGCTATCTTCGCCGCGCGTTTCGTTTTCAATGGTCCGCGCATCGCGTATCCCCTCGATTGTGTTTTTGGTGTTTGCGTTTTCGATCTTGGCCCGCTCGGCTGTCGTGATGTAGAAAAACGCGGCAAGCATTAGCCCGCCAGCGCCAAGCACGATAAGGGCCATGCGGGTCATGCCGCGATCCGCGCAAGACGTTTGCGGAACAGATACACCAGCACCGCCAGCGTCACGACAAGCCCACCCACGGCGATGCTTTGCGCCAGCGGGTCCAACTTGCCCAAACCACTGAGAACGCCGCCAGACGCCGCGAGAGCGCCGCCCGCGCCCGCTATGATGCCCTTGGCTTGGCTGTCCTCTGCGACCGTCTCGGCTTCGCGGGGTTCCTCAGTCGCAAAAGACGGCGTAACGGCACGCTTCGGGAATGGCTTGCCCCATGCCGCCCGTGATGGCCGCGCATCGACGTGAACAAAGTTCTGCTTTGGATAGGTGCCGATGCCGTTGAACCCAACCGAAAGAGCCGCCGCGATGTAAGCCGCCGGATCGTGGTTATCCATCCGCACGTCGAAGGCGATGCCCTCCATGTGCTTGCTGCCCTTGGCTCCGCCTACCCTGCGATTATGCTCCGGCGACCGGTACGCGCTGTTCACGATCATCGGCGCGTTCAACCTGCTGCGCAGTGCTTGCAGCTTGTCCATCGCCTCCGGTACGATCATCAGCCGCCCCGTGCCACGGCAGGCCATTTCCTGCGGGCTGAAATCCGGCCAGCGCCACTGGCTCATGGGGAAGTCTTTCCAGCTTGCGTAAATCTTGCTCATATCAGTCTCCTTTATTCCAGCGTTACGACAGGAAGTTCAAAAGCGGGCGACCAATGCTGCTGCCCGTAATCCGCGCCGTCGATGGTCACCAACCGTCCAGAACTGTCGCGCAGGTTGCCGCTTGGGGCACCGTACTTGGTGGCGTAGGCAATTTTCGGGTTTGCATCCAGCGCGCGGTTGACGGTCATCGTCACCGTGCTGCCGTCGATGGCGATGCTGGAAAGCGTCAGGTCGCCGGTATCGTCAAAGACGTGGAAACCCATGTCGGTCAGCGCGGAAATTTCAACAGTGTCAAAGACAAGCGGCAAGGTCGGCACGTCAAAGCGCATGGTCAGCGCAGTACCTACCGCCGTGCATGATTTCGGGTTCAGGGTATCCGGTGCCACCTCGTCAGCCACGATCTGCTTGTAGGCCCGCCCCAGGGTGCGCCCAAAGCGCTGCGACCCTACGTTCGTCAGGTGGGCTGCCGATATCTCAAGGTGGTAAATCGGCCCCGCGATAACGATCTTTCCGTTGCTTTCGCGCGCGGATTCCCACTGCGCCAGAGCGATTTCCTTGCGCTGCGCGATCGTGCCAAATTCGCGTGTTTGGTATGACAGCATAATGACATCTTCGGTCTGTCCGGTGATGGCTTTTGCATCGCTGTCGATTTGCTGCTGTAGCTGGACCATCGCCGCCTTGTAGGTCGCACGGCTCACACCGTTGTTTGCATCGGCCTCGCCCTGCATCCACGCGACACACTGCATGGCATAGGTTTTACCCGCCGCAGTCGCCAGATCATACTGTCCCCGGATGTGGTCGATTAGCTGCTGATACCAGACAGCGCCCTTGGAAAGGTTGGCGATAGACTGCGCGCCTTTTGCAGGGCACGACGCAAAGATAACGAATTCATCCGGCGAAAGAGATCCGTCCAGCGCCGCCATTGTGACAGCCTCGTTTGCAAGGCCCGCGCATGGCGTTTCCCCCACGTCGGTATTGCCCGCCGCCGATGGCGAAACATCATCCTCGACCAACGGCTTGGACGTGCTCACCCCCGGCGACGTATTCACAGCACCCGACGTTGACCCTGCCTTGCCCGATCTGGGGCCGGAACCGAACGTCAGGTTCTCATAAGGCTGCGTCAAAGACAGAGCGGGACCGGCGCTGACGCCTTCCGCGAAGGACTGACCGTAAACCCCGACGCCGTTCCAGCCTTTCAGGCGTGGCTTGCGCTTTATGGTGTTTTCTTCGATAGCCTCAAATTGAACGGTATATTCAACGCTGATTGTGCCCGCTTGCTGTGTTGAACCGACCGAAACAGTCGCACCAACTGCCGTATCCCCGGACGGGAAGTACAAAGGTGATCCGGTTACCGCAGAATTGCGCTTCAAAATATCAGATGATTGATAGATGCCCAAAGCAGCGCGCCTTGGAACCTCGACTTGCGGTGACAAAGCAAACGTGTTCAGCCCAACGGATGTTATTTCCAGCGGGATTTCATCCAGAACTGTTGCTGTCCCGTCGATAGGGTCAGAAAGAACCTTGACCTTAATTGACCCTGTTGCATCCGCCCATAATCTTACTTGGCTCAAAACCCCGCGCGACTGCGCTTGATCCTTTACATGCCACCAGATCCGGCCATTCGAAAACCCTGCGTCACCGACTTCTGGCGCATAGCCCAACAGGAGGACTTCTTGCTCTGCCAAGTCGTCGACCCGGCTGCCTGCGTTTGTACCGTTGGCGATGCTTGCGCTTACCGCGGCGGAAAGGTTAGCCGCAGGGACAGCGATGCGCGCCAAGTCAAATTCAATGGACAACCGGAAAGACGTGTTTGCAGTGCCTAGCGCAGTGGTCCCTGTAGTATCGCCTGATTGATTAAAATAACCACCGTTTGAACCAGACACATAAGCAACCTGTGCCTGTCCAGTGGGGCAGAAAAATCCGATGTACCCACCCACCGGGACAGTCAGGCCAGTCAGGCCGCTGAATGTGTTCAGTCCAACTACTGCGGTAACCTCGACTTCGGAAACCATCGTGACATTGCCCGCGCTTGGCGCAGTGAATGTCTTGATCTTGAGCGTTCCAGCAGTCATGGACCACAAACGGACGGCGGTGACGTTCGAAGCGTAGGTTGCCCCGGTCCTAAGTTGATAGGTGCGGTTTGTACTCACACCTGTACCGGTTACAGGCGGCAAGCCGATAGTTTCAAAGTTGGTGCCAAACGCATCAAATTGATCTGTGATCGCTTTGATGCCGGACACCAGACCCGCGCTAGGATACCGCGCAACCTCAGTGGCAACGCCCGCGTCATCGCGGTAACGGATGATTTCGTCGCCGCTCACAACTTGGAACTGCTCACCCTCTGCAACAGCCGCAAGCCCTGTGGCGGTGTCGGCATACACATCAGCGTTTACAAATGCAGCATCCCGCGCGGTTTCAGCAGCCGTAGCATCAAGGCCCGTCTGAACCGCATCGGCAGCGGTTTGCGCTGCGTCAAGCGCCGTCTGCGCTGCGTCCTCCGCGATTGCTTCGACGTCTAGCCCCGTCAGGACCACATCGGCAGCGGTTTGCAATGCGTCAAGCGCAGTCTTCTCCGCGTCTGTCGCCGCAGAAAGTTCGGCTTCATTCAGACGATCCAGGCTGAATGTGTAGACCCTTTCGTCCACAGTCTTGCCATTCAGAGAAATTGAAATGTCGTAATAGTCGGCGAAATCGACATAAAAATCATACCCGCCAGAATTGTCTGCTGTGGTTGGGTTTTCCAATTCTGTAATTTGGTCAGCGTCAGCGTAGATCCGAGCCACCGCGCCCGAAGCGTCCATGACTGAAACAGTTGCGTTTGGCAGAATTTCAAGCGTATTGCCCGACTGCCCAAGGGCGGTCGATTGAATGCGGTATAACATGTTTGAGACTTTCTTTTTTTGTGGGAAGGGGGGCTTACTTGCCTATCGCGGTCCAGAATGCGTCAGGATCGCGGCCTACAATCACGCTAGTGGTCGATGCGGATCTGGCATAGCTGTAATTAAGTGAACCCGCCCCAAGGTTCCCGGTCACGGTCACTTGCACGTTGTAAATAGCCGTTGGGAATGAGGTCGGGAATGTGACAGTAGTTTCCCCCGCGCCTGCCCCAGTAACTTTGCCCCACTTCATAATCAGGCCATTCGGCAAGGTGACGCTGCCATTTGTTCCCGCCGACAGAGATCCGTCTGCATACGCCTTGACCGCAGCCCCGTCCGGCAAATTGCTACCGTTGCTCAGCGTGTCCTCTGCCGCCCGCGTTGCGGCCGTCCCAAGCGCAAGCGTACTGCGCATCCCGGCTTCGGTTGTGTTCGCCAAAAACGTGCGCGACAACGCGCCAATGTCAAATGTAGCGTATGTATCAGCCCCGGTCGTGTAGATGGCCTTGTCTGCGGCTGTGGTAAGCCCTGCAATGCTTGCAAGCCCCGCATCATAGCCTTGAACATCCGTCCCGATCGTGACGCCAAGATTCACGCGGGCAGCGGCTGGCGTTGATGCCCCCGTACCGCCAGCAACAACCGGGCGCGCAAGGTTCAGGTCGCCCGCGATATCGTCCATCAGTTCATTGAACTTTGCGCTTTCGATATCCGTTCCTGAGATTGCCGTTGTTCCGGCTGGTTTCGAGTAGATGTTTGATCCGTTGCGGGACATCGTGTCACCTCATGCTTGAATTTTGGCGCAAGAGTGCGCATGTAATAAAGGTTAGATTCAGGGGAAGATATGGATGCGCTAGACATTATACCCGTTGTTGCGGGGTCACTTATCGCCAACCTGTTAACCGGGTTTTTTCTTTTCGGGGTTTGGCGACTTGGCAGGAATGAACGCGACTTTACCGCAATGGCTATCGTGCTTGCATCTTGCGGACTTGGGGCATTATCTTTTCTTGCATTGAGCCAGTGATGTTGCCGGTATTGCCGAGAAGCAAAGCCTCGATCGCCTTTCTTGTCCCGCTACCTGCATTCGCATTCATCGGGTTATCGTTCAGCGCCTTTAAGATGCTGTCGATCATTTCTTGAGGCGCTCCATCCTGACGAGTTAAAAGTGCCGCGATTTCGCCCTTCACATTATCACGCGACCGCCTTACCGCCTCCGGGCTTGCCCCCATCATCGTTGCAAATGTGTCCTTAGCCGCCTGAACAGGCTGCCCCCGGCGCAAAGCCCCCGGCGTGATTTCCTCTATAATAGAAGATTCCGCCGCGCCTCGGCCAAAGGTGGCGCTATTTGCAGAGGTCCGAGCGCGTAAACCAAGCGCAGCGCCAGCCTGATCAAGCTGATTTTTAAGCGCAGGCCAGTCGTCGCCCAAAACCATCGACATCTTTTCGCGCGCCGCCGGGGAAGATATATCGCTAAACGCCTTTGAAGCCGCCCGCGCGTCTATGTTCTGGTCAGATGCAACCGCCCGCACATTCGCCAATGTTTCGTCAATCTGAGAACGAAGCCCTTGGCGCAGCGCCTTGTTTTCGCCACCAGTCGCGCCTTTGATCATTTCAGAGACGGCTTCGCGTGTCGTTTGAGGCCTCAGAATAGTTGAGCCAAATTCAATGTTTTTGACGCGGCTGATGGTATCAGCCCCCGCTGCCAAGGCATCTTTGTATTCCGGGCTTATATCGCCAAGCAGGTCGCGGATTTCCCTTGCGCGTTTACCCGCTTCAACACCGTATTCGGTTTGCCCACCCATTAGCCCCTGGCCATCGTTCGTGCGCTGCACTTCGTCCAAGGTGCGCTTGATCTGGTCAACGTCATAGACGCTTTTCATTGGGACGGCATCGCTAGGCGCAGGCGGTGCCGTCGGAGCCTTCGCCATTTCCGCGTCAGCCGCATCTAGTGCAGTCCTGCGGTCAAAGTAATCATCGTAAAGGCGTTCCATTTCGGCCAACGCGCGTGCGTCTTCGGAATCCACAATTTCACGCACCGGCGATCCATCGGCCTCTGATTTCAAAGCGTCAATAACAGACTGACGGCTGGCATAATTTCCCGTTCCATCGCCCGCCATTGTATCCGGCATCATCGAAGTGTCGATATTGTCCAAATCCTTTAGCCCGCCCTTTCGGAATAGCCCCGGCGCTGTTTTTGGGTCGATCCCCATTGAACGCAGATCCTGCGCCGCCGGAGATTTCGGGTCGATACCGCCTAGCTTCTTGAGAGTGTAAGCGATCGGCCGTTTGGGTAGCGACGTTTTTGCCAAGCGGTCATATTCTTTGAAGAATGATTCAACCTCTTGCCGTTCAGCATAATTTCCAGCCATCGGCCCAGGCTTTACCTGCACGGAATCCGCAAAATCGCTCGCATAGGCACTATCAGGGACCGCCGGAGCGCGGGCCTTCATGCTTTGGTTGCGGGCTGCTCTGGCCAAAACATCGTCGGGCGTTGTTTGCAGCAATCCCCGGAGTTCAGCACCGGCGGGTGAATTCCAGTCTATTTCGCTTTGGAATGCCTTATCATAAAGCCAGCCACGATCTGACGCGGTGCTTGACCGGACCCCAGACTGTGCGGTCTTTACGCCTTCGGGCCGCCCCATAGCCTTATCCATCGCCCTCATTATCTCATCATAAGATCCGGAGGCGCGCTTTTCGACAGCCTGTCCCGCAGTTCGCGCCGCAGGGATAGGAGATCGCATCGCCATATCAAGCATTCCAGTAGCTTGTGGCGATACGTCGGCCATCATCGCGTTAGGGCCAGCACGGCGCAGAGCATCGCCCATGGCATCAGGGCTTTCCTGTCCGATCATGTCCGACATAACGCGCCCCGTTGCGTTGCTTACGCCCAATTCCTTCCCGACGGTTGACCCCACACGGCCACGGCGCAGCATGTCCGACACACCGCTCACCCCTGCCTTGATCCCAGCACCCGCAACAGGAATCGCGCCGCCAAGAGTCGCGCCGAGGCCCGCACCAGTAAACGCCCCAAGGGTCCGGTTTTTTATGCCCCCCTCGCCTTCGGCAAAGCCTTCTACAGCACCAGCGGCACCGCCAAGCGCCATGCCCCGCCCGATTGCCTGCGGCAGCGTTCTAGCCGCAGCCACAGCGCCCGCGCCGAGAAGCCCTGGCACGATTGCCCCGGTTAAGTCAGCAGACAGCCCGCCAAGAAATGACATATTGTCTTCATTAGTTCGATATCGGTCCCGCTCGCCTTCATATGACCGCCCCGGCAACATTCCCGTAGCCGCCGCCGATGCCTCATCGCCGACGGTGCCAAGTGTCATGCTTTCGCCAGCACGGTTCATCCATGTTCCCAGTTGTTCGCCATATGACTGGACGCCATCATTCGGGTTTCCGACGATGTTGTCATAGAGCGCAGCGCCCATGCCGCGCTTTTGTGGTTCTGGCTTTTGAGCTGCCCCGCCTTCCGATTCAGCACGTCTGCGCCGAGCCTTGGCAATCAAAATCGCTTTTTGCTGTTCTGGCGTCATTGGAACAAAGCCCTTTCTTGCGGGGATAGAAATTCCCAATCTGCGGGGTCAATGCCATCAGGCACGCCGCCACCTATACTGGGTTCAGCCTTCTGAGGTGCCTTGAATGTCGAAATAGGGTTCTGACGATCCTGAAGCATTGAAAACGCCGTTGACCGGTCAATTTCGCCAGCCCGAAGCTGCTGCACAATAGCGGCCCCTTGCGCATCATATTGAGCAATGCCGCGCATGGTTTGAATGATAGTCTGGTTGCCGCCCGGCTGGTTGATTATCCGAGGCAGCGATTGCTTAAACAGTGCAAGATCCGCATCAGACATCGGCCCAGACCCTGGCTGCCGCTGCTCAGGGACAAGCGAATTTATCAACGCTTGCGCGGCTTGGATTTCGCTCAGGCCATCGGTGTTTATGCCCCATTCGCCTGCCGCCAGCTTTGCGGCTCCGCTCATGCCCGTTGCGCTTTGGCCAAGCAGACCTTCAAGCTGGTCTATTCGGCCAATGTTCCGCCGCGCCGAAAGCCCAGCCTCAGAAACAGTCCCAAGCATATCTGCGTCACCCTTGGCAAACGCTTCTTCAAACTTTCCCCCGCCGTTGCTCACGCTGATATTGTTCGCGCCAGCCTTGCGGCTTTGCAGATCCCATTGATTGAACGAAAGCGGCTCACGGCCCGATGCCGCCTCTTGCTGCGCATAGAATTGATAATCACGCTGCGATGTTGTCGGGTCGGCAGGCTTCGGCCCCACATTCGGCAGGACTGGTTCGCCCGTGTCGATGTAGTAATTCCGCCCATCTTGGCCTTGAATTGTCTTGCGGTCCGGTGCCGTGTTCAGGTCGCGCTGTGCTTTTTGCATGTTCAGTTGATACATCGGGTCTTGCTGTTCAAGCTGCCGCCCGAAAACCATGTCATCGCGGCGATACTGGCGTTCCTGCTGCATCTGCTGTTGACCCATCAGTGCGGCCTTCTGCGCCTCAAGTTGCTTGATCTGTCGCATTTTAGAAATCTGCGTTCTTTCCGCCAAATAGGGGTTTGACGACTTTTCAAGATGATAGCTGATTTCTTCGTCAATAGCCGCGATTTGCGGCACAAAATTGCCGCCGCCGTTCTGCGCGACTTGCTGGCCCTGACCCGGCGCAAAACTGCCCTGCGGCACCTCAATAGAACGTGCGATCGACCCCACGCTGTTTGCATAATTCGGGTCTGTCGCATAGCCAGACTGCCCAAGCGCCGCCACTTGGCCGTCAAGGTCGCCAGCGGAAAGCATGTCTTTATAGCGCGGGTTGTCCTGAAGGAACTGCGCGTAACCATCAACGCTATCGCCCATGCCTTCATACCCACGAAAGCTGTCATTGACGCGCACCGTTTGGCCATCGACAACTTCGTTTGTTGCGAACGTGTTGCCGCCAGCCTGCCCATGGGACTTGATGCCGAAGTAATTGTTGCCCGGTGCCGACTTGCCCCAGCCCGTTTCCTGCGCGGCTTGGGCAATGATTATGCGAGGGTCCAAGCCTGTCTGCTGCGCGACACGTTGCGCGTGCGGCATCATCTGCTGAATAAATGCATCGCGGTCGCCGCCCTGCTTAGGCTGGCCAAGTGCCGTCATTGTGTCGTCTGCAATCCTCTGGTCAGGGCTTTGCGGTTCTGGACGCATCCCCAAGATGCTTAGAGGCCCGCCGCTTGCGCTATATGGTCTGCGCGCCTCGTTTTCGGCTGTGGCGCGTTGTTCGCCTTCGAACTTATCCATCGCGCTATTCTGGCGGTTTGAGGCGATAGCGGTGCCAAGCTGCCCGATGCCCTCGCCAATGTATTTCGCGCGCCCGTACTGCGGCATCATCGCCGCCAGCATTTCACGCTTGCGCGCCAACATTTCGGGCGTGGTGTTCGGGTCAATCTGGAAAGCACCTTGCTTGAAGATGCCGCCACCATCTGTCGGGAAAAAACTCATGATAACGCCTTTCCGTAATCGACCGCGAATAGGCCATCAGGCCGCTTTTTGACTGCGCCCGGTTTCTTCTTCTTCACTTCTTGAGCCATCAGGCCAATTTCGGTCTTTGGGCTTCCCTTATATTTGAAGCTGTAGATGCCCATGCCGTCTTTAGTTTCGCCGATCTTTTCTTTGTCATCCTTGGCGCGCTCGTCGGACAGAGACATAAGCCCGCCGACGGCACTCCCGCCAAAGCCCCCAGCACCGCCAGCGAACAGCCCGCCAAGTCCGCCGATCATAGACCCCGTTGCTGCTTGGCTTTGCTGCCATGCGTTCATTTTGGCATTGTCGGAATTTGCGATGATCGCCCCGTTATCGGTGCCTTGAATCCCGTTGATCGCGTTGCCCGTCATAAAGTTGGGCTGTGATACCTGCCCTCCTGACAAGAGCGCCGAAATCTGGTTGATCCGCTGGTTGTCTTCGGTCAGCAATTCTTGCGATGCCTGCCCCCGGCCTTGCAGCAAAAGCTGGTTGTAAGCGTCGTTTTCCTGCTGTCCGGCCAGCCCCATTTCGCGGTCATACGCCTGCGATCCGGCCTTAATGCCTTGGTTTGATAGCCGGGTCCGGAGATCCTCGTCGCGGTTCGCAAACATCGGGTCTAGGCGCTTGCTGCCCAGTTCCATCAAACGGCCTTCAACGGCATCATTGCCAAGCGCAAAGTTCCCGGTCAGCTTTTCGCCAAGGGTTCCCGAAAGGTCATTCCCCAGTGACGCAAGGTTCATACTTGCGCCGTCGTTTTGGTCCTTGATCGCCTGCTGCTGCTCATTGAGCGTCTGCGTGACCGTGAAGCGCGGGATGTCGTATTCTTCACCCGTGTAGGGGTCGGTGTAGCTGCTGCTGCCCGTCTGATCAAAGGTCTTGGTGCCGTCCGGCGTGACCTCGTTCATGTTTTGCAGCCAAGCGTTTGCCACGCCTGTCGATACGTTAGAACCTGTCTGTGCCGCCGAAGTTTCCTTTGGTGGCGTTGGGTCTGGCGCGCTTTTGCCCATTATTTATGCTCCTTATGGAAACCGTTGCCCCGCCAATCATCGTCAGCGAGAATATAAATGGCCTCGGGCTTATCGCGGCCCCGAAGCCTTGGAATGTCATGCCGCTTGAACCCGTAAGCCCCGAATATGCGCGAAACCCTGCTGTCGGCGGGGTCACATCGCAGGACAACGGCTTGGCACGCGATCTGGTCGAATGCGTATGAGAACATTTCCCAAAGAACCTTGCGGCTCAGCCATCGTGGGCTTTTCGCTGCTGCGCTTATCTCGACTGTCCCGAATTCCGGGGTGTAGTTTTGAAACATAGCCGCGCCGCAAAGGCTGCCATCGCGCCCGATAGAGGCAATCGCAGTGTCGCCCAGCATGTTGCGCTTCTTGCCCCAAATGGCAGACGCAATGTAATCCTCGACAACCTCGAAAGCAGGCTGGCCACGTTGCACCCAAACCGGGGTCATGTGACGAACGCGCCAATTTCAAAGGAGGCATCAATCGACACCAATTCGACAATCGGCTTGGCCGTGTTGCCGCAGGTTATCTGGACCTCCGGGGCAACCGTCCGGCCCGTGCGGCCGATCGACGACCACGCGGCCCGCGTTTGCGGCAATCCGCCAGCGTCCCAGATTGCATCGTCCCATTTGGCTGTATCCCAGATAGCAAGGTCCAGATCATCCGCAGGCGCGCTTGGGGATGTCGCTGGCGTCTGGTCATAGTCGGTTTTGGCCGTGACCAGCGCCGAAAAGGTTGTTCCTGTCTTGAACGTGGCCCGCATCTGCGTGACCATCTTTTCCATGCCGGGTATGCCCATGCCTTCATGCTGCCCGATATAGGTGCAGGTGTAGGGCGTGCCGTTGTCAGATCCGCCAGATTCCATGCGGTGAATCGTGCCGAGGGCGTCGCCGTAGAAGGCGCTTTCGTCATAGAATCCCAAGCACTGCGAATCCCACCCCGTGACACGCGACCACCCGCCCGTCTGCAAATTGGCAATCAGCGCGGTTTTTTCAGGGTCGCCCGGTTGCGAAATAATCATGCGGTTTTTCTGCGGCCACTTGACTATTTCCCAAGAGCGCCCGCCCGTGATCGAAACCTGACGCTGCCAATGCGGGGTTATGTCTCTTGACACCGCCGCCAATTCAAGGGCTGCAACGTCGCGCTGAATTGCCGCCGAGATAGGCACAAGACCGTTTTCTGTCGCAATCAACAGGTCGCCGCCCGCCTGCATGGTCGCATTCGCACCCAAGGGCTTCGTGATCTGATAGACGCCCACCTTGCGCCAGTCAGCCGCGCTGCCGGGGTTCGACCCCTCGTAAACGGCAACCTCGCCTTCGGTGCTTATGAAAATGCACTTGTCGTCCAGCCCGTCGCCTGCATCCAGTGACCAAGTAGCCCCGAACAGCAAAGAGCCGCCCTTCTTGAATATCCCAGCCAGCGAAAACGCACTTGCCGCGCCGCCGATACTGTCAACCGGCAGATACCAAGCGTTCTGCGTTCCTGTTTCGACAAAGAAAAGCCGGTTGGCAAATGCCCAGACATGGGAAAATCTATCCGTGGAAACCCCTGTAACCGCTGGCGTGCTGCCCGCGTTGATCAGCGTCCAAGCCGCACCGTCGAACAGTTGCGCGCTGTCGGCCCCGTTGACCGCATAGAGGTAATCACCCCCAGCCGTGCCAAACTGCTGCGTCGAATATGCACCGCCCGTCTGCCCCGACACCGAAACCGGCGGGGTAACATCAGAAGCCGCTGAAATGTTGTAAATCTTGCTTGCGGTTGCCCCAAAGAACAATTCGGTAGACCCGCTGCGATAGGCGAAAAGAGACGTGGCTGCGGCTTCAAGCGTCACATGCGCCCGCGTGCCGCCCCGCGCCTCAATCCCCGTTGTCGTGCAAACCCAGTTGTCCAGCGTCAAAGCCCCACCAGGCTGTGCGATCGACACGTTTTCGCTTAGTATCCAGCCCCGAATGGGGGCCGGAAAGGTAAACGC
>Ga0208643_1001270_pt1 | contig 14406 bp, 9 predicted proteins | sample VirMetDEL_Nov_12_FD_184516 | JGI IMG/M metagenome (GOLD analysis project Ga0208643, IMG submission 184516) | Aqueous microbial communities from the Delaware River and Bay under freshwater to marine salinity gradient to study organic matter... | ecosystem: Environmental > Aquatic > Marine >... | reverse complement strand
ATCTTATTTGCTCTTATGAGAAAAAAGATTGGGACAGTTATTTTGAAGAGGTGCCATTAGCCGATGATGATTTTATGCCTCATAGGTTAAATTTTAAATCTAAATTTACTTTTGATGAAGAAAAAACAGCGAGTGGTATGTTATCAAGCATACCTATCAATACTGAAGTTGATGATGAGTCATCAAGAGATTCAATATTTGCTGATAACCACCTTGATGAGGCTAAACAACACTTGCTAGAAAGTATTACCAATGTACTACTTAAGTACCCTGAATTAAGGTTGGGTCAGTTATTAATAAACGCCATAAGTCTTCAGCAGCCCTGCTTTGAACTTTTTCATATTGAAGATAATGTATTGGCTGAAAAACTAGTCAGTTTTCAGGGTGATGAATAGTTAACTGTTACTACATGAATAAAATAAAAGAATAGCGAATATGAAAAAAATACTCAGGAAAAATAAAGTTTATTACACTCGGGTTTACCGCCTTGCCAAAACCTGTGATGTGAGTTTTGATTTAGCTCTTCAAATGATAAAACTAAGAGCAGATGACAAACGATTAACTCGAAAGAAAAAGTCCCATGGCAGTTTTATGAACTGGGAAACCACTTCAATGGATACCCTAGGTCTGATGGTTTGTGAATGCTCAAAAAAAGACGGTGAAATTATAAAAATACGAGTGTTCATGACTAAAGGAGAGTTACCTATCGATAAGCAGGATTTGTGGCAAGAAAGTACGATTCACTAAATTAATTAATCTGCTGCATATTTCGACTGAATATATATTAACCCAAAATTAAAGTTTCTATCTCGCTTTGGGGCACATACCGAGATAGGAGCAATGATAGTTGAACCGACATTGCGGCCATTGGGTTACTTGATCCTCAATAAAAACTTGTAAATGGGACTTAGTTTTATTTGGAGGGCGCTCGGCTTAGCGCTGAGCAAGATAATCCGTTTATTATCTCCTTCAGTTATGAAAATGTTATACTTACAGGCTCGCCTGATGATTAACTATTTACCTTGACGTAAAAGTAGTAAACTATATACGTGATTAAAGGCTAATTAATCATCATACAACTCTTAATAAGATTTAAAAATAGACGCGTTATAACTCTTTATCAAAAACTATATCATCTAACTTCCGCCAAATATTGAATATTATAGAATATTATAGGACAGTCATAAATAATTGCTCCTTGCGGTTCTTTTAGCCTACGTACTTCCAAAATTTTAGCGTTAACTAGCTCTTGAATGACTGATTTAGATACAGGAAAAGTCCAATTGAATTTTTTATCAAACCTATTTCACAAACAATAGGTTGTGCCCATAAATAATTAACTAACTTAGTCGCTTTTTCTGAAATGGGTGCCATCATTAATTGGCTAGCTATTGCCATTTGCCCTTTTTCTAAAATAACATACATTTTTTGTTTGGTTTTATTGCTCCATTCAAGACCCTCAGACCAAAATTTATGTAAAGGCTCGGAAACTCCCTTAGCGGTCAGTGTTGATTGAATTGCTTCAATATAGGTGTCATCTTTATTGTTTAATCTATATAAGCAAGGATGAATGATTTCCCCATACTTCCTTTCTAAGGTAGATTGTAAAAACAATCTACCAGTTCGGCCGTTACCATCACTAAATGGATGAATTCCAATTAATTGATTATGACCAAATATAGCCTTGCATTCCTCACTTACATTTGAATTATTCATATAATCTAACCAGTTTATAAGTAGCTCATTTAAATATTCTGGTGGTGGAAACACAAAACTAGACTTTACTGGCGAATTACTACCAATCCAACTTTGACCTGTACGTGTAAATCCTTTATTTCTGCTTTCATTCGCAACAATGGAGTTAATTTCCAAAACATGCTCAAGCGTTATTGTTGCTATGTTGGATAACATACGCCGAGCCTTGTTATAACTTTGAATTTGATATGCGAGATCAATCGCCAAAGGGTCAAACCACAAAACCTGAGATGCAAGCGCTACTGGATGCGCCTGAGGCCCATACATATTCAGGAATACGAGATCGAGCAATGTTGTATTTGTGCTTTGTTGCGGGCTTGAGAGTATCTGAATTAGTTGGATTAAATCTACGGCAGCTTGTCTTTCAGCCTCAACCGACAATTCATGTCATTGGTAAGGGTCGCCGTGAGCGTATATTGCCACAATGGAAGGAAACAGTAACAGTCCTTCGCTCTTGGCTGGCTACACGATCTAATAAGGCATTCGCACCTGAGCTATTTTTGAATGCAGAAGGTGGTTGTATGACGCGTTCTGGTTTTGAATATATATTATCGAAGCATGTTAAAGCAGCTACGATAAAACAACCATCACTGGGGGAAAAGCGAGTATCTCCTCATTCATTAAGGCATTCGTGTGCTACGCACACGCTTAAAGCGACTGATGATGTAAGAAAAGTATCTTTATGGCTGGGGCATGTGGGTTTAAAGAGTACAGAGGTTTATTTGAGGGCAGATCCAGACGAAAAATTAGAAACGCTAATGGCGATGACGCCTCCCTCTCTCCAACGAGGGAAGTTCAGAGCGCCGGATAAACGTCTTGAGATGCTCAAGTCTCACAAGTAATGTGATGGATATTATGTGCAGTTATAATCAGTCAAACCCTAGTGAATATATTTGTTTCCCAATAACTACTGCACAAAATTAAATGCTCCGCATAATTGCGAAAATCAACAAAATCACGATAAAGAAATACCTCAGGCACAGAGCAAAATATTTTCATAACGCTAAACCATTCAGTAATTCAGCGATAAATTGTTCTGAAGTATCACTCGGTAGCGATAATTCAGCGACAGGTGTTATGAGTGTTATATTTTGCCCTGCCTTTGTGATCGATAATGTTGCTTGCTTGGAAATGACATGGGCTTGAGTAAAGCCCGTATTTTCTCGCGCCTTACAAATCATAGCTTTACGGGAGTAAAAATATTTTGGGTTTAATTGATACTGATAGCAAAACGGGGACACAGATGAACCGCTGGCTATTTTTTCATCTACAAGTTTTTTCTAATCATCAATAGTTTTACGAGACATAAGTTGGTCCAATGAATCTATTGGAGCAACTTTAGAATGAAAAATTAACGAGAGAAATGTGCAGGTGGCCGGACGCTCATAAATGTCTAGGCCCTCAGAGATTACAGAAAAAGAAAGTATTGATGCCGGCATTGCTATTGCAAACGATGAAAATATGCACATTGATAATATTTAACATTAAGAATACAAGATCCTTGAAATTCGACATGGGCTTCTATATCTTTAAGCACTTAATAGGAACACAGATTTAATTTTCAATACTAATTACTAAAGGATAATAAAATGGATGATTTGGGTAAAATACAGAGAATATCAACAAAGGAAGAATTCATGCCTTTGCTTAAAAAAGGTATACCTGTAATTATTACCGATATAGTAGAAAATTGGCCAGCGTATAGCCTGTTTTCCATGGAGTACTTTTCTTCATTTTACGCAGACCTAGAATTACCTTGCAAACTAGACCACGGTATAGAGCGAATGACTTTTTCTAAGTTATCACAACACTTGAAAAGTAACGATTCCGAATTATGTTATTCGCCCCAATTACCGTTGTTCAATTATTTAAATATTGGCAAAGAGGGTGACATAGGCTCTCAAGCATGCCCGCCACCGGACTGGCTTGAATCTTTTAATGAAACGAATATCTGGATTGGCCGGGGAGTAACAACTTTGCATTTTGATGGCTATGATAATTTACTCGCGGTGATAGAGGGTGAAAAAAAGCTGATGCTGTTCCCACCCGAAGCCATCTCCGTGGCACAGACTAAAGGTCAGTGGTGCCAGGTCAGGGCTAAAGAATTAGCAGAAATATATCCGAAATACTTTGATATTGTTGTGAAGCCCGGCGAATTGCTTTATCTGCCACCTTACTGGTTGCATGAGGTATCGGTGCCAACGGCAAACGCCATTTCAATTAACTATTGGTATCACCAACAATATGGCAATGAAAAATCCAATTTCCTACCGATGATAAGCAATTTGATTGGTAGCTTAGAACAAATGATAGCTGAACTAAACAAGTCAGAAAAACTTCACGTGCTTAGAATATTGGAAGACATGATTGAGCAATTCAAAAAAGGCAGTTATCCTGTGCCGCAATCAGGGATCACCTGGTCTCACCATGGCAATGAAAATGCCATGGTGAGAATAAACAACTACATTCGTCCTGAATTTATCTACCGCAACAAAAATAACGAATCAAAATCAGGCTTCCTGGGCCATGCCAGAAAGATGGTTGACAATCTAGAGCAAATGGCGCCTGAACTTAATGATGGCGAAAGGGGCCATTTTGTCCGAGTAATGGCACAAATCATTACCCAATTCAAACAAGGAAACTATCCCCTGCCACCAGAAACTGACGACTCGAAACCGAGTGACTACTATCGTGCGACACTTTTATAATTACCAGTACTATAACTAGACTGTCTTGTTTAAAGCAACAGCAGTCTGCATTTTTTCCTAGTAATGACGGATCACTTTCGTCGGTTCAACGGAGTCAGGCAAAATCAGAACTACTTCCCAGTACAAGTGAATCTGACCCGCAACCGTAACACCTTCGGCAAGTTCCAGTTTGGGATGATCATATTTGCCGTTGGAAAACTTAAATAGCTTGCACGTTTCTTTATTGATTATAATGTCACCTTTAACGCTGGAGTTCTCTGCTAGAAAAATATTGCCACTATGGGTTTGAACATCGCCACCAATATTAGCCTGTTGCATAAAGCTGATATTGCCACTGACGGTAGCAACCTTGTCGCTCACCAACACGTTTTTGCCTGCTTTGATATTGCCACTGGCGGTTTGCAAGGACTTGATTTGACAGTAATCGTCAATTTTGATTCTTCCGCTGACGATATCTACAGATCCCAGCTTCACATTGCGGCCAATAGTGATGCTGCCACTAGCGCTTTTTACCGCCTTAACCTGACTGAAATCACCTATTTTTATCCCGCCACTGATAGAGTTTATCGATTCGACCTTAGCTTTGCTGCCAATAATGATCCCCCCACTGACTGAATTAATGTCAGCGGTAGTTTCACCATCGTCGACCTTGACCCCCCCACTGACTGAATTAATGTCAGCGATGCTTACCTTAGTGCCTCCTCTTTTGGTAGTGTTGGACAGCCCTATTGAAGCAGCTGATGCCAATAGCAAAGACATTAAATGTTTCCGCATAAATAACCCTCAGATAAATGTTTAAAATTTTGTGGTTTTAAAGCAATATTTACGCCACATGTAAGTGATTGATTTAATGGTAAAAATAATATGTCTGGTCAAAAGATACTGAAAAATCACTACTTATTGGCATAAAATAGCAATAAACAGTGAGTTTATACAGCAATTCTCGGTGGCTTAACATTCACTGATGTAAAACGTGAGCTATCTTGTCGTAAGCTCACACTTGGTCGAGCACCCTGCGGTGGTCATTTTAATACTCAATAACTCTTGAATATTTCTATGGCGATAAAAATGCAACCATGTAAAGTATTTGTAAATGAACATTTATGCGCAGTGACGGCATGATTGGTCAAACGACTTTTTATGTTTGCTAACGTTAATAACGCATCAAGCAATAACTGATAGTCTTCTGGATTATACGCGAGATTATCTTCCTTCGCTTTGCTAACCCAAGTAATTAGTGCCTGAAGAGCTTCGCCATCAATGTCGGTAAAAGGTTGGCTCACCTTACATCAACTTTATTCATTAATTTTTGATAAAACACCATTATGCGCGTTAATTTGACGTGATTATGAACCTATAATATAAAGCGCAGTTTTTATTTATTTTTCATTGACTTCAGTTGCATATTCCACTGTGAAAGTTTAAAGGATCACTCAATAATTTAAGTAGCAGTTTGGCGACGATAGAATCTATTATCTCACCTGAATCTGGTTACCCTTGGAGGTTTCCTTTTGATAAACGCTTCGAAAAACTCGTCCCGTCCTACGTCAAGGTACGGGTCATGGTTTTACTGCTATTGATAAAAACAAACAAAACACCAGAACGCAACACTGCCATGGTTTATGACCGCAAACGCCTGCAATACCTTGGCAAAAATCGGTAGTTTGGCTGCTAAATGAGTTTTTTGTCTCTGTGGTTAAATGGATCTTTATTTCATCGTGACAATAATACGGTGGTCATATTAGGCTCAACAGCGCCAGAGAGCCATAAATTCTCGTCGCTGGTAAAATAAATTTAACTGTTAATACCGCAGGTTACGTCAGGAATGAAGAGGGGATTTAACTAGGTAAGCGTAAATCTCTGGGCTTACCCCATGCTGGATGGTGTATACAGGGACACCCCAGTAAATGCTATTCGGTTCATGGAACTTCAACGAAATACGCATCATGTATTTAGATTAATGTATCACTTTGTATGGATACCTTATTATCGGTACAAAGTTTTTGCTGAGCCTTATCGTGCAACGATAAAGGCTATAATTCAAAAAATAGATTATGACTACGATATTGATATCGTGGAGCTAGAAATACCTGAAGATCATATTCACATGATGATTAGGGGAATACCTAAACAATAACCAAGTGATGTAATGTAAATAATCAAAAGTATTACAGCTCGTGAGTTTTTTCGTATATACCCGGACGTAAAAAGGCAATATTTCAGGGGGGTGAAATTGTGGGCTCAAAGTCACTTTTTCGAAACAATCGGGAATACTACTGAAGATGTGATCAGGAAATATGTCCAAGAGCAGTTGCTTGAATTAGATAGTAAATAAGTTAATTCAAATCAGTTAGGCTTGTTTTACAACTCGGTCGCTTGCGGCCGAGCTATTTAGATAAATTAGTACCCCCTCGCCATTTTTTTAGCTGTTCACCGCTGATCCTTAATACGGATGTTACTTTACTAATAGGATGTTTTTGAATAAACGATAGCTTCTTGCTTGCGCAGTGTTGATGGAATTGTTACACACGTTCACTTTTAAATTAGTACGTACCAATGTTAAATACGTTAATAATTTGTGGATTTAATTTCACATTCTTGACTCGTAGTGGTTGCTATTTTATAGGGCTTATGTATTATTCTTTTTTCAATTTTAGATTAAAATTATTAGCTTAACAATAAGATAAGCTAATTAAGCTAATTAAGCTAAGTGGCTAGATAGTAAGTAAACGAAAATGGAGTTTATGTAATAGAATGCGCACTATATTTTTAAGATTTCTTCTACTAATAATATTACCAGCTGTGATCGTTATAGGTTATACATTTTTCACCATGAACTTTGGCTTGTCGAAAGTACAAGGGGCACTAAATGTCAATGGAATTGCTGGGGATATTAGCCTGAGCCGGGATGATAATGGTGCCGTTTATGTCAAAGCCGACAGCGACGACGATGTGTTTTTTGGTATAGGTTTTGCTCACGCACAAGATCGTTTATGGCAGCTGGAACTGCAACGCAGAATTTCCCAAGGCCGCTTGAGTGAAGTGTTTGGGGTGTCGTCAGTCAAGATTGACGCCCAAATACGTACACTTGGGCTGTACGAGTCTGCGCAATCTGCATGGGATGCATTGTCTCCGCAAGCCAAATCTTCGCTTACTGCTTATAGCGCGGGTATCAATGCTTGGATAAAAGCCGCCGATTCCCTGCCGCTGGAATTTGACATGCTAGATGTCACGCCAGAACCCTGGACTGAGATTGATTCGTTGGCTTGGAGCAAAGTTTTTGCGTTGAATTTGTCTAATAGCATGTGGAGTGAGATAAGCCAGTTCTTTGCCCGGTCTTATTTGGATGATGCCCAGAAGGCTGAGTTATTCGCTGGTTCTCTTGATGGTGAAGCGGTAACCGTGGTCACAACAGAAGCCAAAACCATTGAGGCCCTTTCCGCAATGGTTCAATTGCAAGATGAATTTGAGCAACAACTGAAAATTGGTGGTGAATTTGTCGGCAGCAATGCCTGGGCCATATCAGGAAAATTGACTGAAGACGGCAATGCCATTTTGGTCAATGATCCGCACGTTGGCATACAGATACCTTCTATTTGGTATATGGCCAATTTAATTGGTAATAAGATCAATGCATCGGGTATGACCATTGTAGGGTTGCCGGTGATCATCTTTGGCCGCAATCAACAGATAGCATGGGGCGGTACTAACATGATGGCCGATGTTCAGGATCTTTATTTCGAACAAATCAATAGTACTGATGTAAACCTTTACATGGATAAAGGAAACTGGCGCAAGTTTGAAAGCGAAAAGCAATATATTAAAGTTCGTCCGAAGTTTCCAGTGATGCTCCGGGAAGCGATAAAACCCGTTGAAGTCGTGGTACGAAAAACAGTTCGCGGACCGGTAATCAGCGATGTATTTGGCTTGTCTGATCAACCTGTGACATTACGCTGGACCGCGCTTGATGATAATGACACCACTTATGAGTCATTCTTCAGACTCAATTATGCCAGTGACTGGGGAACATTCAAGTCGGCATTGAAAAGCCATATGGCACCGACACTTAACTTTTTATACAGCGATAAACAGGGCAATATCGGCTATATGGGGGCTGGTAATATCCCCGTTCGTGCCAAAGGGGATGGACAATTGCCGGTGGTTGGAAATACAGGTGAGTATCAATGGACAGGATATATTCCATTTGCTGATTGGGCACAAAGCTATAATCCGGAAAAGGGTTATATTGTATCGGCCAACAATAAAATGGTTGATGATGATTACCCATACCATATTTCCAACGACTGGGCGCCTGCTGACAGAGCAAATAGGATTGAGCAGTTAATAAAGCAGGGGCTTGAAACCGATAAAACGCTATCGCTCGATTATATGCAAAACATGCAGGGTGATACGGTCAGTTTTGGTTCGGCCGGTTTGGTCTCTTTGCTAAAATCTGCACCTATGGTAACGGAAAAACAAAAAGAAGCGCAACAGTACATCGCTAGTTGGGATGGCGATATGGCTGCTGACAATCAGGGAGCGTCAATATTTTATAGTTGGAGCCGATACCTCAGAGTTGTCTTATTTGCAGATAACCTCGAAGCACCTTTTGGTCGTACTCAGCACAGTGGTTTGTTAAGCGATGTTTACATGAACACCACTTACAACCAAATTGCAGCTGCGCTAACTCCGGGGGGGGCTCAATGGTGTGATAATACTAAAACAGTGGCGGTGGAAAACTGTGAATGGGCAATGCAAAAGGCTCTGGATATGGCCATTGGGCAGTTGTCGAAACTTGTCGGTTCGGACATGGATGATTGGGCCTGGGGCGAAATACATACAACCGTATATAGGCACAAACCTTTTAGCGAAGTTAATGTTCTCAAGTCATTATATGAACGTCGAGTTGCCAGCGGTGGTGGACCAAATACGATCAATGTTGGCACTGCCAGTTATGTCGAGTCGGAAGGATTTGAACAGTCTTTTGGTGCTGGGTTCAGACAGATCATGAGTCTTGGCCAGCAGGATGTGACACATCGTTATATGAATTCTACCGGGCAATCGGGGAATATGTTTAGTCAACACTATGACGATATGGTCGAGCCTTTCAGTGATGTACATTACATAGACTTGAAAGATGCAAGAATCAGTACAGAATTAGTGCTGAAAAAATTAGTAAACGGTAAATAGGGGATAGATGAATGAAGCTTTTTGATGCATTCAGTAAGCAAGCGCCGAATAAAGTATTTTTTTCAATAGTGTTAGGGGCACTTTCGGGTATTAGCTATGCATTTTTAATTCCTATCGTACTTAGTGCAATTAGCCTTGATCCCAATACAATTGTCGAGTCAGAATCGAGTGTCAGAACCGCATGGTTATTTGAAGTGAGCAATTACAAAGTTGCCACACTGTTTCTTTTTTTGTGTATTTTCATTCTGATCACCAGAACCTTATCTCAGGTGATATTAACCAGAGTATCGATTGACGTTACCATGCAACTGCGGCTCAAACTGTACAAGAGAATCATGGCTGCATCGACCACTGTACTTGATTCTGTGGGGTCGTCCAAATTGCTGGCGACTATCACTACCGATGTCGCCCGTATCGTCAATGGGGCAAGAATGATGCCTGATTTGTTAATAAATGGGGTGACTATAATTGGTTTACTGGGCTTTTTGCTCTACCTTAACGTCGATGTTTTCTGGTTTGTCATTGGCGCCATTTCATTCGGCACCATTACCTATCAGGTGCCAATGATGTTCAGTAATATGTATTTTTCCCGTTCCAGAAAAAAGGTTGATGACCTGCTGGAAGGCATCCGTGGCTTGATTTATGGTGCCAAGGAGTTGAAACTAAATGACGTCAAAAGTCGGGTTTATTTGGAAGAGGTGTTAACGAAGAACGAATACGAGGTTTGTCAAGCCGATAAAACCGGTAACACCATTGTAAGTGCTGCTGCCAATTATGGTGACATGATCAGTTTTTTCGTGATTGGTATTGTTACCTTTATATTTATCAACTACGAGGCCATTAGTAGCGAAGAACTGGTCGGTGTGGTGATGGCCTTATTATATATTACCGGGCCGATATCCATTGTGATTAACTCCATTCCGATGATCCTGGTTTCACGGGTATCGCTGAATAAAGTCAATAAAATATTTGACGAAATTCCGGAAGAAAATATTAACCAGGAAGTTTTTCCACTTGAGTCATGGGAACAGATCCACTTCTCTGGCGTGAGTTATCAATACCCAGAACGCGACGGTTTAGAAGGTTTTAAAGTTGGTCCTGTTGATTTCACCATTGAAAAAGGAGCTATCACCTTTATTGTTGGTGGTAACGGTTCTGGTAAATCAACCCTAAGCAAGCTGTTGACCCTGCATAATCAGCCTACCGGCGGCACCATTAGCTTTGGCAATACCCTGGTTGAAGCTTTCAGCATCAAAAGTGTCCGTCAGACGATTTCATCGATTTATTCCGATTATTATCTTTTCAACCGTTTACTTGACGACAGTAACAGCGATGCAAAAGAAGAAATAACTCACTATCTTAAGGAACTGGGGCTGGATAGCAAAGTGACAATTAAAAATGGCGTATTCTCAACCTTAGATTTATCTGACGGTCAAAAAAGAAGACTAGCATTATTGGTTGCTTTCCTTGAAGACAAAGAGTTTTATTTATTTGACGAATGGGCGGCTGATCAGGATCCGATCTTCAAAGAGTTCTTCTATTACAATGTATTGCCGCAACTGAAAAGCAAAGGCAAAGTTGTGGTAGTGATTAGCCATGATGATCGCTATTTTGATGTCGCAGATAAAATACTGGTGATGGAAAATGGTTCACTGAACGATTGTATTACTGATCGCGACATCATTAATCAAAAAACTAAGAACCGTACAATAATAAATAGCAAAAATGTACCGGTAGGTGTTGTTTAATTAAATAATTTCAACGATTTAAGAGCTTTTGTGGCACTTTGTTATCAGTGCTTCAAGGGACTTTTTGTGTAAAAATTGAGCTGAAGATGGAACTATTTCATAGGATAAGCAGTAAAAATGGATGATTCAATAGAGAGATTTTCTTTATCTCTGACACAAAAAGATATTTATTTCGATCAGCTGCATAACAGTGGTAGTCCCTTATACAATATTGGTGGTTATGTGCGTTGCGACGCACTTGATATTGAAAGAATGTGCCAAGCACACAGTGAAGTGGTGATTAACCATGATGCTTTTGGTATACGTATCGTCGCTGACAGTGACGATGTTGAGCAGTATATCAGTCACCAGCGCTCAGTAGAGCTGCCACAACGTGATTTCAGTGATGAAGCGAAGCCTGAACAGGCTGCGATCGACTGGATGGATCAATTGTTTCAAACCCCAATAGTTTATCATGACCGCCAATTGTGTCATGCCTATCTGGTTAAATTGGCTGATGATAAATATTGGTATGTTGGTTTAAGTCACCACTTGGCGATGGATGGCTGGGGTTTTTCTAACTGGGCCCATAAACTGGCAGATTATTATAACAAAATCGATGATGGTCAGGGCGATGCTGGTTGTTGGCAAAGTATTTGTGCCAAAGATCAACGTTATGTTGAGTCAGCTCGTTATCAAAGCGACAAGTCATTCTGGCTGGAGCATTGTGCAACGGTTCCTGAAGCATTACTGACTGGTCACTACCTTGGTGATTTCGGGGATGTCAACCAGATTCCAAGTTCCCGCCATCGAGTGCAGCTAACCCGTAGTTTATTTAATCACTTTACCAAAACCGCCGAAGCCATGGGTGTTGGGGTGCCACAATTGTTTCTCGGTGTATTGAGTAGCTATTTTGCTTTGGCCTACGAGCGCAACGCCATCTCTTTTGGTATTCCTGCCCATAATCGCAGAAATAGCGTCGAGAAAAAAATGGTTGCTGTGTTTACCTGCGTCAGCCCGTTGATTGTCGAAGTAGACACGTCCGCTAGCTTTACAACTCTGGTGCAGCAGATTGCCAAACTGCAAAAAGCCAGCTTTCGCCGTCAGCGTTTTCCTGTCGGCCATCTGATGCAGGCGTTGGGATTGAGCGGCCAGAAAAATGATTTTTACGATGTCAGTTTTAACTATCTTAAGCTTGATTACACGAAACTGGCTTTCGATGGCGTTGGTGCCGATGTGATCTATCACAGTCACAATCGGGATAAAGTACCTCTGACGGTCACAATATGGGATGGTGACGGTGACAATATTGAATTGCAACTGGATCACAACCATGCTTATTTTTCTCAGCAGGAAATCCAGTTGCTGGCCAACCGTTTTGAGCATCTGCTGGAGCAAGTGACGGCTTCTGTTAGTTCAGGTAAGGCGTTAGCTGACCTTGAATTGTTACCTCAACAGGAAATACAATTTCTGTGTCAAGGAGTGCACAGTCAACCGATAGAACTTGCCCCGGAGCAACTGGTGCATGAAATGTTCGAAGCCCAAGTGCTGCGAACTCCAGATAATATAGCGGTGGCATTTTCAGGCCAGACCCTCAGTTATGATCAGCTGAACCAATCTGCCAACCAGCTGGCCCATTATTTGCGTGAAAATGGGCTGCAGAACGAAGATCTGGTTGGTCTTTGCGTAAAGCGTAATATGGACATGTTGGTAGCCATATTGGCTATTTTAAAAGCTGGTGGTGCTTATGTGGCAATGGATCCTAATTATCCCCAGAGCCGACTAGACTATATTGTCCAAGATACAGGACTGAAATTTTTATTAACCGGAGAGGCGCTGGCCGATCGTCTTGACTTGGCTGAAGATATCAGATTTGTCGAGTTAGACAGCAATGAAGTTTTACAGACCCTAGCCAATTTTCCGAAAGATAATTTGCCACGGGGGGTTGAGCAACGTTCTGATAAACTGGCTTATGCAATTTATACTTCGGGTTCGACGGGCAAACCAAAAGGGGTGTTGATTGAGCACCGCAATACTGTGGCTTTTTTGCATTGGACAAACCGCTATTTCAGCGATGACGAAATGGGCTTTGTATTGGCTTCCACCTCTTTAAATTTTGACTTGTCAGTATTTGAATTGTTGGCCCCTTTGATTAGGGGGGGGGCTTGCCTGATTGTTGAGAATATTTTAGCCCTGATTGAACATAATTATGAAGATCAAGGTATCACACTAATCAACAGCGTACCTTCCGGGGTGCAAGCAGTGTTGAATGAAAATCGCATCCCGAGTTCTGTGACCACCATTAACCTTGCAGGTGAGCCACTGGCCAAATCACTGGTTAATGGTTTACACCAGTCGCTGCAGCTGCAGCGGGTAGTCAACTTATATGGCCCATCTGAGGATACTACCTATTCTACGGTGATGGCAATGAATGAAATTGTTGACGGCGCTGTTTTGATCGGTAAACCGATTGATAATACCCATGCTTATGTTTTAAACGGCAAGGGTCAGTTGGTTCCTATGGGCATGACTGGGGAGCTTTATCTCGGTGGTGATTGTTTGTCGAGGGGATATCTTAACCGCCCTGATACGACTGACCAGGTTTTCATCAAAAATCCGTATTTTTCAAGTTCGGTTGACAGGTTATATAAAACTGGCGATCTGGTTCGTTATATGCCTGATGGCAACCTGGCATATAAAGGGCGGATTGATGATCAGGTAAAAATTCGCGGTTTCAGGATTGAATTGGGAGAAATTGAATATCAGTTGTCCAAGTGCGCTGAAGTGGCTTCGGTGATTGTGCTGGCCCGTGAATATGAGCCTGGTGACAAACGGTTGGTGGCTTATATTCAAAAACAGACCGCAGACGATGAGGCTGCTTTGTTAATGTCTTTAAAACAACAGATCCAGTGCAACTTGCCTCAATATATGTTGCCTTCGGCTTTTGTTTTTATTGATCAGTGGCCCCAAACTCCTAACGGCAAGATTGATAAAAAAGCATTGCCAGCACCCGATAGTACCTTATT
>Ga0208643_1001268_pt1 | contig 14454 bp, 17 predicted proteins | sample VirMetDEL_Nov_12_FD_184516 | JGI IMG/M metagenome (GOLD analysis project Ga0208643, IMG submission 184516) | Aqueous microbial communities from the Delaware River and Bay under freshwater to marine salinity gradient to study organic matter... | ecosystem: Environmental > Aquatic > Marine >... | reverse complement strand
GGGTCATCGCCTAACGCAGCAGCAAGCTCGTTCAGCGTGTCTAACGTAATAGGAGACGAATCGACGAGGTTGCTGATCGCTGTGCCAACATACGTCTCAGTGGCGTAAGACTCGGTGCTATGGTCACCCCAGCCGTAAGCTGTGTTCCAGTTGGCTGAGTTGTCTGCGAACGGAAGCGTGTACACCGTATCAGTGCTAGTGATTGTGAAGTTAGGGTAGGTGCCAGATATGCTTGTAGCACCTGCACCAGTCAAGGCAACAGTCTGGTCTGGGGCGGTGTTAGATATTACGCCGCCAGATAGCCCAATGCCAGAACCTGCGCTAATCTCGCCTAGAACGGCTGTAGTAAAGTCAGCAGATACTGATTGGTTACTGGAGTTTCCTAGAAAGAAGTTACCATCGTTTAGGTTTGGGGTGGCGTTAGTTCGACCAGCACCAGCAATAAACAAAATACCGGCTGAAGCGTGTACTCTTTCTACCTTACCGATGTTCTGTATTAGGGACGACTCACCGCTAGGAGCAGTGTTTACTAGCCCTCCGGGAGTAGTGCCAACGTATAAGGTGTCGCCCAGAGCGAAGCCGCTAGTATCAAGACCTTTTATAGCGCCATAGGTTACAACATCAACGGTAGAATTTAAGCTAGCATCAGCAGAAGCCACACCAAAAGCAGGCATCTCACCCGCAACATCAGCATCGGCCAAGTTAACCACGGGAGTATTGCCGCTAATTCCTGAGATGTAAACCGCATCCCCTTTAGAAATAGCTTCTCCTGCTTGAGCCTTAAATATATTATTACCGCGCAGTGAGCCAACAAACTCTGGGGCTTCAACGTCACCAGTAAAGGTAGCGCCAGCTAGAGGAGCGTATAAAGATAAATCTATAGCTGTAAGGTCGGGTGGGGTGTATGTGAACACACCAGAGTTATAGGCTAAAGCAGCCGTTCCGACTGCCGTAGTAACAACACTTAAATCACCTGACTCTAACTTATCGGTGTTGAGATTGGTAAAGTTAGCATCAACTTCATTATTAGTTAGGGGCGAGCCTTTGCCCGACCTTGTAGTAATCGTAGACATTGGTAACCCCTGCTAATTAAGATGCGCTAAGTGTAATAGTCCAAGTGATCGCCATAGTGTCGTTAGCGCCCTTGTTAACAACAGGGAACACGGTTCTACATAGCATGGTTCCGCTTGAAGCTGCGTTAAACAATCCCGCTTCAGTAACCGCACCAGTGCCTTCGCCAGCTTCAAAAGAAGATACGTAAGTTACGGTGTTAGAACTAGCCGTTGTGGAGTCCAAAGGCTCACGAGCGCCCAGTACAGTGCCCAAGTCGGTGTTAGACGCCGCTGGAGTAGCTGTGCCAGACCCTACGGCCATGTGGCTCATTACGCCCGCAGTAGCGTTAGCCATACGCGAGCATATAAATGTTAGACCTGCGGACACGATAAGATTCTTCTCTTCGCGGCGCTCTTTAACCTTACCATCCTTATCAAGTACGGTTATTACAAGGTCACCTTTTAACTTTACTGTTTCATTAATCATATTACACCTCAAAAATTTCTGCTAAAGCCGACGTAGTCTTCCGCGAAGTAGAAAAGATTATCTACATAGTCTGTACCGTACAGTAAACCAGAGTCGGCTATGGAAGCTGAGTCACTGTTTGCTATACCGACCGATTTTACATTAGAATCAGAAGTATATCCATTGTCTGATACATCGGTAGCGAATAATACACTAGCAGCGTCGTTTACGTCAGCCGTGTCTTGTCTATCTAGCTCAGTGTCAAACGTCAGTTGTTCACTCTGAAGGACTAACTCACTTAGCGCTTTGTCGCTGCTGAAAGTAGTTACGTCAGTGATACCCACCGCTTCTAAGAACTCTCTATCGTACCCAACCTGCAATGCAGGAGAGTCCGCTACACTACCTAGATCGACGGTGACCTTAGTGAAAGTCATTGTCTGATCGTCGTCTAGTACCGCTTCCCCGTCGAAGTCGTCTGTAGCCGACAGAGAATCGTACAGATTAGTGGATACGTCGAACGTAATAGTGTCCGCCTGCCCCACCGTCTCACTAAGTACCTTATTTGGCGCTAGTAAAAATATGTCATTGGCTGCGTTAAAGGCAGCGAAGTCAGCATGATTACGCAAGTAGACTGTCTCGAAAGACAACGAATCACTGAGCGCCGCCGAGTCTGACCTAGCCGTGGTAAGGTTAAACAGTTCTAAGTCGGTGACCGTACCTGCGTCGTCGAAAGACCTAATGAAATCTACTTGTCTATCTAGAGAATCAGAAACATCCGAGGGGCTGAAGAACCCCTTCGCTGGGCTAACACTTATCAGCTCGCTAGCAACGCTTGTATCCTGTAGTAATTTAGACAGGGCTAAGCGGTCAATACTATCATCAAACAACGCGCTGTCAGCAAGTGGCCTAGTGGTAGCCATTGCGAGTAGCTCTGTGCTACTAACTTCTTCTATAAGCCCTTTACTCAGTATAAGCGAAGTAAAGTCAGTTAGCGCCGCCGCGTCAACAGCGTCATGCCTAAGCAAGAAAATACCTAGCTCAATAACTGTAGGGGTAATGTTAGTGTAGGACACCACAAACGAAGCGGCTAAACTACTGACGTCAAACGTAGCTGTGGTACTAGCTAGTTCGTACGTAGCTTTTACATAGGAAACGTCATACGTAGCGTCAGTGACGGACACGTCGAAAGACGCATCAGTGTTACTAACAGCGAAGGAGGGGCGTACAATCTTGAGATCAGCGTCCACTAGGTGCCACCGCCCTAGTCGAAGTCGTTACGTACTTTGAACTTAACTAAGTCATAAACAGTCTGTATGCCACCAGTAGAGAAGGTTATCTCAAGCTCACCCTCGTAAAGCCCGCTTTCGTCGAACGAGTTACCAGTGAACGGGATTAAAACCGCGCCGCCTTCTGGGTCAGAAACAACCCCAGTTATAGTGGATACTAGCTCAGTGCTACCAATAAGCCGTACGCGTAGACGTACAGTAGCGCCGGTCAGGTCTATGTAAGCCCATGTATCTGAGTTGTTGGCGTCGTAGGTGACTCCGTCGGGACTAGCGCTAGAGTCTTTTAGGACAAAGCGCAGGTCAGGAAGAGTATCGCCTGTAACTAATTTTAAGGTGTCTAAATAGGCCATTATTTACCCCTAAACAGTGGGACTAACTCCGGTTAATCCTTTAATCTCTACGCCTAGAGCATTACCGAAAGCGCCGTAGTGGGCCTGCGCGCGTTGCGCGTTGCCAGCGTATTCACTATCTTTGGTGTACGCGCGGTAAAGGATGTAATCCATGACGATGTTGCCATAAATGTCTGGCAAGTCGATGTTACCAGTTACGTCAGTGAAGTCAGAACCATCGGCAGGCTCAGCTACGTCGGTAGGGTAAGCTGAGTAGCTAATATCTAGGATGGTGGTTACCAGCGCAGGCGGGTAAACAAAGAAAACTTTGGGGTCACGAGGGTCGTAAGTGTAGTGAACCGCGCTGACATTGCCTGCGAGGTTATACCAATTAGGAATCTGCGAGTCTAAGACTTCACGAGGAACCATCCTAACCGATGAGTTATTACTAGCGACAGCGGAGTTTCGTATGATGTCGATTAGCTTAGCGCCATCTGTAGGCAGCGACTGCTTCGCGCCAGCCACACAAGTTTTAGCCGCGTTCTTAATAGAAGCGTCCGGGCGATATAAAATAACTTCTCGTTGGCCGTCGTTGAGGTAGCGTACTAGCTCAGGGATTGGCCATCTTACCGACGTAGTATCCTGTAAGGTATCTACTACACGGCGGATAATTGATTGTGCTGAAAGTGCCATAGTTTACCTCACTAATGGTCTAGGTTTAACGCGCGTACCGCCACGGATTCTTCCATGGTAGCTTTCTATTTTGCCTTGTGAGCATTTCTTATCCGCTAGCATTCCCATGTTTGCGGCTAAAAGCTCGTTAGTAAACGGCATGTTAGGTATTCCGGCCAGCTTAGAAACCGCTCCGGCAACAATGCCCTCACTCCAGTAGTCAAACAGGTCGTTCTCTACTGTGCTAGCTAACATTGTAGGGGCGTAAGCAGCTGTAACCACGACGGAATAAGCGTCGTCTGGTAGCGGATAAAAGTTAAGAACTAACTCAGAGTCCACTCTAGTCGTAAAAAACCCAGTTGGTTTGCCCGTTATAGCAGTGTCGTACATCGGCACATCTTCTTCAAAGATGCCGCTTATTTCTCTGCCGTCCACAGTAACGCTAATAACCCTAGAAACCCTAAGCTGGTTGTTAGGGGTTTCCAAGTCATACCCTTTAAGGCCTTTTACGGTCTTAAAAGCATCTGAGGTCTGACGCAGTGTAAGCGAAGAATCGCAGAACTTTATAGCGGAGTCGAGAATAGCCTGTCGAGCTAAAGGCTCGGAGCACCCTATTACGTAGGGTAATACGCGTGGAAAAAAGCTGTCTATGCTAATCATGGCTCGACCTAGGTGCTATAACGTTTGTGCAATTCTACCAATTATACCTTGGTTTTACGAGCACTTGTTACTGATTTGTCTGCCACGGGTGCCACTTTAGGTTTAGCGGCTGCTTTTTCCGCTTTGGCTATATTAACTTCTGTCTCTAGCTTTACGCCAGCTTCAGTTGGCTCCCACTCATTATCTATGAGGCGAGCTACGATAATTATTTTGCCGTCGTGTGTTACGCGGCCTTTGTTAGCTAAAATTTCACCGCCCATCTCTGAGAGGAACTTCGCAACGTTCATACTTTTTCTCCGTCAATAAAAAAGGGGGCCAATTGGCCCCCTTGATTGTAACACTAACTTAGCTAGCAGCACCAATCTGGGCTACTACCATAGCTTCAGGCTTAACCACTTTACGACCATATACTGCCAGTCCACGAACGATGTCGCCGAAGTCAGTCTGGTTGCGCAATGGCTCAGTCTTATCAACAGTCATAGCGAAAGATACAGCAGCCTTAGTACCGGCAATCATGGTACGACGGGCTTTTGCGTTAGTAAGAGTAGCACCACCAGAGACAGGTGAAAGGCCAGCAACTAAAGCCTTACCAGCAGCGCCTTTAGGCAGGAGGTTAGAAACGTATACATTGAAACGATCCAACATACCGATCTTACCAGTACGAACAACACTTGACTGATCGCCAGTGAAGTAGGCCTGAGCAATATCAGACTGCATCAACAGGTGACGGTCGAATGGAGAGATGATTAAGAAACGGTCATCTTCAGGAACGTTCTGCTCGTCAAGTGCAGTAGACATACGCAGGATAGCTTTGAGGATGTTACCAGCAGTAGCTTGGTCGATAGGAGCAATATCAGTACCTAGGTCGTAGGCAGCTGAGATAGCACCGGCAGTACCACCTTCGTTAGCAGCAGCTGGGCCTTCGGTTACGAAAGAGTTAAAGAACACTTCGTTTTCGATGGAGATTTTCAACTGCTTAGCAGCATCTTCGGTGAACATGTTCATTAAGTCCATGTCGGCCTGATATGCCAGTACGTCGTTTACCTGAACGCCGAAGTACTTACCTTTGTTAACCTGCATGTCTTGGAAGCTCGGAGTAGGAACTTCGTAGGACAAGTTCTGGCCAACAGTGTAGTCAGAGATGCTGATAGAAGGAGCCAGACGGATACGTACGGTATCGCCTTGGTTCTTAAGCTCGCCTTCGTAGTCAGTGTTGGTGACTTCAGAAAGGATGGTGTTCTGGTAAAACTTGGACAGCAGCTTGCCTGACCAAAGAGTTGGGATAAACGCACCGGAGTACGAAGGAGTAGTGTCAAACGCGCCACTACCTGTTACGGGATATACAATAGCCATGATTGGCCTCCAAAAGATTAAGAGTTAGGTTATGCTGAAACACGACCATTCGTGAATGCAGCATCAATTTCAGCTTCAAGTTTGTTAGCTTCATCGAACTTACCAGACCCATTCAATGTCGCGGCTTTCTTAAACATACGCTCAATTTGGGCGTTAGTGTAATTCTTGCCTGACTGCGACGTTGTAGTGGAACTAGATGCGGTACGACTTGGCTGAATCTGACGTTCAAGCTCTTGTGTTTGCTTGGGTTTCTCGTCGGGTGTTGGCTCTACTTGACTTGACCGGAACATGTCAACGTAGTGTGCTACACCTTCTGCGTCACCTGTGGCAAACGCTTGTTGCGCTACCGAACGGCGGGGGCCTCTTAACACTGGGTCTACTTCGTCTAACCACGCAACCCACTTGGGGTTGTCGTTTAACTGATCGAAATCAGGGACTAGTCGATGTAAACGATTCTGAAAAGAACTCTCCGCTACTCTGCTGTCAGTAGTACCAAGTTGCTCACGCATCTTGTCATTTTCCGACTGCATAGTATCCAGTTTTATCTGGAATTCAGCAGCAACTTCGCGCGCAACCTTACGCTGAACTTCAATAAGGTCTTCGCCAAAGTTTTTGACGTCATCATCTGTCACCAGTTTTTCAGCTTGCTTAACAACTGCTTCCTTAGTTTTAAGAGATGCTTGTAGCTCTTCGAGCTGGGTTGACATGTCTTTTACTTTGGAATGTAGCTGCGGAACCTCTTTATCGTACATACCCTGAAGGGTTTTGTACTTTTGCTTCCATACAGCAGCGTCTTCGTCTGGTTTTTTAGGCTGTTCTTCAAGCTCAGCAACTTCAGGTTCTGGAGTTTCTTCAACTACTGGCTGTGCTTCGGGTTCTTCTAGGGTTTCAACGACCTTTTCTACTGTATCAGTATCGGGTGCTTCGTCTGTAACCTCTGTCTCACCTTTCAGCTGCTTTTCTATTGCTTCAATCTCTTTCATCTGTCTTTGCACTTGCTTGGGTAAAGCCATAACAATCTCCTTTAAGCTCCAACTCTGTCTTTAGCTCCTATAACGGTGTGCCGCTGACGTAATGGTTTGCTAGGATTAAAAAAGCGTCTTTATAGACGCGCTAACACCTCTTGCGATTTCTCAACCGCTTCGAGGAATTCTTTCAGGACACTAGCCTTGCCTTGAAGCCTATGTATCATTACCGGATCATCCGCTAAAACTAGCGAGTCTTTAACCTCGGCTAGCTTAGCTTCAAAAAGCTCCAGTAAGGCGGCATTATCTGCTACTTTGCAGTGGTAAAGCGCCTGTACGTGCTTCTTCTTAGGCTTGTGCCCTATAAACATGGTCATTATATACTACTCCCTGATATGTCCGTCAAGCCCCGTTAGGCCTTGGCGACATAGTATTTCCTTCTCTGCCGCCTACTTGCGAGCCATCTGGGAGCATATTCTTCGGCTGCATAGCTGGGCCTTGCTGCTGACCTTGCTGCTGACCTTGCCCAGTAAGCATCGCTAGCTGCTCTTGTAGCTGCGCGATAATCTGCGACTGCTGCTGTAGCTGGCTGGCTTTCTCACGATCAGGAACGATCCTATCAGGGTTGGTATTAAGGTTGAGCGCCGCGTCACGTAGAAGTTCCGCTGCCCCATCCATACCTACAATCTGTTGCGCCATCGGGCTGTTAAGCACTAACTGCAAGAACTCGTTCTTACGGATGGCTTCAGCTTCCTTAACTACCAAGCTGCTAGCGCCGCGTGCGCTAATGTTCAAGTCGCCTACCAAATCAGGGTCATCTGCGTATCGCAGGTTGTCGTGATAAAGGCGCTCAATGGCCGGTACGATGACTTTCTTGTCTATGTTATTGATTACCTGCTTAATGCCTTTACCGGCGTTAGAGATCATCATGGACAGCCCTGAGCTTGTTCTACCAGCCCCCGGCGTGTGTCCGCCCGTCATGTACTTTGGAATCATTGTGTCTTCGTCAGCACGCTCTGAGAACTTCTCAAAAACGGCCATAAGCTCTTGCGCGTTGCTGCTAGGCTGGAAGAAGGATAGCGGTGGAGAGCCGTCGTTGTACTCTGAACTCTGGAACTGCCAAATCTTCCACGGGTGCATATCAGAGATATCTTCTCCGGCAGGTAAGCGGCTAATGTTAACGCCAACCTGTGGGCCAGAAGAGATACCCATGTTATTCGCTAGCGCGCGAGCAGTAGCGTTAACCATAGACTGAGAGTCACGACACAGATCGCCAACGCCTTTACCTGCCACAGAACCGGGCTTAGATTCGTAAGACGTTAAGTAGTAGGGCTTGCGACCAAGCGGGTCGTAGTTAAGGACAGCACGGATAACAGTGCCGCCAATCAACCATACTTCGCAAGGGTAGCTAAGTGACTGATCTTCAATGTCTTCTTCTGGTACGCCCCACTCTACGAGTAGCTTGCCAGAGATGCTGTCCCACAACTGAAGCGCGTCAATCAGGTCGTCAGTGTTAGTAGCTTCTGTAGTGTTCTTGCCTTCCGCAGTAGCGCGTGCGGAGTCAACCCACAACCACTCGTCTAGCCCGCCGCTACCAAAGTCTGCCAGCACGGTACGAATAGCGTCGTTGTTGTAGCCCGGAACGTCTAGCAAGCTCTGTAGGTTCTCGGAAGTCATACGGTGGCGTTCAATTACGAACCCATCGTTAACATCCCAAGCCCAAGGTGCCCAATAAAGGTTGAACGGGTCTACGCGCTCCCACTCGTTTCGGATTACTTCAGCAGGTACAAGTTTGTTGTCTTCCCACTTCATTACTTTGCGGCGACGTTTTACTGGGCCTTTTAGCGCAGCGAACGGGAAAGTAACGATGTCTTCAATAAATTCGTTAAACGCTTCATACCAACCACCCTCAAGTAGTTGATCCTCCATCTTCCGCTCCATGCGACCGACGCGTTTCTCGGCTTCTTCCTTATTAAGCTCCATCGCTTCGTCTTGCATCTTCCGCGCGATGTCTGCTAAGTCTTCTTCAGTCGGCATAGCCCCAGTAGACTGCATAGCCTGCATAAGCTCTTGGCTTAGCTTAGCTTCTAGTCCTTGGGTTACTTCCATAGGTAAATCTGGCTCTGGAGAAGAGTCCATAGACCAAGGCTTGTCGCTACCAGTGCCTAATAGAGTGTCACGTAGCCAACTAGTCGCTGCACGACACTTGACCGACGTAAGCTGCACGAATATATCAGACCCACCCTGAGACTCTATTTCAGCCTGAATTTGGGGGTCGTAGTCGCCGTTACGCTGCCTAACACACTGCAACATACGCTCTTCAAGATCACTTCGGCCATCTTTAGCCACTTCCCATCTTTTGCGAACGTGAGAGGCTAGACCCTGAATATAGTCTTCTTGTTGTAGCTTGTCGTTGCGCGCTTTCGACTGACGTTCAAGGTCAGCGGAGCTAGCTACAGGTATTAGGGCCATGGCCATAATCTATTCCTATTTTTTAGCTTTCGGCTTAACTTTCGGCTTTGGCGCAGCTTTTTTCTTAGCGGCAGCGGCTTTTAGCTTCGCGACCTGCGCAGCAGCTTGCTTTGCGTTATGCGGGTATGCTGTAGATTTCATTAACTGTTCTCCAAAGGCGAATAGTGTGAATTGTATCAGTCACACGTTATTTTTCAAGTATACACGTACTTCACTTTCTTTACTTCTCTTCTTTGCGTAGAAGCCACTGACCCACGAACTTGTAGGTCAATTATGCTGTCAGCGTACTGATTGGCATCGTGGATGTGCGAATACTCATTCTTGTCGGGTTTATCTTCTAATTCACCGCTACGCTTCTTTTTGTAGCGATAACCGTGGTTGAAACCACGAAGTAGCATCTGGCAGCTCTTGTCGATGAGGTACATGGCCTCACCTTCAAGATGCTGGGATAATAGCCGCTCTACGGCTTGGATTCTGTACTCTGGCTTGTTCGACGGCGGTTTTACGCACTTATAGCCCGCTGCACGGAGGGCATCGACTAGTGTCATCTCGTTTAGCTGTTGTTTCATAAAACCGGCGGGGTCAGGGGCGCAAATAAGCTCATGTCCGGGGTAGAACCTTGAAACGTGGGGCGTCAACTTCGTTCTAATGAACGTCTCGATGCCCATATTCTCAGAAGTGACCTCACTAAGCGTCATAACCCGTCCACGAGGGTCACGCTGCTTAAAAATTGCACAAGGTGTGCGCCCGAAGTCAACTCCGACGATAATTGGGTAGTCTGGTAACGGTATCGGCTGTAATTCCGACTCCGCTACGTGAAAAGAGGGTACGAAGCTTCTATGATAAACCGGAGTGCCAGCAAGTGAACGACCAAACTTATTGCGGATATAAACGTCAGTCCAATCCTCAGTTTTGCCTTCTGCCAGCTTTTCATAGTACCCCTCGATCAAATTGGCAGTCCAATCTGCCTCATCTGATAAAGCGTCCGGCTGCATATAAATTTTAGCCGTTTTGGGCGGCTCGGTCATGTATTTTTCCCAAAACGTGTCAGTATCCGGTGCGTTTGTCGCGCCCCAGATGTGAGCGTTCGGTTTTCCTTCATCATCGACGCATCCGCCTCTCGCTACCGACGGGAATCGCCCAACTCGGCCTTGCAAGGCGTTAAAAATGTCTGGATGGATTTCTCGGTACTCATCTAGGATACCGAAGGAACATTCTAGCGATAATAGCCGTCTAACGTCGTTTGCGTCGTCCAAACCACGAAAAAGGACTTCACATTCCACGTCATCGTACTTTAGGATGAAGTTTTTGGACGTTCTAGCGTAAGAACCGGCCACACCTTCTGGAAACCACGTCATAAACGTCGGAATCGTCGCATCTGTAAGCATCTGGTTGGTATTTCGCACCACAACCGCTCTAGAACGCCTAATTCCGTCCTTTCCGGGCCGCATTTTACTCGCATGGAAGGCAATTTTCATCATCGCAGCGGACGATTTTCCCGACCCAACTGGCCCTGAAATGAGCGAAATAAACTCCTCACAGGTCAAAAATGGCACTAATGTTGCCGACGGATTGTAAATAACTGCGTTGTCACTCATTCAAGGACGTCCTCACCAGCGTAAGTGTAGTCATCGGCCTCATCGAACAGGCCATCGAGCTTTTTCTCTATATCTTTCTGGTCTACAACGTCAACGGGCTTTAAATAGTCCTCGTCCACGGCGGTTAGCGCCGTAATTTGTTTCTTAACATGAACTTCTTCGCCTAAATACACACTAGAGTGTACATTTTCCCCCGATTTGTTCATTTCTGAACACTCAACACTTTCTGGCGGGTTATTTTCCTCTTCTTCAACACTTTCTGGCGTTATGTCGATGATATTGGATTCTTTGGGCGCTTTTTTCACGGGTTCTGGTATATTTATCGTAATACTAAACCCACTACCCACCGCAAGCTGCGTCACGTCTTTACGAGGTTTAAGATCACCCCATTCGACTAGGTTTTCGATCATCTTGGCACGCACTGGTGCGGGAACGTCACTGTCTCTAGCCATTTTATAGGCCATAGGCAATAAGTCCTCTGCTAGAAGACGCGATTTTGCTGCAAAAGAGAAGCCCGACTCAGTAAGTTCCTTAGTATACGCGTCTACATAACGCGTAAATTGCGGGTCACTACCTAAATCATTGTATTCTTGCTGTGTTATGCCTTCGCTTGCCAAGACCTCTGTGATCGGACGATTCGCGCCAACCTGATTTCTTGAAACAGCTAAAGCTACAGAACGCATAAGTGCGTCCGCGTAAATGCCGCTGTGCATAGATATACCTTAAGTTGTCAGGCGAGTGTACTCCCGCTTTTATTTTGGCGCAAGTGGTCGCTTACTAAAATCACGTGGCTGATATGTGAGTGAGGGGAATGACTTGGAAAAAACAGGAATTTTTATGCGCTCAACGGATATATGGGGTGTGGTGGGGGGTGGGGGTGGGGGGCCTCTACCCCCTGTGTTGTAGTGTGTTACTATCATGTAGATGATGATGTAGTCCTTGACGTGTTTGCCACGTGACGTATAATAGACCCATCAAGACGAGACAACGACTTGATTTACTTAACTACTTATGGGAATAAGACAATGGAAAGATTTGATTTCACAGACCGCAACAACATACGTGCTCTCGTTGACGCTTCAGCTCGGGCCGTTAACGATCAGTACTCCGATCTACGTAAGGCACGCGAAGACCAGCGAGAAGGCACTGGTACTCAAGGGTTCGTCTACATGAAGATGAGACAGCACGAGGAAGCATCGGCGCTAAACTATAAGCTGCAAGCCGAGTGGAACCTAGTGCGCGCCGACCAAGACGAGATGGACGCCACGAGCGCAGTGCATCACGCCAGAGTCAACGAGTACCGCGCTTGCGCCGCTACATATCTAGCGAGAGCCGAAGAGTGCATAGCCGAGGCAGAGAACTTCAAAACCGAGTGGCTGGCCAGCACTGACTAATCCCTGAGAGTAGTACCCTGACCCACTTCGGTGGGTCTTTTTTTGCCTGCCTGCCTAGCTACTATCATGTATACAGATGACATATGGGAGAGGATGTGCTGGCCTGTGGAGCCTAACTACTATCATGTAGAAGATGATTTTTCCTTAATCCCGCGGGATTAGTGGTTGACATATCCGTCACGTATGTATAGTATGTCTACATCGAATGGCAATCCAGCTGCTCGATTTACTTACTTACTTTATAGGTGATTTAAATGGCTATTATTAAAACAGTTGCGCCCACAAAAACTCTCGCGCCCATCGAAGCGGTCTCCGTATCATTAAAGGCCGCGTGCAAGGCGTCCGGCTCAATGCTTCAAGCGTGTAAAGAAGCGGCGAAAGCGGCGGCCCGTCAATTAGACGCGAACCTCCCATTAGCGGAGCGCATCAACAAAGTAATGCTTTGCTACAAAGATGTTATCGGCGGTGACAATAATGTCCGCGCTAACTTCAAAGATGGCTTGACCCTGCTAGCGTGCTCTCAAGCGCCGGTGACAATTGAAGTAAAAGGCGAAGAGGTTCACACGACGGCAGGCGAAGCGCTGGAATTGCCAAAACACGCGATGAAAGCGGCGGCGAAAGCGGTACGCGACGATAACGGCCTAGGCCGCGCGACTCAAAAGCGGGAGCCAAAAACGCCAGTAGCGAAAGCGCCAGTAGCTACGCCGGTTGACCAAATGATGCGAATTATTGCGAGCAACATCGAAGCGGGCGAAGTCGCATTTATTGCGAAGCTGAAAGCCACACTAGCGGCGAACGGATACTTGCTAAAAAAGAAGTAAGCCACACCCAACCCAACTAAACCCGCTCCGGCGGGTTTTTCCGTTTTTTCTGAAAACACCTGACTACTATCATCTTATAGATGACGCAGTGAGCAAATGACGCCGCGCCTACTATCATCTTATAGATGACAAAACGCGCTTAATCCCATGGGATTAGGTGAATAGATGATATGTTCCTGACGTATTTTGTAGATTGGAATTATCGTTATAAATCAATGACTTAGCCTAAATTAGATGAGATTGAAATGGCCAATCTACAGTTCGTGTGACTGTAATATCTAGGACGTGTAAAAACCCCTTACAAATCAAGGGCTTGCGGCACTTAGCACTGTCGAAAAAGCCCCTATATATATATTTAGTTTATAGATAAGATATATATATAGAGCACCCCTGAGATTCTGGGCGCTCAAAGGCCACCAAGCCGAGTCTGGCATTCTTAGCTTTATAGATTTCCGTTCGTTGTTTTTTTCCATCTATTCATCTAATGTCTTATAAATCAAGCACTTAGCGTTATTTCCCAATCTACGATTTTTACTAATGTGAGGAACGACGCGGCATACAGGGCAACCCCCTTTTCTAGCGTTTCATCTAATCCTTATAAATCAAGCACTTGGCGCGATCTACAATCTTTAATCCCATGGGATTAGCGTGCTCAATCGTAGACTGCGGGGAAATAGACGCCTCTTTTAGTTTAGATTGCCTAGGATTGCACAACACGTCACCGTACAGACAAAACTGTGATGTGCGTATCTGGTCAAACTCACTCGCGAACTGGCCGGAAAATGTCCGTCTAATCTATTTATTACGTGACTGACAAGCACACTGTTCATTTGACATAGAACGCCAATAGTGAGACAATAACATCGTGGCTCGGGGTTCGGATTTTTTAGCCATTTGACGGCTCCGATGCCATCCTTTACTTACTGACTAATCCCATGGGATTAAGGAACTTATTATGAACGAATTAATTTGGGGCAAGCTAATTGAACAGATCGTATCTGACATAGAAACTAGCGACTGTTCGGCACTGTATGACCTATTGTCTTTGTTACCCGACGGCATTGTCGAGTCGTATTTACAGGAGGACTTACTATGAATAACGAAACCATCCGCGCATTAGCCACTGCGGAAGATTTATACGATGCAAAATGCAAAGCGATCGAACACTTCAAAGTCGCCAAGAGTAAAACAAACCTTGTCGCAGTAGAACCAGCATATGACGACGATGAGAACTGCGTAGGTTGGATCGCATTCTATAACCGACAAAAAGTCGAGATACTACGACGCGTAAATTGAATTACTTACTTACTAATCCCATGGGATTAAGGAACTTATTATGAGCATGACCAATAGAGATTTAGCGCAAAAAGCTGCTGGGATGTGTCT
>Ga0208643_1001265_pt1 | contig 14482 bp, 13 predicted proteins | sample VirMetDEL_Nov_12_FD_184516 | JGI IMG/M metagenome (GOLD analysis project Ga0208643, IMG submission 184516) | Aqueous microbial communities from the Delaware River and Bay under freshwater to marine salinity gradient to study organic matter... | ecosystem: Environmental > Aquatic > Marine >... | reverse complement strand
TTTAGAGATGTATTAATTAGCAAACTAGGTACGATGCCAACTACAGAGGATGTAATTAATGATGCTAGTTCTAATACGGATAATTTAAGTTTAGAGGAATATGCTGCTTCTGAATCTAACCGTAGAGCATCTGGTGGTATTGTAGAAAGGTTAACTGACTGGGGTAAGACCGAAGGTGTCGGCTCACTATGGAAGAAATGGTCTACGTCTATTATGAAGGGTGACAGTACTGCTGGTGTCTTTACAGGTACTTTAAGTACTTTAATAGGGGCTAATCGCGCCGTTAATGGTGGGTCTATTGAGGAAAAGCAACGGGATGTTATTGCTGCTGTTGGTAGTAAATTCTTGGCATCTCATGAGCTATCTTCCAAGTTTAACGGTGCTAAACCCAGTGAGATTACTTCACTGCTTAGTAAGCCTGCTATCCAAAAGGTTATTGCTCATGTGGCAGGCCATATGGAAGTATTTAATGCTAAGACCCCTGAAGAGGTTACAAAGAACCTTGATGTTTCCGCATTGCTATCTGAAGATAATAAAAAGTATGCCAATGGTATTATTTCTTTGACTTCTAAAATTAAGGACACACTTAATGAATACAATCGTATAACTAAGTCTAGCTTATCTATGGAAGAATTCCTTAATAATCACTCGATTAATAAAGACAAAGTATCCAGATCTCGTTCTGAGTTTACTAATTTAATGCAAGCACATTTAGGGCTTACACCAGACCAAGCTAATGAGGCTTACTTATCTATTACTGACAATCAACATGTTAACTCGCTTGAGGATTTGTTTGACCCGTTTGTAAATATGAACAACCCATTGCTGAATATTAAAGCTAATCCTAAGCAGGCGCTTAATCTACCCACTATCAAACCATTGTTTGCTAAGTTTTTAAACTCAGATATCCTTTCTAATGCAGGTGCTTTGGCGGGAAGAGCTGGCGCTGTATATGCAAATAAATTTTTGATAGGTGATAAGGGTTCTCATTTATCAGCTCTGCTATCTCAAGCTGTTAAGGAAAAAGAAATAACTGAGGAGCGTGCTTCAGCTATGGCATACCAGTTAAAGGATTGGTTGGACATGCGTAATGGTAAATACCATCGTATTGATAACCCGTACATCAAGGGCGCTCTTGGCTTAGTTAACTTCTTGTCTACAGTATCATCATTACCTTTGGCAGCCATCTCATCTACTGTTGAGTTTGCTCAAGTGTATCGTCACCTTAACATGCCTCAAGGTTTGAAAGCTACTCGGTACCTATTAGAGGGTACTGGGAAAGAGCTATCAAAGATCCTTGAGTTGCTGGGTAAGGAGCCTAGAGCCAACAACTATGAGACCTCATTGTTTCAAGCTGGTCTTTTGCATGATGGTGGAATGGGTACTCGTAATGACGTCATGACTAATTACTTTAGTAAATGGACTGAGGGTTTTTTCAGGATGACAGGTTTAACTTCAGTTACCAGTATAACTAGATATGCAAAGTTAGCTATTGCATCTGATGCCATGAACAGCTGGTTAGATACTGTTCGAAATAGCGATACTATTAATCCAGATCAAGCAGCAATTGACGCTAGGGAACACTTGCAACGCATTGGTGTTGATGTGGATTTTTGTGTTAACCAAAGTGGGCCAATGACTGAAGAGCTACAGCAAAAGTTTAATGAGGAGATGACGCGTGGTGCTCACTCTTTTGTTGCTGAAGCTGTTATTCACCCTACTAAAATGAATCGACCTAAGTTTTATTCAGATCCATACCTGCAGTTGTTTACTCAATTTCAAGGATACACATCAGCATTTACTGCGAATGTACTACCTTTGTTACTTAAAGATTTGAATAAACGAGGATCAGCTGATCAAGCAAACGCTGCTGCTGCTATTGCGATGATGATGGCTCTGGCATATATGGCAGCTTATCTAAAGGATATGATTAAGTATGGTGAGAGTCCACCCGAGTGGCTTAAAGACGATAAGAAGTTTCAAAGGTATATTGGCCAAGTTGGTATTCTTGGAACTGGTCAACGTATTTGGGATACCTTTTCACCTATTTTACAAGACAACCAAAGGAAAAGTGTTATGGCTTCAGGCATTGCTGCGATTACAGATCAAAGCCCTGCACTATCTTTTATTAAGAAGATTGATGATGCACTATCAGCACCCGCTGGTAGTCAAATTAGCAAGACAGCTAGACTGCTGCCTGTCTTTGGCACATCTCCGGCATTTGCCAAAGAGTTACAAAAAGTTTTAGGAGAATAATATGGCAGGAAAATTTAGTGGTTTAAATATTAGGGGTCGGGAAGAAGTAGTTCCTCAAATGAATACTGCAAGTCAGGCATTAGAGTCTGAGCTTGCACGCAAAGGGGTACCTCTACCAGCACCTGTAGAAGCACCACCAGAGGAAGCTGATTATAGTTATGCCAGAGCAGCTGCCCAAGCCCCTATTCCAGAGAATAGGCAACAGGCGGCTAGTGCTGGTACACAAGGTGGAATAACACCTACTGAAGAGCAAATGGCAGCTCAGTCAGAAGAATCACAGTTTAAGCTTTATCCAGAAGAAGCTCAAGGTGATTTCTTAAGTTCATCGGGTAAGCCAAGGACATACGAAGAAGTTCAGCGCATTAATGCAGAGGAACAGCGTAGACAAGCGGCTGATGCTAATGCGTCTAATGTTGAATGGCAGGATAAACAGCAATTTAAAATGGCTTATCCTCGTGCAGGTGAAGCTAGCAATGAAGGCGTGATTCATGATTCCGCATTAATGGCTTCATCTGCTATGGCTAAGATGGATACAAGTGTTGTTGCTGGTAGTAGTAAGATGCCTGTTGCTCTTTCAGGTATGACTCAGCTTAAAGTTGGTTTGAATGCTGATGCTAAGAAGGCAAGTAATATCTCGGTTGCTGCTATTGCTTTAGCTTTACCTATCATCTCAGGGGCTAGCCGCACAGAAGATAATATGGTAATTGATACACCTGAAGCGGGTTCATTCTCCGCTTTCCTTCAGGAGAGTGGTGGAGAAGCTTGGCAAGTTAAGTCAGTTGGTGGTGGTATTGAGCTTAACCAGCTATATGATATGGTTGGTGCTGCTGCTATTAAACTTTCTAATACTAGCAAGGTTAACTCAGAAGGTAAAGCAATTGATCCTCGTTCAGTACCACAGGCAAACATCTCTCCGCGAGTAGCAGGCGCTATTATTGTCAAGGGTTGGGCTGATGCTGGGGTTATTTCTCTGGGTAAAACTGCAGAAGGTATTAGCTACGGCTCAATCAACCCTATTCGTGGGCAAGACTTCTACAAGGCATCTCAAGGTGTTGCTGGAATAATTACTGATGCAGGTAAGGGTAAGTCTATGCTTACTCCCGGAACCGCTACTGGTGGTTACGCAGGTGGTCGCCGTAACCTACGGGAAGGTGATCGCAAGAAGGTTAACTATGTTGCGCTTGAAGCTGCCGCTGAAGCTAAACGTATTGGTAGCTCTATTGGTATGGTAACATCACCAGTTAAGGCTTTCTTTGCGGGTATTATTGGTTATGCTTCTTTGCGTGGTCAAGCTGATGCTAAGAAGTTGGTTGGTATCATCCATGATGATCTTCCTGAAGTTGCTTTGCAGAAGAACAAAGGCTGGGCTAAACGCATGGAAGGCTTGGCAGGTCATATCAAGGATAACATGCCTAGGTATGCTGCTTACTGGACAGACTACGGTAGTCAGCGGATGTACAGTGATGCTGCTGATGCTAACCCACAGGCCAACAAAGATTACCGTGCTGTTGTTACACCAATCAACAAACCACCTATTCAGGTACACACTAGCCAGATGCACATGGGTGTCCCTAAAGCCCAAGGCCAAGCTATTCTAAGGAATATTGCTCGTAAAGCTGATAAGAAAGACTTCACAATGACTGCTGAAGAGCAGGAGTTTGCTTTCTTAGCTACATGGGCACACGCAATTGATCTTGGTAAGAAGTATGGGCAAAAGACGGATGGTGTTACTGTAGAGCATTTAGTATCTCTTATTGACTATCAAACACTTTCGGATGCTGCAGCTATTGGTGCTCAACTGAGGAGTATTAATACAGGGGATAGGGATGCCGTGATTTCTTCGCTGCTTAATCCTGCAAACTTTGACCCTAATAATCTTACACCTGCACAGCTAGGTGCTATCAATAAGCTTCTTGCTGTTAGTGATAAAGAAACTTGGGGCTATAGGCTACAGGCGTATCTTGATGCAGATAAATATCTAGAAGCTAAACGTAACAAGGTGGGATTTACACCACAAGTTACTACAGCTATTGACATGAACTCTGCTGGTAGGGCTTTCCTAGGTGCTGACATTGGTAATATTGAGGTTACTAAGCGTATTGGTTTGCTTATGCAAGAGCAGTGGAATGAAGCACAGGTAGATAAGACAGGTAGCACTCAACCCTATGGTTCACCACGGGATTACTTTCTTCAAATAGCTTTGGATTCAGGTGTTGATACAGCATTTGGAACTGTAGATAAAGATTTGGGAGCCAAGATTCGGGAACAGCTAACCTTCTTTAGTGATCCAGATAAGAATGATCGTGCTGCTGCGTTTTCTAAAGATTTTGGTAAGAAAGTTTTGATGACCACCGATTACGGTAAGCCAGCTAACTACCATATAGATAATGCCTTACTGTTCTTGCATGCTCATCCTGAGTTTGCTGACAAGTTGTTGCCCTTATTTAAGAATGATTTAGGCGAGTTAGCTAAAGCAGTTAATGAGGTTTATGCAGCTACCCTGCGTAAGGCGACCAGCATCTGGCAACAGAAGTTACCTAAAGATTTGGTTCGTATAACTCAGATGATGAATGAAGCTTTAGCGCCTGAGGGTTACTATGGTGAACCCCTAAGCCTAGGTGGATTTAAATACGAAGAGACAGGTGATTACACTGAAGTCGCTGGTGAGAGGATTGCTCATACAAAACGTATATTTGATCTTCATGCAGCTGCAGAAGACAAGCGTTCTAAAGCTGAACAGCTTGAGCGTGATGCTCCCGGCCCAGGAACAAGAGCCAGAAATCAAATTGGCCCTATCCTAGGTCAGTACCGTGAATCAGTATTGGTTATGGAGACACTTATTTATATTAATGGTGGCAAGCTACCCAAAGATATGTTGTTTGCATTACCAGTCTTTGATAACTTTGTTCTTGATGCTCACAGTTTCTTGCAGTTTAGGCATGTAGCCAATAACATTATTCTTCCAAAGGTAATGGCATGGGATATCCAATCAAGCATCAAGAAAGACTTTGAGGCAAAGACAAAAGCATTTGATGAGAAGCTTAACAAAGGTGAAGACTCAGTTGATATTGGTTCTACTGGAGAATATTACGGTGTTCTTTATAACTTAGATGCTGAGTATAAATATATGAAGGATTCAGACCCTAAAGATATGTCTTATGGGCTACGTCAACTTTATGAGTTGCTTCATAATCCTGCGTCAGGTTATATACCACCCTCAGCTACTAGACCTGACAGTATCTTTATGACTAAAGCACAAATTAAGAATGCTGTTCATACATTTGCTAGAGCAAAGATGTTTGTTAAGTATAGTGAAAATGCTAACCCTGTTAACTTGCTAGACAAATGGGTTAAACAAGGCTTGATTGCTAAACATGATTTACTGTCTAGACTTAAAGACACATTTGCTAGAGGCCGTGCTCACTTCATGACATAGGCAATATAAAACCCCACCGCTAGAGTAATCTAGTAGTGGGGTATTTTTTTCTATTTAGTAGCTAACAAGCCATCAAATTGTTTTCGGGCTTGTGTTCGCAATGAGCCTGCTTCTTGTGAGGCTTCCTCAGAGGTGTATTTATGGCCTGTCTCAGGGTTAATAATACCTTGAAGGTCTTGCAGGCTTTTAGTGTGGATAAGATCCATAACATGAGTAGCTACTCGTGGTGTGTATTTATAGGCATCAGGGATATAGTATCCTGCATCCTCCATGTCTTGTTGGAAGTGGTCATCCGTATAATTGGTATCACCCCGAAGGGCTTGCATATTAAAACTTTTCATTATTTCATGCTCCTTCCGAGAGTTGCTTTAACTTTCCAATGTAATTTACTAAGGTCACGCATATAGTCTCCAATCAAAGTATTCAATCCACCACATTCACTTGAGTTATCAAACAACCACTGAGCATTACGCAGGAGTGTATCAAAGTCATCAGACAATTCAGTGAACATTGTCTTACTTGGCTCACCAATCTTAAGGCACTCATTCACCTCAGAGATATCTAGGATAGCTTTCAAAGAGCTTGGTGCTGGCTTATCCATCTGACGAATCTGCTCACCAAGCATATCATGTTGTGCCCAGAGGAAATCATAGATCTCATTCAGCAGACCATGGTCTTGAACGAAGGTTGGTCCTTCCACATTGAAGTGGTAGCCATGTGACTTGTAGTACACTACAAAGTTATCTGCAAATAGATTACGGAGAGGAAATACCAATGAAGATGTTGGTTTACTTCCGGAGAGTGGTGCTGTTGCCATTATTTATTTTCCTTGATTGGTTGTTGAATTGGTTTTTTACCAAAGATAGCATCATAGTTATCTTGGTAGTTCTTTTCATCGGTAGGTCGTCTACCTGATCCTTTACTCATTCTACGATCCCCCAGTCATCTGACAACATATCTGTTTGTGATGCCAGCCATCCACATAGCATAGCTCTACGCCCTTCTGAGTTAGTAGTCCACATATCGATGTGTGGTAGTATCTCACATACAGTGCTATCGGGTAACGCTTTCTGGTAAGGTGATCCAGCTCGCAAGAATACTTCGGGTGTTCCGGGGACTAGTACCAGCCACATACCCTTACCATTCCAGCCCTTACGAGCTACCCTATATCCCGCTTTCAGAGCAGCTATAGCATCACCAAAGTTAAGATTATTTAATTGCATTTATTCCTTTATTTGTTGGTCGGTCATGCAGGAATTGAACCCACATTAAGGGGATAGAAGCCCCTTGCATTATCCATTATACTAATGACCGGGTCTCTAATAGGTACCGACTACAGGAGTCAGTATGACTACTGCCTACTCCAACCATGCCTCATATTCTTCAGCCGACATAGCCCCGGAATACTGCTTAACAACTGCCCCATTGCCGTCAGTCATAACGAACGTAGGTACTGTACGGATACCATACTTAACAATCTGTGCTGCCTCATCACGGGCATCAAGGTACTCAAGGTGTACTGCTGTGTGGTCAATATCTTTCATAATCTCTTTCATTCGTTTGCATGGAGCGCAAGTAGTAGTAGTGAACATTTTAATTGTTTTCATTGCTTAATTCCTTATCTAATTCAATTAGTTTAAACCATTCACCGTGTATTCTATATTCCTTGTAGAGTGAGTGGTAAGCTGATTCCAAATATCCTTTGTCAATCAGTACCTTTATTAACTCTATTTTGTTTGGATTTGAATTTTGTAGGTGTTTAAACCTTTGTTCTACATTTTCTGTACAACCTATCTTAATATATTCCCCACAACGAATGAAATATAAATGCCCTTTAGCACGAGCATCTAATCCCTTTCTACCATTTATTCTGCTTGAGCAAGATTTGCATTGGGTTGATTTACCAGTTCTGAGGTTAGAATCTTTAACAACACTTGTATTACCACATTCACACACACATTTGTATAATGAATTATGGTTTTTTGTTTTAGAATCAAACTCTAGAACTGTCCATTTATTAAATTTTTGTCCGATCATAAGTACCTCCTATTAGGTACCGACTAGCGGGAGGTTGTTAGATTTCACACCCGCCACTGCTGCAGGCAAGTGTCTGAGCACCAGCAACATTATCACGATCTTCTGTGAACAAAGACCAGTCAACCATAGGCACTTCCATAGCCATCTGCAGGTAGGTTTCTTCAGTACAATCCTCATACGGAGCTTGTTGGTATGTTCCACCATCATCAGGGAGGAAACTAATACCCGTAGCCTCATCAAAGTTCTCATACAACCATGCACCTACTTCCATCCACTCGTGATCTTTCACTGAGATAGTTACTGAAGGTTTATGCTCACAGTAATGACGTTGGTATGTTAACCAGAGATTCAAGTGCTGTAATGCAGTCAAGTCTTTACGGGTAAATCCCGGTGACTTTTGTGGGAATGAAAACACTGTGGTATCATTAGGCTTCATCACACAGTCTTCATGGGGAACACCTTGCTCAACTAAGAACTGAGTCAATGGATCCTTCTTGTCCTGTCGAATACGACGGATGTAGAATGGAGCATGACCTGGATGAATACCCGAGGATGTTTGTGTTAATTGGCTCACGGTGCCCTCAGGTTTGATCGCAGTGATAGCGACTGATGCCGGGATACCCAGTATATCAGCCCACTCCTCATTGACCTCTCTGGCCACATCTCGCAGCTTAGTAAGCACATGCTCAAGAGTCAGCTTAGTCTCACCACGGAGAATAGCGTTATCAAAGATACCAGTCATAGATACACCCAACAAACGCTCTGCCTCGGTATTCTCTTTCCAGATACTACGGAGGTAAGGGAAGTTAGTCAGAGTTGACTGCATAGTACCCATGATAGCAGCTAGGCGTACCTTGTGGATAAGATCTTCAAAGGTGTCTGATGCCTCTACCACTACAGTAGACAGGTTACAGAACTGATATGGCTTAAGAATGATCTCAGCACATGGGTTAGTTCCATAGTCTACATCAGCACTACGCCGACCCCACTTAGCTGCCTGCTTCTGTGATGCTTCACGATTGAAGATACCACGCTCACCTGAATGAGAGTTGTAGATGTCTAACCATTCCTTCATGAACTCACCAATAGAAGGCTTGGAGTCATATACTGCTGAGTTGTTAGCCAGAGCACGTTCACCGTGGTTCTCCCACCATGCGCCTGTCTTAGCTGTAGCATGATCGTAGTTACCCAGATCACCTAAACTAATCATAGCTGATCGACGAACACCACCAACAACTACTACCTCACCGATCTTGCACATGATGTCATGCACTTCGATTGATTTGAGTTGACGTCCCTGAGCATTCTTAAACTTAGCTACTGTGTACTCAAACAGAGATACCAGTGGTGCTGGCCCTGATGCACGACCACCGAAGGTCTTAAGCGGAGCACCAGCTGGGCGTACCAAGGATACATCCCATGTAGGGATAATACCATCATACAACAGACGAATAACTTCTTGGAAGGCTTCACACCAACCTTCTTTGGAGTCAGCTACTACGATGCTTGTACCCAGTACATTGAGGGGTGGCACCATAGGTAGTTTGTTTGTATACACTTGTTCACAGGAGAAGCCTACACCAGTACCACACAGGAGAATGTACATGGACTCATCAAATGCCCGTGGATGATCTACAGGCAGGTAGCTACAGTTGTATGCTGCTACGTGTGAACGATTAAGGGCCTCACCAGCGGTCATGATTGAGCGCATCGATGGTAGTGTCTTGAGGTTAGTAATGCTATGACCTAGGATATCCCAGATGGAGTCTGTTGTATCGATCTTGGTTGAGAGTTCTTTCTTAAAGAAGTCAACCCAACGGGTAGCAGTCTCATCCCAATTCTCCCGGCGGGATTGTTCAGGGAGGTAGCGAGCATAGCGGGACTTGGCGATGAGGTTTTGGTATGAGTTCATTTATTCTTTCAATGTTTAAAATGCCCCAGTTAAGGGGCGATGTCTATTAGGTACCGACTGATTCTGTTAAGAAGCAGGAGGGATTCCGACTACTTTAGCAAAAGAAGTAGTCAGAGTTTGTTAGGTCAGCTAAGTCTAAACTGCCTAGTACGGGTTGTAACCCCGCGAATGTACGCTTATGTTCCATTAAATTTTCTTCAAGGATATCAAAGAAGTTTTCCACATCGTACTGGGCTTGGAAGGTCATCTTAGTGATGTCCTGTAGGAAGTCTACATCCGAAGCATGGCAACTAAAGCTATCGTGTACAGCAGCAAAACTACCGCCGAACGATACGATGGTATTAGCCATATGAGCAGCATCATAGGAATGGACAACATTAGGACTAATACCAGAGGCAAAAGATCTACGGCAAGGTACCTTATCCAGCGTTTCAGGGTTGCATACATCGACTTTAATGACATGTGTTACCCTACCATCTTTGTTACCGATGATACCTTTGATGGTACCCCTTTGTTTGCGCTCATGCTGCAGAAAAGCTTTGTATACCACAGGAAACCCACTAGGGGTAGTCCATGATAAATCCATCCGACCAGAGTTGAGTTCATGTTCAGCAATCTTTTGTAAGTACTTAGTTGTTTTAAGTGGGCCTGCACAAACACTGTTGATAGCGTTGATTAGGTTACCCGCGAGTAGCGTGCATGTTTCTTCATCAATACCATACTTCAGGGTGAATCCTTCTGTATGACAGTCAGCGTACATGTTAGCTGCAATCCTTTGTTTACCTGCTGAGTATGCCCTAGTCATCGATCCTCGTTTAGCAATACCCTTACGGATATGCTTCATGGGGATTTTCTTTTCAGCAAACCAATCAGGCATGATCTTGATAAGCTCTTTAGCCACTGCTACATAGAAGTCTTTCTGGATAGGTGTTGATGTTAATGATACTAATTCACCAGCCACTTTATCCTTAGACATAGCAGCTAAGTGTTGCCAGCCGTTGTTACTACCATCGATGGGGATAGGGAATCCAGACTCATATACACCACCATCAGAGGTGGCTGCTAAGTACCCTACAATCTCTAAGCAACAAGCCAGAAAGCTATGTGGCTTTTCAGCTTGTTCTTCAATAGCCTTATGTAGGGCAACTGACTTAATTAGCTTTAAGTTATTAACAACCCAAGCATAGCGGTCATCTAGGGTCATCTTGTCCAGAGATATTGTGTCCAGACCTTCAGACTCTAGGTGTGCTGCATAGTCAGTCTTCAGGTAGTTAAGCTTTCTAAGCTCACCAACAGTATAAGACTTGTTATAGCAGCTAGCAGTGTGGATACATAACCAACGATACCCAGATTCATTGACTTCCTTTTTGTTGTTGAAGAGAAACAGACTACGAGACATGTCACTACCTTGGAACTCAAGGAATGATTCTGCATAGTAGATACGACCACGGTAATCACAGGATACTTCTTGGTAGAAGGGGTACCCTTGATCCTTCACTAAGTAAGCCTTCTTAACGATCTGGTTGTACTCATAGTACTTAGAGATCAGCTTCTGTAACGCAGGGTCTTTCTTGCGTAAGAACTCAGTGCCTGACATATGGAGCAGATTCTTAGGCAATAAGGTGATTGAGGTATGGATGTCATACTTGTAGATTACCCCATCCTCATCCATCAGCTCAAGAATCTTTGTTGGTGGGTTAGCTACTATAGCATCCAACACAGGCTCATTTAGATCCCAAGCCTGCTCCCTCAGTATATCCATTGCTTTAACAAACCGTTCATCAAGCTTTTCCTTGAATGCCTTATGGTCAGTCCAACCCTTGATGTAGGGCTTACCTGTGATATCTGATAGCAATCCAGCAATAGGAATGGGCTTAATGAAGGTTGTACCAATCAGCACAGGTTTGATACTGTCATGTGTATCAACCAACTTGATCATGTATGGGGCTTTGTAACCGTCATACTCCCGGAATACTTCGATGAGTTCTGCTTGAAGGAATGCTTCAATCATCACATCACCTAGGCACAGCGTAGTCTTACTGGTGGGGTCATCTATGCCAATTGACCTTGCAATGTTCTCACCAATGAGGTTACTTGCAAAGGTTAACTTCACGCTAGCACTGTGGGTAGCATTCTTATTACGGATGCAGTACTTCATCAGTGTATCCCACGCTTCTTCAACGTACATACCTAATGTTTGTTCCCACATAGGGTAGTGGGCGAGTAAACGTGCTCCCTCATTCTGCAACTTCTCTGAGTCAAGAATTATCTTTCCTACTTTTTCAGTTAAGTATTCGATGGGTGTCATTGATTTTCCTTAGTTAATTAGCAAGACTCGTCGCAAGGTGCTCGCTGACAGGTCTCACATTCTGTGCTGGAGTACCCACAAATACTTGTTGAGACCTCATCAACAGTTTCACAACCACAGTCTGGGCATTCCCCATTGGGTTTACCTTCTGCCCCATGATCTTCACAACACATAATATTCCTTATTCAAAATCTACCATTTCATTTTTACCTAGTCGCCCGGTCATAGGATTATAACGCGTACTACCACAGTCACCTGTTAAGCCTGTAAACCTACATTTGAGAACCCTTAGTTTGATTGTGTTACGAACAGTTACCTCTTCAGCTACCATGTTACGGCAGAAAGCTAGGATGTCAAAGCTAATTTGCTTGATGGAGCCAGAGCCTTTGATGTCATCGATAGAGGGCATGTGGCCTTCTTCAAATGGCTTTTCACCCTTACGCAAGTGAGACACTACTCCAAGCCAGATACCATGCTTCTTAACGATCTTCAGGAGGTCAGACATGAACGAGTCAACTGCTTCGTTACCCGTCTTACCCTTAACTCCCTCAGACACTGCAATAGTGATGTGATCTAGGATAACATACTTACAACCCATCAAGGCTAGGTGTTCGATCTTATCGATCAGTGAGTCATCACTTACAGAACCTTGGTGGTCGAGTAGCACAATACGTTCATCACCAAACACACTATCATAGGCAGCACGTTGTTCCTCTTCAGTACCGGGATCAGACTTATCGTTGTTCTTCATCTTCATGGCAATGAACTTTTCTGCAGTCTCACCAATGGATTCTTCCAGCGCAACGATACCAATCATCTCTGTAGATTTCTCCAGCAGTTCAAACACAATCTCTTTGATGACAGTACTTTTACCTGAGCCAGTACCAGATACAAACAAAGCAATTTCACCTAGTCGCATACCGTGTAGCTTGTCATTAAGACCTGCCAAACAATCAGGGTATGCGATGGATACTGTGTTAGCCCGTAGCTTGAACTGTTCCCAGATAGCCTCACCCTTAACTACGCCAGCAGGACTGAACACTCTGGCATCGAAGATGGCCTTCATGATTGAGTCACTACCATGCTTAATCAACATATCGCATGGGTCTTTCTCGGACAGTGTAGCCAGCTTTACCTTATCATAGCCGATGATCTTAGCAATAGTCTGTGTGGCCTTCTGACCGGGTTCATCTGAGTCTAGCATCAATACAACTTCATCGAAGCTACGTAGCCATTCTCTTTGCTCAAGAACCATAGCTGTAGCCGTACAACTAGGCAGGGCTACTACTGGGTAGAACCTACTGTACTTATCAAACTGAGCCTGTGCTACGGCTAGCGCATCCAGTTCACCTTCAGTGATGATAATTCGTTTCCCACCTTGACAAGCATTCTGTCCAAATAGCTGCACACCTTTGAAGTCGCCGTGGATGATAAAAGATTTTGGGAGCTTACGTTCCTTATAGGCAACCACTTGGTTTGCCACAGTATATGGATAGAAATGGCTAATGATTTCACCATCTTCATTGTAAGATACTTTAACACCATAATGTTCTGATACATTCTTTGTAATTCCTCGTTCTTTAAAACCGCGTGATGTGTAATCCTTGATCATATCTAATTCATGCATGCTATAGTTCTCTGTGTATGTTACGTTTTGTACTGCATTGGGGTCTAGGATAGATGACCGGGAACAGCTAAAGCAGTAGCCCCATTTGTCACCTTCCTTGTATGATAGTGCATCATGGCTGTCACATTTAGGACATGCCGTTTGGATCCATCTTGACATAGTTAATTCCAGTTGTCGTCGTCTCTAAGTTCTCTGATCTGTTGTCGGCGTTGATGCGCCTTCTGTTGAGTCTCCTGTTTGTGGTTGAATGATTCTCGCTTACCTGCTCTTAGCTCAGTAGCAAACTGTCCATTCTCAGGTACAGCCATTGGATCTTTTTTAGGTTGTTCTTTTCTACTCATACTGGTTTCAAGAATTTAACTGCTCCGATATTTCCGTTGTACCACAACCTCTCATTACCTTCTGAGGTAAGTTGTCTACTGAGGACTTCATTGTCCCATTGCTCTTGGCACTCTCTGTAAGTAAGAATGCCCTTTCCCATACACCAATCGTATATAATGAAGGTGAAGGCATCTTTTCCATAGCTGCTAATGTCATCCAATACCTCACGACATGAGGAGGTATATCCTCGCCAGTCTGATTCTTTATAGGACTTAACTCGTCTAGTTTTTCCCGGAGGTAGTTTGGTAGATACACTTATGAGTTGCTTTCTTCCAATGTACTGTCGTCCTGTTGGTCCAAAGACTGCGTAGATAAATCCATAGGCTCCTGCGGGTCGATCTGTGAGAGCAATCCAGTGTCCATAATCTTCCATGATAATCTTTCTTTTAATTCTTCAAATGTTAACGGTCGGAGGTCATCCATCTGTTCCCGTAAATAAATATTGTTAGCACATTTAGTGAAGTTAGTTTTCCACTCAGTACCTTGACGCTGTTCCCATTCTTCAACGACTACACTCCAAGCATT
>Ga0208643_1001260_pt1 | contig 14536 bp, 14 predicted proteins | sample VirMetDEL_Nov_12_FD_184516 | JGI IMG/M metagenome (GOLD analysis project Ga0208643, IMG submission 184516) | Aqueous microbial communities from the Delaware River and Bay under freshwater to marine salinity gradient to study organic matter... | ecosystem: Environmental > Aquatic > Marine >... | reverse complement strand
GACTCATAGACCCTAAGTCTAAGCAGGCTATCAAGACTGTATCAGCTAGGGACTTGTGGTGGCAGCTACTGCACACTAGAGCAGAGACAGGTGAACCATACATTGTAAACATGGACAGGTGTAATGAGGCATTACCTGAGTCTCAGCAGGAGCTAGGCTTAAAGGTACGCCAGAGTAACCTATGCTCAGAGATTACACTACCTACAGGTGAGGACCGTACAGCAGTCTGCTGCCTCTCAAGTGTTAACCTAGAGTACTTTGATGAATGGAAGGATCACCCTATGTTCATTGCTGATCTAGTTACCATGCTAGACAACATCATTGAACACTTTATTGACAATGCTATCCAGACTGTAGGCATAAGCGAACAGTGTGATAGCTTACAGGAGTTTATGTATCATGTTGCAGATGATAAGAAGGGCTTTGCAAAGGCCGCTTATAGTGCATATAGAGAACGCGCAATTGGCCTTGGAGCAATGGGGTTTCATAGTTACTTACAACGTAATAGCATTCCTTTTGAAAGTATGTACGCGTCCTCCTTCAATAACAGAGCTTTTAAACACATCAAAGAACAGGCCAGTGAAGCAAGTAAATTTCTTGGTGAGATACGCGGCATTGCACCTGATATGGATGGTAGCGGTATGCGTAATTCTCACCTTCTTGCTATTGCTCCTAATGCCTCTAGTAGCATTATATGCGGTGGAACGTCTCCTTCAATTGAGCCTACAAGGGCTAACGTATTTACGCACAAGACGCTGACAGGATCATACAAGGTACAAAACAAGTACTTGATGGAACTACTAGAGTCTAAGGGCATGAACAATGAGAAGACTTGGAAGGATATTGCGGCTGCTGAAGGATCTGTGGCAGAGCTTGATGGACTTACTCAAGATGAGAAAGATGTATTCAAGACTGCACCTGAACTGAATCAGATGTGGATTATTGAGCACGCCTACCAGCGTCAGAAGTATGTATGCCAGGCACAGTCTGTTAATTTATTCTTTAACCCACCACCGGCTACAGCACCACAGGAGGTACATGATGAGTATCTGGAGTATGTTAACAGCGTACATTGGACAGGAGCTAACAAACTCAAATCTATGTATTACCTGCGCTCTACGGCAGCTAGAAATACAGAGAATGTTAACATTAAGATACCAAGAATTAACCTTGAGGAAGGGGAGTGCCTAAGCTGTGAAGGATGACCACCCAATATATAGAGCATTGTTCTACATACAAGAGACTAATGAACATGTAAGATGGCCTGAGTTTATAGAGTACTATAGACAGCAAGATAGAGAAGTAGACTATGATACCTACTGCTATCAGATGTGGGCCAGTTACATGGACAACCAGAAGAAAAGAGAACTGTATCCTTTAAGATACAGAGAATACATAAAAAAGTATAAAGACTTACTGGAGGAAGGATACAATGATAGATTCAAAGATAACGGCACTTAAAGGCTACTATAGCTCTCTGATTGATATACATAAATCTGAATTACAAGTGTATATTGATAATCCAGCAGCTATAGGTGACCATAGTAACCTAGTGGAGACTATGGATACACTAGTAGGTAAGATAGCTGATGCAGAAGACAAGCTAATAGTATTGGAGACACACTTCAGTGAGTAATATAATTAAACTAGCACCTGAAGCAGCGGATGCAGATGATATACTAGAGGACGCTAAGGGTAACTTCAAAGAGCTTATAATCATAGGATGGGATAAGCAGGATGATTTTCTTAGAGCCATGAGCAGTTCTTCTTTGAGCAGTGCAGACACTGTATTCTTAATGAAGCTATTTGAAACAGCGTTAGTAACTAACGTACTACAGGACGCATGATGACTGAAGATCTAGTACACAAGATAAACCTCTGGAGCATGTCTAGGGGTATCATAAACAACAGCACACCACTGGCACAGTTTGCAAAGCTAGTGTCTGAGGTAGGTGAGCTAGGGGATAACATAGCCAAGCAGAGGCCAGTGTTAGATGACATTGGTGACTGCCTTGTAGTGTTGAATACACTTGCAGTTATGCACGACACTACGCTGGAGGAATGTATGACAGTAGCCTACAATGACATCAAGGACCGCAAAGGTCACATGAACAGTGAAGGTATATTTATTAAAGAGGGAGATGTAGCGTGAGCCTACTAGGAACAAGAGATTACTACAAACCATTTGAGCATCCTTGGATGTTTGACTACTACTCACAGCAGAATCAGATGCACTGGTTCCCAGAGGATGTACCTCTGCACAATGATGTGAAAGATTGGCAGACTATGACTGCTGAAGAAAAGAACCTGCTTACACAGATCTTCAGACTGTTTACACAATCAGATGTAGATGTTAGCTCTGGTTATGTAGATAGATACATGAAGATCTTTAAGAAGCCTGAAGCCCGTATGATGATGGGTGCCTTCAACAACATGGAGTCTATACACCAGCACGCCTACAGTCTACTATTAGACACCGTAGGAATGCCAGAGGTTGAGTATAAGGCGTTTGCAGACTATGAGGCTATGGCAGACAAGCATGAGTACATAGACTCTGTGAAGGTCACTAAAGGAGACAAGAGAAGCATAGCTAAGGCACTTGCTGTGTACTCTGGGTTCACTGAAGGTCTACAATTGTTCTCTAGCTTCATTATCCTACTGAACTTCCCTAGGTTTGGTAAGATGAAGGGCATGGGTCAGATCATTACATACAGCATCAGAGATGAATCACTGCACGTAGAGGCAATGACTAAGCTGTTCAGAGAGTTTATACAAGAGAACATAGACATCTGGGACGATGAGTTCAAGGCTGAGATCTACCAAGCCTGTAGAGAGATGGTTGCCTTAGAGGATAGATTCCTGGATCTAGTGTTTGAACAAGGGAATATTGAAGGATTGACTAAGGCTGAGATGCAGAAGTACATCAGATACATTGCTGACCGTAGACTGCTACAGCTAGGACTGAAGCCTAACTACAATGTCAAAGATAATCCTCTGGATTGGCTGGATGATGTACTAGGTGTAGAGCACCAGAACTTCTTTGAAGGCAGAGCTACTACATACATGAAGGCTGGTATGCGTGGTGACGTTGGTAAAGTTAAGTTTGCTGATGTAGCATAGGGGGAACTAGGGGGCATTGCGCCCCCATTGTTTCTATTGTCCCACACCTGTTAACATTCCTGTCACAGCCCTAGCTCCCGCCAAAGGCAGAGTTCCAAGTGCTTCAGAACCATATATCGGATCTTTTAAGTTTTGAGCAGCTTGTTGCAAAGGTGATTGTCCTGCTAAAAACCTTTGAGCACCTTCCCCTGCTAATCCTTTAGCTGCGCCTATAGTAGTCAGTCCTGCTCCTATAGTAGATGCAACACTTGATCCTCCACTAGCCGCTGCTTGTATCCCTGTCATCCCCCCAATAACTCCTGAAGCAGCGAACTTATGGAACCAAGAAGGGTTGCTTGGAGTCCTTAACTGTTGTATTCTATTTAGTTCTTCAGCGGAAGCTTTAGCAACCTCTTTCATTTGCTCCAACTCTAATTGATTAGCAGCTAGCTTTTCAGCGTTTTCAGGATTCCTACGCATATTTTTCTTTAACGCTAGTTGGTCTTCTTCTAGTTTGCTTACTCTAAGTTTAGCTTTGTTTCCTGCTCTTTTAAGTTCTTTTTTTCTTCTTGCTTCTAGCTTATCAGACAGTTTTAAAGCAGCTTTTTTAACAACGTCTTCTTCTTTTTTTATAGTAGCTGATACAGTTTCTGCTCTACTTTGTAAAGGAGCCTTACCTTGCCTTACCTGTCTTGGGGAGTTCTTAGCTGCTGACTGCAACCATTGATCTGGGGTAAACCTTCCTTGCTTTCCTGCTTGAGTAGAAGCACTTTTCACAGCGTCTTTTAACACTGAAACAGTAGCATAAGCTGCCTTGTCTGCATTAAATTTAGCAAGCCTATCTTTACTTAATGTCTTAGTTACTTCTTTATCTAAAACAGATTGCATGTCTCTAAGAACATATTGCTGTATTGCCGCTGCTCCCCCTACGTCTGACTTAGACGCTGCCGCTGTTCCAAAAGAACTCCTAAGAGAAGCTAAGTCTTCTCCTGAAATTCTACCTTTAGTAGTTTTTTCAGCAAGTAAAGCTACAGTGTTCTGTATTGTGTTTTTAAGCTGACCAGAGTTTTCTAACATTAAACGAACAGTAGTGTCTGCGCTAAGACGCTTATTCATTTCCGCAGCTACTTTTTCAGGGTTTACTTGGTAAGAACGTGTTTTAATAGATTCAAAACCATCTATATTCCACCTGTCTTCTAGTCTTTGTAAAGCTGAGTTTAGGTTAGGAGCGTCTAAAATATCAGCTTTATTAGCTGAACTTGTACTGGCTGGCAAAGAATCTACAAATGCATTTAACCTAAACATATCACTTTGTGAGTCCATTATGTCACTAAGCTGTTTAGTTTCTCTTGCAATAACCGCCCCTGTTTTTGAATTTACTAAACTTTTGTAATTACCATCAATTATTTCTTTTACAATTTTAGCTTCTTCTCTAACATCCTCAATCTTACGTCCTACCTGAACTCCTAAATCATCTATTTGATCTGTTAGTATATGACCGGCCTCTGCTGCTTCTGCTTTTGATTTTTTATCAAAGGCTTTTATTGCTTTTTCTTTTGCAGCTTGTTGAGCTACCAAGGGAGCAACAATCTTTTCTTCCTGTGCTCTTACTACGCCACCGCTACCAAAGGAAGGGCCAATAACGTCTCTATAAAAGCTTTGTAAAATAGATTCTGATGATTTATCTTTATCAGCAGCTAAGGTAATAGGCTTAAAACCTTCAGGGGTGTCTAAGGGAGCTTCTATTTTTCTTTTTAACAACCATGTTGGAACACCAAATAAACCTCCTGCTACAAAACCAGCACCGCCACTTAGCCCAGCGTCCATAGCAATATCACCAGCACTAGCCCCTGTTTCAGCTTTACCAGCACCGTATATCGCACCTTCAACTCCCGCTCTAGCTGCTAGTCTAGTAATACCTGTAGCAGCTTTTGCAGCCGTACCTATTTTAGCAACAGGACTAACTATGTTCCCAGCTATTTCAAGACCTGTAGCAGCTAAAGGCTGACGTTCTGCAAAACCTTCTTGCATATTATCATAATCTTTTTTTAAACGGTTATACGCTTGTTCTGTTGTTTCATCAGTAGTAGCAGAAGTAGCTAAAGCAGCTAAACCCACTCCTACTTCATCAGACCAACCAAGAGTCATCCCTTCAAGAAATATCAAACTACCCGCTATACTGTCTTGAGAAGTCCATTCACCTGAAGCTATCTCTGCTTCTACTTCATTTGTAATAGGACTTTTTCTGTACTTGTCCAAAACATTACTTTGAGGAGTTACGTTAGCGTCTCCAGTGTCTTTTCTGTATTTATCTAAAGGACTATCCATTAAAATTTATCTCTTTTGCTTTCTTTAAGTCTTCGCTTTGATGAGTCTCTACGTTCAAACATATTGGTAACTGATTCTCCTATTTCATTTTCAAAAGCAGCTAACTCTAGTTCTTCCTGTGAAGATCTGCCTGTACCTTTACTGCTTAAATACTGCGCGTAGTCTAAAAAAGTATTATACGGAGGAGGAGCATTAAGCTCCTGATTTAAGTAAGCTATTTTATCATCGTAATTACGAGATGTAACATAATCAAGATAACCTCCTGCATCTTTGTATTTACTAATCCAAGCCGCTTGATCTGAATGGAACTTACTTTCTTTAGTAGCTAACTTAGCAATACCTCTAGCGTATGATGCTAATGTTTTAGGATCTGCGTTAGCTGGTAGAGTACCTGATAAAACTAACCTTACGTCTTTATCACTAGCAGGCCCAGGAGGTAGATTAGATACCGCTATGCTAATTCTAAGAGCCTGTGCTTGCACCCTTAAAAGAGTTTCTATGTCTTCTGAACCTGTAATTCCCTTTATAGATTCTTCAATTGTAGCTCTAAGCCCTGATGATAGGTTTGTAGTAAGCTGCTCTAAGTTAGTAGCCAAAGCGTTTGCTTGACTTGCCCTAGATGATGCGTTGCTATAACTTTCATTAGCATTTCTTAATTGAATCTGAGCTTGTTGGCCCATCTTCGGTGCTTCCGCAGGGCTTCTTATTTCTCTAAGAATTTTAGTTGGGTCAGTTTCATCAATAAACTGTGTTACTTCTTCTCCTGTTTCCGCATCAGTAAAAGTAACCTCTGTAACGCCTTGTTTTGAGGTAGTAGGATCTGTATAAATAACCTCACCTGTTTTTGCATTTACTAAAGATTTTCCTACTACTTTAGTGTCTAACCCTTTTGTATTTGACTTTATAAGCTCATTAACTTTAGTTGGATCTAAACGTAACTCACCAGCTATCCTGCTTACATTGTTTAAGAACTCAGGGTCTGCACTGCTTGTTCTAGCCAAAGTAGCTATAGAGTTGTAACCGTCTAGCTGACGTTCAGCAAGTGATTTTTCTTCTGCTTTTTCTCTATTAGTTTTTATCTTTTGAGCAGCCATAACTTGCTGTTGTGGAGAACCTAATTGAGCTAATATAGTTAACTGCTGTTGTTCAGCATCAGGTGCTTTAGGGTCTATCTGAGCTAGAGCAGCAGTTAATTGCTCTGGACGGCCTCTGACCTCCCTACCAAGCAAACCACCAAGACTCCTTGTTGCTAAATCAGTAATGTTACTACCGCCAAGCAAAGGCTGACCTGTTGGTCCTACTTGATTTACAGGATTGTTTTCAAATAACCTGCTTATGTTGTTACTAAATAACGCCATGTTTTATTCCTTAAAAAAGTTTACCAAGTATACTAGAAAGTAAACCGCTAGTTGTGTTTCCAGCAGCACCGGCACCAGAACTAGCTACATTTCCTTGAGCACCTAGTAAACTACTATACAAACCTGCTAAACCTTCTGCTTTAGTTTTCTGTGCTGCTAAATTAGCTTCTAAACCAGTAGCCCCTGCTTCAGCTAAGTATCCAGCACCTTGTCGTTGACCAACACTTGCTAAATCTGCTAGGCTTAGAGCGGGTGTTAATGAGGCAAGTAATTCACGCTCAGGCTGATACCCTAGACCCATAGAAGCACCTATGTTACCTAGCTCTGCTTCTTGTAGACCACTGGGTAGGAAGGAAGCTGATGACCCTAGACCAAACATACCAGTAGCAGCAGCTAAATCTGCCTCTCTCTGTGCTTGAGCTTGACCAATGGATGCTAGAGAAGCCTGATTCATAGCTTCAGCCCTAGCTTTCTCCATAGCAAACTGTTCAGGAGAACCACCAAACATAGCTGTACGCAAGCCTGTACGTCCCTGTGAGGCCAGTTGTTCATCAAGAGCTAACTGTTGACGCTGTTCTTCAGGTAGCTGTGTAGCTCTAATGCGGTTGTAGATGTCTTGCTCTCTACCGGCAGTGCTGCCTTGAGCTTGCGCTAGTAGTCCTTCTATTCCTCCTAGAGCTTGACCCTGGATACCTGATACATCAGGAGCGCCAGCACCAAAACCACCTGTTAAACCTCCTGTAATGCCTGCTAACTGGGCTTGTAAAGCCTGTTGCTCTGGAGATAGAGTAGTAGTGTAACCCCCTTGTGGACCAGCGGCTACACCACCAAAGCCCGTGCTAATACTGAATGGCTTAAAGGCAGTGTCTTGCTGTGCTCTTTCGCCTAAAGCAAGAGCTTCAGATTGAAAGTCTTTACCTCTCCTAGCTATATCATTAAGAGCATCTATACTTACTCCAGCACCTAACAATTGACCACCAGTGCCACCTAGAAAATTTCCTACACCACCTAGTAAACTATCAAGAAAACCAGTGCCTGCTGTAGTAGCTGCTCCTACCCCTAGGTCATTAGATAAACTACTGCCTAGCATTTCTCTTAATTGTTCGTCTGTAAAACTTGCTTCTGCCATTGTTATATTCTCTCTATACTAATAATGTTGTTACTACTGAAGCTGCACCAGTTACTACTACAGTAATAACAAGCCAAGCAAGGCGATCCCACTTCTGTGCATGGGATGCAGCTAGTTCCTTTAGTTGTCTTAGCTCCGCTGAAGCTTCACCCCAGCGTTCACCACATTCTTTCTCATGTTGTGCTATGCGTTCTAAAGCCTCCATAGCTAACTCTAGCTGCGTACCTTGCTCTAGCTTCATTATTGTTTAGCCTTACCTATGTTAAGTGCAATAATGTCAAGCCACTTGTATGCTTTAGATACTAAGTTGTCATCTGTCTGCGTTGGTGTCACTGCTGCTATAGCTGACGCTAGAGCCACAAGAGCAGTTGCAATGTTAAATGCGTCTAATATGTAGTTCATGACGCTGTATACCCATTCCCTGCTGTAATAGCTGCGTTAGTTGCGGTCATAGATTCGCTACCCCAATCTTCCAAAGCTACCATAAGCTCTAGGTGCTGAGTGTTACGGTCTACACAGTCTTGACGGTCTTCTGCTGACTCATCAGCCATAGACTCACCTGCAATAACTGCTGTAATTAATGCTACGCTGTCACCCATTGCTGAGTAGTCTTGTGCGATTTGATCTGCTTCTCTAGTCATTGTTTTATCCCTCTAGTGCCGCTATGCGGTCTGTTAGTGCTGTAATTAGTGCGCTTTGTTCTTGAATAGCTTTAACAAGGATTGGTACAAACTTGCTGTACTGTAAACCCATCTGCTTGCCATCACTTGTAAGGCTAGTAGTTAGATTAGTTTTATCAGCAATTTTATATCCTGCCGCAATTTCTAGGGCTTCAACGTCTTGAGCCTTGAAACCTATGTCCAACCAATCTTCTTTGTGGGTTCCGTCTGGAGTCTGTGCGGTTAAATCATAATCATCAGCAGTCTTATCACCATACTTAGAACGCTTGTCCCACTTATAGGTTACAGGCTTTAGGTCTTTAACAAAGTCTAAGCCAAGGTCTAGGGCTGTGAAGTCTGTTTTATCTCTTGCATCTGAAGCTACAGTCCAATCGACTTGGATGTAAGCATCACCAATGTTTTCGTCACCTAAACAAATAGAACTGCTTCCAATGGTTTGTAGACCACCAGGACTTCCTGATCGACCTGCATCATTCCCTAAAAGAAGGTTATTTGAACCTGTGGTGACGTTTAGACCTGCGGCACGACCAACGGCGGTGTTATTATCACCTGTGGTGACTGAGGTTCCAGCCTGAGATCCCAATGCTGTGTTTTGATCACCTGTGGTGGTAGCGTATAAAGTGTTTAAGCCAAGAGCAGTATTTTCAGCACCTGTGGTGTTTGCTACTAAAGCACTTTTACCCACTGCGGTGTTGTTAGAGGCTGTAGTGTTTGCGTACAAAGCACTTTCGCCCACGGCTGTGTTGTTACTTCCTGTGGTATTAAGACCTAAAGAATCACGCCCAAAACCAGAGTTGTACGATCCTGTGGTGTTAGTAGTCAGCGTAGTTCCACCCATAGCAGCATTGGCTGTACCTGTGGTGTTTGCGCTTAAAGATTCATACCCGACTGCTGTGTTGTTATCTGCGGTGGTGTTTGCGTCTAAAGAGTACATTCCAACCGCAACGTTAAAGTCTCCTGTCGTATTAGCTCCCAAAGAACTATATCCAAAAGCAGAATTTCTAACTCCAGTAGTATTTGCACCTAGAGAGTTCCAGCCCATAGAACTGTTGAAAGAACCCGTGGTGATAGCATCGCCTGCAAGACCACCAACAAGGGTGTTGTGAAGGCCCGTGGTGACTGCTGTGCCTGCGTTATATCCAACAGCCGTATTATAAGAATCTGTAGGAGTGGTAAAGTTTTGAGTAAATAAAGATCCGTACCCTACTGCAACTGATCTACTACCTTTAGTATCTGAGCCTAATGCACCAGTACCTAAAGCCGTATTAAAGTCAGCATCTGTTAAAGCATCTCCTGCATTTGTTCCTAAAATACTATTGTATAATCCTGTTGTAAGAGCTTTTCCTGCTTGATAACCAACAGCCGTATTTTCTCCAGTAGCCCCTGCATTTAAATCTTTTAGTGCTTGGTATCCGACAGCTACGTTATTGCCGTTAGCATCTTCAGTGCTTAACGCCTCAAAACCAATCGCTACATTGTTATCGCCAGTAGTCAAAGCCGTCCCCGCAGCACTACCAATGGCTACATTGTATTGAGCACCAGATTCAATACTATCCAGTGCAGTATCACCTACTGCTACGTTACCTGTGCCTGTAGGGAGGTTTCCTAGTAAGCCGCCTGTTACTTTAGTTAAAGCCATTACCAAGGTACTCCAGTGCCATTAGTGGGTGTGATCTGGAGGTCTATATTGGCCTGTAGAGATGCTTCAATAGCCTCTTGGTCTACACCATTAGCCCAACACCAGCCAAGTACTTCTGCCTCTGTAACGCTGTCGTAGGCTGTCCAGTCGATTGCTGAAGGATCTGGGGTAAAACCACAGGTGCCATAGCTAGATGCCGTATAGGTCACAGCGTCATCGCCAGTGCCTACAGTTTGTGAGGCGTTAACGCGCCAATGCGCTGTGGTGATACCACCGTCACTGAGTTCTCTGTCGCATTGTGCGATTGTCCATGTGTTTGTTGCGCTCATTAGTTGTTCTCCAGTGCTGTTAGTCTTGTGGTCAGGTCAGTTATTGCTGCTGCCTGTGATTCAATGATGGCTTGTTGTTCTTGAATTGCTTTTACAAGGTGAGCAACAATGCCTCCTGTCATACCACCTGTTAAACCTTTACGTTCTTCTTGACCTTCAGAAGCCATGTTTTCTACGATAAACTCTGGAAAAACTGCCTCTACTTCCTGCGCCACAAAACCTGCTTTGCAATGCTCGCCTGAAGCTATCCAATCAAACTCAACAGGATTTAAGCTGGTTATCTTATCTAGCGAACCTGTAATGCTTTCTATGTTCGTTTTTTCTCTAACATCAGAGATAGTCGCAAACTGTACGTTACTAGCTCCATTTCCTACAATGCCGCCCATAGCAGTGTTTGTTGAGCTTGTGACATTTGCGTAAAACTGTAGAAATCTACTAGTTGTGTCTGTGCTTGAATCACGGCTTAAAAGGTTGAGAACAGGAACATTGGCTGTGCCAGTAGAGTTATAAATTCCAAAAGGCGCTGCGCCTCCAGTGCTACTTGCTCCCTTAAAAACATGAGCGGTAGTTAATCCGCTATAAGGGTTGCTGCTAGTTTCCCCCGCCAACAGGTTGCCGCTGGCATCTATGCGCATGCGTTCTGACGATGAATCCCCATCTGCCGATCCAGTGTAAAACTCTATTGATCCGCTTGAACCTCTAATTTCTAAATCATTACCTGCGAGTCTAAAAATAGACTTATAATCTCCACCGTCATTGAGTTGAATTGCGGGGCTAGAAGCATTAAAAATTTCAAGCATTTCTGTTGGGGCACTAATTCCAATACCCACGTTGCCGTTTCCTTTGGCAACTATGATCGGTGTACTGCCGCTATTTGTCGTTACTTGAAAGGGCGTGTTTGTGGCAGTGTTCCAACGAGTGTCTACCCATAAACCGTCTGAAGCATCAGCATATGAATTACCCGATGTACCTGCTGAGTTCCCATCATTTTCTATTTTCACTGCAAAAGCGTCTATATCTTTTTTTACTTGCAGAGCGTAGGTGCTATTGCTAGCACCAATCCCCACGCGATTATTAGTTGCATCAACAACTAAAGTATCTGTGTCCACTGTCAGTGCGCCAGTAACCGTTAAGTTACTTGGAGTAGTCAAAGCACCAGACAACTTAGCAGACGTAACACTAGCATCAGCAGGTACATTAACAGCGGTAGGCTGTATGGTCATAGCTTCTACAGCAGAACCATTAGGAGGTGCAGCAGAGAATGTTAATGTAGTACCAGAGACACTATAGGTATCTTTGTTCTGATAAACACCGTCTATGTATACTTGAGTATTATTCTCATTTAGAGGATCATTGCTTAATGTAAGCGTAGTATCTGAACCATCACCTGTCATTGTGTCACTGACTAGGTTAGATCCACCACCGCCACCAATGGCTCCCCAAGCGTCTGTGTAGCCTTCAAACTGCTCTAGTGTACTATTGTATCTAAAGTAACCAGCAGCACCTGTAGGACGCTGTGCAGTGGTTCCTGTAGGCATGTGAACAGCATCTGTGGCTGTACCAATGTCTAAGGTTACATCTGGTGATGCATTAAGAATACCAACACGGTTATTACTAGAGTCTACCTTTAAGCTATTAGTGTCTACTGTAAGATTACCAGAGACTGTAAGAGCACTCAATGTACCTACACTTGTAATATTAGTCTGTGCAGCAGTTCCTAGAGTACCTGTAATAGCACCGGAGGCTCCTAGAGTAGTAAAGCTACCAGCGGCAGCAGTAGATCCACCAATGACAGTACCATCTATAGCTCCACCATTGATGTCAGCAGTAGGTATAGTAGTAGTGCCTGTGAATGTAGCTCCAGCTATAGGTGCTTTAGTATTAAGCTGCGTTTGAACATTAGAAGTTACACCGTCTACATAGTTAATCTCTGCTGTAGTAGCTGTAACACCATCAAGAATATTTAGTTCAGTAGCAGTACTTGTAACACCGTCTAGGATATTAAGTTCCGCTGCTGTGCTAGTGACTCCATCCAGTATGTTTAATTCTGCTGTAGTACTTGTGACTCCATCTAGTATGTTAATCTCAGCGGCAGTAGAAGTTACTCCGTCCAAGATGTTTAACTCAGCAGCAGTGCTTGTTACACCATCTAAGATATTTAGTTCAGCAGTAGTACTTGTGATACCATCAAGTACATTTAACTCTGCTGTGGTTACTGTAGCACCGTCTAAGATCTCTAGCTCTGCTTCAGTAATAGTAGCGGAACCTATAGTAAATGAGGTAGTTATAGTAGGAGTAGTAAGAGTAGGACTGGTAAGAGTCTTGTTCGTAAGCGTCTGTGTGCCTGTGAGCGTAGTTACAGTACTGTCAATGGCTAGAGTAACACCAGTACCAGAGGCACTAGAGGTAATACCTGTGCCACCTAAGATACCTAGAGACTCAGAGTCCAGGTCTATGTCAATACTAGCGGAGCCATCAGTTACATCAAGATCCTGTGCAGTAACCTGTGAGTCTACATAGGCTTTAACAGACTGTTGTGTAGGTATAAGTACAGCACTGTTAGAGGACATGTTGTCTTCATCTACCCAGCCTGTAACACCAATGGTGCCATCGGATAGTGTCTCAAATACAGTAGTGCCAGTTAAGGCAGCATTGTTTGCATTAGCTTTAGTTGCTGATGCAGTAGCAATGTTATTGAACTCTGTGTCAATCTCTGCACCTTTGACAATCTTGGCAGCATTACCTGAAGGTAGGGAATCCTTAGCTGCAAAGTTTGTAGTCTTTGTATAATTACTCATTAAATTAGTCTACCTATAATAGCTTCTGTGTTTAGTTCTTGGATAGAGAATGCTTTACCATTTATAGTAGCGTCTATACCAATAGTAACTACTTTACCTGAGCCTGTTGTTTTTAACTTCTGGATACCTACGATGATACCAGAGCTATATTCTGATGTTGCTACGTTGTACTCAGATATACCGTACTCTGAGATAAATGTAGTGTCTACTTCAAACAGTTGCTTGTTGTAGCTTTGCGTATAGTCATAACCCCAGTTAGCAACTACTGAGCTACCAGAGCCACCTATGATTGTTAAGTTAATCTCCTTTAGCATCTTAACCCTAGATGGGTCATCAAATGCCAATGGCTGTGTGTAGTACTTCATAGTGTACACACCGGAAGTATCTGTATATCCTTCGTACTCTGCTATACCAGTCTTAACACCTAAGTACAAGGTGCCATCACTTGCTGCTCTAGAGGCACATAGGATACCAGTGAAAGGCCATGTAGTCACACGGTTGCTTCCGTCCTCTAGCTTACCTCGCATATCAAAAGCATAGACAAGGTTATTAGCTGGCATGATTAGTAGGTATAGTGCATTCTCTGCACTGTAGACAGACTTAACATTACCTGTCTCAAGTAACTCATTACTTACTACTTCATCTCTGACATTCTTAGACACACTGCCTATAGGATTAGACTTCTCTTGTATTAGTCTACCTAAGCTCATTACACCTGTGTGTGATAAGAACACTAGGTCTGATCCTGTAGACTGCACACTATCTCTAGCAATGCAGCCTATGTTTGTTATGCTATCCTGTAACAGCATACTAGCAGGGGCAGAAGCACCTGAGTACAGTAGGATGCTACGCTTACCAAAAATAACTAAGAAGTCATTGAACTCAGCTAAGGCAGTTACTTCATCGTACCCTGTAGGCCAGACAGTAGTTAAGTCTAGTGAGCCTGATGAGCCACCATGCCAGTCATCTGCGTCAAGTAAGTCAGACCAATAAACAGTATAATTATTATTAACAACATCCGCTGCCCATAGTCTACCAAAGGAAGCTAGGACTTCATTACCTGCTGGTGCTGCGGTTCCACCGTCAACTACTGCTATAAGAGTAGTGCTACCTGCAACACTTACTAAAGCTGCATGTCCAGATTGGAAGAAGTAGATGTCATTGTTAAAGCTGACT
>Ga0208643_1001255_pt1 | contig 14581 bp, 31 predicted proteins | sample VirMetDEL_Nov_12_FD_184516 | JGI IMG/M metagenome (GOLD analysis project Ga0208643, IMG submission 184516) | Aqueous microbial communities from the Delaware River and Bay under freshwater to marine salinity gradient to study organic matter... | ecosystem: Environmental > Aquatic > Marine >... | reverse complement strand
AAACTTAATTTACTTGGTGTTTCGTGTCCTTTCATCATTTCTATTTTTTTGATTTATATCTAATATAAGAACTTTCAAGTGTGTTTGAATCAATCCAACCAGTAACTGGATTCATTTTATAGTTGTGCTTTCTTTGTTGAACTTCTTTGTGTTGCATTCTTTTAAACTCTTCAAGTGTTTGTGTATCTTCCATATTTATATTTTACCAAGTTCCTTCTAATTGTCCAGAACATTCAATTATTTCATATTCATTTTTTGCTTTCCATTCCCAAGATTTAACTCGTAGTTTTACAAGTTCTAATATCTCTGGTCTTCTTTCAAAATCTATATTACTAATAAACACTTCTAAGGCATCCATTCCTATTTTCTTTTGCCTTGTATCAATTTCTTTAATAGTTTTCTTAAACGCTTTCTTTTCACGCTTCTCCCTTTTAATACCCAATTCTTTTTGGTCTGTAAAATATACATCGTAAAATCTTCTAAATCTTTTATAACTTGTATAGTATGTTTCAACCTTTGTTAGTGCTTGATAGATTGAAACCCTATTTGTGTACCTTCCTTTTGATTTAAGAAATTCAGCTATCATTCTATCGTTCATTTCGTTTAGTTCGTTTAGTATCTTATAAAACAAACATCTTATGTATGCATCTTCTGGTCTTCTTTTTCTACTTTGTAAATCAAATCCAGTTAAATTAATAAAGTTATTTAATAACTCATTTGCTATTTCTTCGTTGTAATGTAATTTGTGTTTCATACTATTCAATTATTTCTGCTCCGTGTTCAAGATTTATTTTATCTGATGCTGCAACCATTTTTGGTTTATCTTTTGAGTAAGCAATACATACTTCTTGAATCTTTGTAAAGTCATTAAAATCAAACTCATTTAAAAGCCATTTAACGAACTCTAATTTATTTGCGACTAATTTATCCCCTAAATCTTTTTCGTCCACCTCTTCGACTTTCTGATAGTAATTCGTTTCAATTTCTATTAGGTCATCGATTGTTTTCTTTACATTGTTTTTTGTTCTGTGTCTAAATAGTCCAGATGCTTTTGCTTCTTCTAAAAAGTGTAGGTTTACAAATGATGTTATTATTGCACCACTTATTTGTTCGATTTGTTTTTCTGTTAATTCCATATATTAAAACATTGTTAATTGTTGTTGGTGTTCTTTTAATCTTTTTATTGCTGCATCAAAATATTCTTTATCTAATTCACAAGCCGTTAAATCATATCCTAAATTATGACAAGCCAAAGCTATTGAGCCACTTCCTAAATGTGTATCTAATATTTTGTCTCCTTCTTTTGCGTAGTTCATTAAAAGCCATTCGTATAGTTTAACTGGTTTTTGTGTTGGGTGTATTCTGTTTCTATTTGCCGCTGCATTAAAATCATACTTTTTAGCACTTGTTTTGAAACTACTCCAAGCTAATTCATATTGGGCAAAACTAACATCTTCAGAAAATCCTTTATCCCATAATAACCAGCAAGAAGATGGATATAGAAAATCTGTCATATAATTACCTCCCCATATAATCTGATTCTTACTTGTTCTGAAAAGTTCATTAAAATATTCTTCACTTGGTATTTTAGAATCTTCTCCAGCAAATTTATGATACTTGCTTTTTTTATCGTTTTTTCTTCTGCCCATACTAACATTTATATTTATTCCGTATGGAGGGTCAACTATTGCAAGGTCAAAGTGATTATCTTCATACCTTGCCATTAGCTGCATATTGTCTTCGTTACTTATTTGCATTTCTTAATGTTTTAAATTCTGTTAATAATGATTCCATAAGGGGTTTAAATCTTGCTATCGAAGTAGCTGCTGGAGATTCTGCTTTTGCTAATTTACCATATTCATTGAATAAGAAATTAAGTGCATCATAATCTTTATAAGCATCTTTTTCAAATGCAAATCTTATCATTTCTCTAACACAATACGCTTGTATATTTTGCTTTCCAAAATCACTAACAAGTTTTGAAATCTTATTTATTAAGTAAATAGAAAAATCATAATCTATAATACTACAATTTCCTTTTTTAAATAATTTACTTTTTGAACCGAAAAAACAATTAACTACATTACCAACTGAAATATTATTTTGATTGCTTAAATAAGTTTTATAAACTATATTGTAATCTTCAGAATCAGTAGAATATGCTTTTAGATAATCCAATGTATTCCACGCTTTATTTCCATTATTTAAACTAATGATAGCCCTTAAATGCTCTGCTTCTTTATCAGTATTTATCCAATCAATTATATAAGCTGGTACTGTTTTTTGCTTTAAAAGTTTAGCTGATTCAATTCTGTGATGTCCCTCAATAACATCTCCCTTTGAGGAAACAACAATAGGCATCATCCAACCATAATCATTTAATTTTGACTTAAAGTTTTCTGCGTGTTTTGTTACAGTATCTCTATTAACTGTTGCCATTTTTAATTCACTTATTGGGTAATAAGCATTGTACTCTCCTCTTTTAATTTCTTGTGTGTTCATCTTGTTTTTGTTTTAATTATTAATATTTGTTTTGTTCGTACTTTTCTTCGTTATAATATCTCTTTGTTAATTCAATTTCATTATCAAGCAAATTATTTAAGTGCTTGTAAATAAATTCTGCATCTTCGTCTGTTACTTTATATTCTTCATCTTCAATCCAAATGTTGGTATGTAGCACATCATCCTTTAAATGTAAATCAATTAAATGTTCATCAGTATCTAAATACAAACTTACTTCGTTTGGCAGTTGCTCATTGTACCAGCTATCTTCTGAATCAAATTCTGGTTGTATTATTTTAATAATGTTTTTTAGTTTAATGTGCATAACTTTTTGATTTTTGTATTTCTAATTCTATGTCAAACTTTAATAATTCTAATTCGTTTTTTAAATAGGTATTTTCAGTTCTACCAATTAAATACTGTATTCTTTCAAATCTTTCTTCCATTATCTAAACATTATTATTATCATAACTGTTAACCAAAATGCAAAAAACATTCCCAACAGTATCATCATAAAATTAAAAAATAACTTAATACCTTTTCTTAATATCTTATTAATCATATTTTAAATATTAAAAATTAAACTTACAACTGTTCTTGTAGTGAAATAACCTACAATAATAATTAGTGATATTAAACAAATCTTTTCTGTTTGTTTACCAATACGTGCTGCTCTACTTAAATCTTTCATTTTGTGTTTGTTTTTAAATTATCGTTAAGCAAATCTAATACTTATTTACTTATAAACAAAACTTATTTACATTTATTTTTATTTAAGCAAAAAAAAGAGAAACTAATTTGTTTCCCTTAATCTTTCGATTTCCCTTTCTAAATAGTCCTTTGCTTTTAAAAGGTCTTGTAATTCGTTTGACTTTTTACCAGCCCTTATAACATATTTAAGTATGTTACCTCTGCTGAAATTAAGGTTAAAATCGTTTATTACATCAATTACATCGTAATCTTTGCCATTGTCATAATGTGTTTGAGTTGCTCTCATTTTCTTTTTGTTTATCATAGTTATAAATTTTAGTGTATAAATCCCATATTGATTGATATGCTTCTTGCAAATCAAATTCTTTCCCTTGCATATAATACTGACCGTTATGCCCTCTTTGATACTTTACCTTATAGTTTGCACCAGATGGCTCTAAAGTTATTAAAAAACCCTTATTAAAGCAATATGATTGTGCTTTATGGTCGCAGTTCTTAAAAGGTTTTAGTTTATTCTTAATCTTCGCCATCTATATTTTCCCAAAGTTCAATAAATTCTAATGCCTTTTGAACACCCAACGCTTCACAATTTCTTTTTGCTTCAACTAATTGCAACCAGTATTCGTATATATCATTTCTATCTCTAGTTGTAAAGTAATTATCCAAGCAACTTCTGTATGCTATTCGATGCATTTGATTACATTGTTTTTTATCATTCATATTTATAGGTTTAAATCGTAAAACTCTTTGTTCTCTAAATACTTATAATAGTTTTCAGTTGCTTTGTTCAACTTATCATATCCACCTTGTATAAAGTCCTCATCAAATTGAAAAAATCCAACCTCTTTTGTTTTCTTATCTACAACCGCATACTTAAACTCAAAACATTCAAACAGTTCTAAATACAATGCAGCTTGTAAATCATATCCGTACAACAAAGCAGCTTCTTCAAAACTATTGATGTCGCTTGTTGTTTTTATATCGCATACAATACCAGCCAATAAAATATCTGCTTTACCTCTGAATGGTAAACCATTGTAATACCCAACCGCTGGAAGTTCAAACGATGCGTTTTTAACAAGTTCTTGATACTCTTCATTTTCCAATACCGCTTCTGCAATTGCTTGGCATCTGTTTAGTTCTGCCCTTGTATAAACTGATTGTGCTGGTTTCTCTTCAACCGCCAACTTGTATAGCTTACTTCCTTTTGTGCTATCAATAATTGTTAGTTCTTCGATTCTGTGGGGTTCTAAAGCCAATAAATGTATCAACCTACCATCTCTAAATGGTTGAGGTTCTTTACCTTTATCTTCTTTGTTTAATGCTTTAACGTAAGCTTCTGGACCTTCTAACAAACTTTTACACATAGAACTACTTAATGCATTCTTACCAAGATAACCGTAGTAGAATGAGTCATCCATCATTTTTTTAAGAATATCCTTTTCTTCAAATTCTTCTCCGTTTAAAAGTTTAATTGTTTTCATCTTATTTTAGTTTTTATTATTGTTTTTATTTACATAATGCAAAATAAATTCATAATCATTATCATTAAAATCTTTTTGTAAATCATCCACTTCAATGCAAAAAAAATAAAATTTATTTGTTTCGTGAAACTTAATTTTATAATCATAATAATAAGTAGGAACGTAATCGCTTGTTTCTTCTATTCTTAATTTTTTACTAATTAATGCCACGTGATATTTGATATTTTCTATTGTGTACATATTTCTTATTTCAGTTTTTTTGCTTTGTTTATGTTTAGTTCTGTTATTTCTTTTTTAACCCAAAAACGTTTTTTAAATTCTGTTGTGGCTGGAAGTGATTTAGTAAACCAATTCTGTTCAATGTCATTTAGGTTGAATAAATATATTCCGTTTGGTGTGCTATTTATATAAATTGGAATGTCAAAGTTTTTATTTGATTCTTTTAAAATAGCATCGTACTTTGATTTTTCAAGAATTAATGTATCGTAATGCTTTCTTCTACACTTTAGTTCTATTCTATTTTGTGTTTCAATATCATAGCAATCCCATCTTGAAATAGGGTTTTTACTATTTACTAATGTTTTGTAATGGTTTTTTGATAGCCATTCAAATAAATCTTTTTCTTTCCAGTTGGTCATATATTGTAAATATAACACATTTGTTAAAAAGTATAATCGTTGTTTATAAACTCTGGCAATTCATTGTTATTTATTTGGAAGCTGAACGTTTCAAATGGTCTGTTTCTACTTCTTTTGCACTCAACAGTCACCCAACCTTTGTTTGCGTTATTCTTTTCTAACTTAATTTGTGATTCCGCTTTCTTCTCAAGTGCTGAGCCTAAATTTCCGCTTGGCTTGTCGCTACCAAAGTTTTGGTGTATAATTGTTGTAATATGACAATTTAATTTTCCAGACCATTGTAATAGTTTTTCAGCAACATTATTTGCTTGTTCCATATTATTTACATCAGAACATAAATCCGCACATCCATCAATAATAACCAAACCTATTTTTTCGTTTTCAAATTTATCAAATAAAATGTGTTCAATAAAATCAATTTTACTTTGCCAACCAAATTCACGCATTGCGTATATGTGGTAATCATCATCGTTTTTAATTTCATTCATTACTAAAGGTCGCCTTGCTAATTTACTAACGTGAAACCTACCTTGTTCTGTATCAAAATGAATTATTTTTCTTCCTCTTCGATGTCCTTTTATTTTACCACTATAACTATTTGAACCGCTTTGGTAAGCAGATACAAGTAAACTCATAAAGAAACTTTTACCGACTTTTGGGAATGCTTGTACGAAACTGAAATTGCCATCTGTACCAATTGGAACTGGATATTCTGTATAACTACCATCAAAATTCCTATCTTGGTAAATTCCGCAGCTTATAGCAACTGGTGGGTATTTAATAACCTCTTCAACATCAATACTTGCATCCTCTTCAAGTTGCTGCATCAACATTCTTGTTGTTTCCTTATCCTCCTCCAAATTTATTTTGTTCATCATCTATATATTTCTGTATTTTTGTTTTATAAAATTTGCCAAGAATATTATCGTTTAGGAATTTATCACTTTCCAAAACATTCTCTTTGAACTGCAACATAGTTTCGTAGTATGTCATCATTGTTCGATTGTAGCAAATGTACATTATTTCTCGGTAACAATCTTTAACACCCCAAATTTTTGTATGGATATTGCTTCCAGTATATTTTAACCAATTACTTTCAACATATTCAATACGCTTTCTCTTATATCCTTTTAGCGGTGGTTTAGTACGCTTATTAAGGAGTATCTTTTTACCGATGTACAATTTGTTTGTTTTTAGATTTCGTATCTTATAAACGAACCCAACTGCTTCTAATGGTAAATCAGTTCTATTTGTAATCTCTTTGCCTTTGTATATCCACATAAGTAAAAAAAGGGATGCTATTAAACACCCCTTATTTTATTTAATTAAAATGGTAAATCATCAGATACAACCGCTTGTTGTGGCTTTGCTTCTTCTTGTCGCTCTGCTTTTACGCAAGTTCCATCTGTCCAAACAACTTGACCATTTCCGATATATTTCTTTGGTTCTTTTGCTTCTCTTTGCTCTTTGCTTTGAGAATCAAATGCTGATGCGTTTTGCCCATAGGCATTTGTATCATCGTTCACAGATAGTGTGAAGTTGTAATACGTTCCTTTTTTACCTTTTACGAATTTCTCTTTTGGTAAATTGTCTAAATTGATACTTAAATTGATTAATGCACTCATAATTTTACTTTGGTTTTAATTTTGGTTTATATATTGTAAACCTAACAGTTTACTTTGATTGAAATTTGTAAACCTAACAGTTTACATTTTAGTTATCTATTGTACTATCTATTGTTTGTATTATGTGTCTAAAAACACTCCTTTCTTGTTCGCCAGTCACATCAACTCCGTTTAGAAGTAATCTGTAATGGTCTTTTTTTGTTGGTTTCATTTCAATATTATTCATATGTCTATTTTTTTAATGCGTCTTTTGTATTCTTTGAAATCTTGTATTTTGATTCAACGTTTGATAAATTACCACCACCTTTTAAATATGCTTTTACTTTTGTAAATTCTGGTGTGTTTTCATTCAACCAAGGTTTATCATCGTTTGATGCTTTGCTTGTTACTTTGCTTGTTGCTTTTCCGTGTGTGTTTGTCGAATCAGCATCTTTTGTGTCATCAATTAAAAACAATCCGTTTAAAGAGTATTTACGAGCATAAGAAGATGAACTACCAAATGATTGTGCGATGTCCATTCCTTTTCTGTTTGGGTCAATCCCAGCTTGTGCTTTTGTATGCACTTGGTTTTCTCCATCAGATATGATTGAAACTGCTTCAACAAATAAGATTCCACCAAGTTCTTTGATTTCGTCTGATACTGTTAAGGTGCAATTATATTTATTCAAAAGCGGTTTAACTGCTTCTAAAATGTCCTCACAACTTCTGTAATTGTACTTACCAAAATTATTTCTTTGGTTTTTTGGTGCTTTTAATTCGGCTTGAATTTTCTGTAATTTTTCCATCTGTTTTATTTTAGGTTTATAAATATACTACTTTTTATTGCAAACTTGCTTTTAAATTTAAAAAATTTCTTGTTCCGTATGTTGGAATTTTTAATTGATAGTTAATTTTAACATCTGTTAGGTTTGGGTCTTGCTCCATATGATACTCTATTTGTAGCTTTAATTTATCCCAAGCTGCTTGGTTTATCTTTTTATCACTTTGCATTGCTTCCATAGTTCTTTGATTTTTTCTTTTGTATAATGTATTCCACTATTTCCGTTTTGACCAATTATTTTCATTCGTTCGTTTGCTTCTTGTTCCCAATCAGAGAAGTCAGCGTGTTCTTTACATCGTTCGCAGATACCAGATTCTAACCAGTTTCCAGCACCGCAGCAGTTTGATTGTTCCATAATATTTGTTTTAGTTATTAATTACCCTACAAATGTACAAAGGCATTTTAAATAAAAGTGTTAAAAAGTGTTAAAGTTTATGTTAAAATTTCATTTAACCTTTCTGTGTAAGCGTTTACAGCATCTAATTCATCCGTAAATAAACCTAAATATTCTCTTTTTCCATTAAATTGTATCTGTGAAACCCATTTTTTAGCTACTTTATGCCAAGTAATACCAGCATAATCACTTGAATATCCTTTTTTATCTTTAGATGTATTTTCTCTATGAGAAATAATCTGCAAATTATCAACTCTATTATCCAAAGGATTGTTATTTATGTGGTCAACAATTAACTTGTGTCCGCAAGGATTATGATTCAAGAAAGCCATAGCAACAAGTTGATGTATTTGAAATATCTTACCTTTATTATTTATTGATAATTGAACAGCTAAATATCCATTATTCAATTTTGTTAATTTATTAAACCTTTCCCCTCCGTTTTTTTTTATTCTTTTTATTCTACCCTTATTTGATATTTTATACAATCCTTTGTAATTAGGAACATCCTTAAAAACTTCATTCATATGTTTATATTATTTATTTAATACAAATATACAACATTTTTAACAATAAAAAACAGTTTTACATAAAAGCAAAAAAAAGGGTTCAACATATAGCTGAACCCTTTTAGTGATAATAATCTAAAACAAAAATAGAGATGAAAAAATAGTAACAAATATTTCTTTGTTCAAATATACAATAAATAATTGCATTAAAATAGTTACTTATAAACAATATCGTCTAGGTAGCTATATTCAAGAAGCCAACCAGTAAATTATCTCTTTTTTAATGCCTATGTGTCGACTAAGGCGGATAAAACGGCTATTGTTATATAAGTTTTATTTGTGAAGTGAAGGGATTCGAACCCTTTGTCTGTACCTGTACGACTTTCACCAAGCCACCTCTAGGTTTGCAAACCAATTATATTCAAATATACAAATAAATATATGTATTAAAAACTATACTTAGTCACTAAAAATCATTTGCTGACGAAGTATGTTTTTTTTTATATACAGCACTCCGAACACTTATTTTTATTTAATTATAGCTAAATTTCTTTATTTATTTTTTTATATTAATATTTTACTATAAAACAGTAACTAATTAATAAATTACAAAGTTATATATTTTTATATCAAAGAAAAAATGAAATTATAATTATTTTTATTTTTATTTTTTATTTATTGTAATATTACTAGCTATCTTCTCTGCACTTCTACCAACTACATATCCTCCGATACCTAATTGTAGTAAGTTCCAAAACTCATTCTCTAAAGGTGGAATTGGTAAACCAAACAATGGTGCAATAAATTTTACATAGATAACAATAAAACCAAAAGCTAACATTAGTATTGGTCGCCAACTTCTTTGCAACCAATTACCATTTGCTTCTGCTAATACGATTTCTGTTTGTAGCTTCTGTAATTCTAACTGCTGTTCTTGTAGAACTTTAAACACTTCGTTTTTGGCTTTTAAACGCTCCTCATCAGACGTAAATAAACTATCTATAACTTTACCTACTTCCTTAACAACACCGCCAGTAAACCACCCTAAAATCTTATTCATCTTTATTCCATCTTATTTGTAACTGTACAAAGAATAAAAATACATTTACCTCTGAATAGTTAAAGTTATTATCTGGTTTAAAATATTGCCAACCAATAATCATTGAATCTGGTACTAATAAAATTAAGTTTATCTCCATTACCAACGTGCTTTTGTTTTCCTTATGTCATAATGTGTAAATGTAGCATAAGCGGATAAACCACCTTGCAACAATTCTCCTTCGTTAATCAACAAATCAACCAACTCAAATGTTTCTTGTGGTGTCATATCAGCAATAACAATATCAGATGCTTTACCTAACTTGTGTTGACTGTTTTTAGACCCTTTTACGACATTATCATTATAATCTATACATCTATATCCGCTATTAATTTTAATTGGCGTACCAACAACGTTTCGTAGTGCTTGTAACTGGTTTGCTAACTTCTGTACATTATGTAAAACACCCAAAGGCATATCACATCCGCAAGAACAATTAAACTCTGATTTACTAAAGTTTTTTGTTAATTTCATTTGGGTTTTTTAGTTTAAATATTTTCAATACAGTATAAACAATAGAAACAACTAATAAAGCTATTTTTAGCCATTGCTCAACGTTTGAAAAACTAACAGTAAATGTCAGTAAATTAATTGCTCCTATTCTTATATCTTGCATTTCCAAATTTAGAACTTTAAAGATTCATATTTTAATCCGTAAAAAGAGTGTACACCATCTCCATAAATTTCAACTGCTTTACCAGCCCAACCATAAGGGTGCGAATATTCTCCATTTTCGTCAGCTTCTAATCCATTCCATAAAACATCAACGTGCCAATTTTCTGACAATACCGCTTCTGTTTCTACATCTCCATCTTCGTTAATTACCGCTTGTTCTAAAACGATATTTCCAAGATGCACAATAGAATGGTTATGAGTTGGGTATTCGTTTCCGTTTTCGTCTGTTCCAGTTCCTAAATATTTAATCCTTAAAATAGAAGCTTCTTTTGAATCGAAAATATATTTTCCTATTTTTACCATTATATTGTTGTTAAAGCTGTTAATTGTTCGTCCGTTAAAGCTGTTTTAAATACTGCAAGTGCATTTACTTTTCCATACATTATATTCGTAGCACCATTTGAGGACGCTAAATTAAGTATGTCTAATCCAATCGGCATTATTGGAGCATTTGTGTCAACCCCAACCTCAACTCCGTTTACCCATAAAGAACAATCATTTTCTTTATATTTAAAAGCTATTTTATTAAATGCAGTTGAATCACTTATACCAGTATAATTGAAAATGGCTTGATATCCACCGCTTGTATAAAGATTTACATCTAACCTATTGTTTGAGTTATAAGATATAATTATCCTATTACTCGAAGTTCCATCTGACAAGGTTATTTCTCGGGTATTCTGTGTGCTATAAGCAGCAAAATCTACATACAGTACTCCCTCTGTTGAATTTATCAAAACTGTGTTTCCGCTATTTCCCGATAAATCTCTCAACCTTGTGGATATTGCCCCAGATGTTGGTATGTATGATGTTGGATAAGTTAAATTCTCTAATTGACCTTTTGTGCAAGTTCCACTTACTGTGCTTATTAATGTTCCAGAAGCAGTTGTAAAAGTGAGTGAAACTCTATTGTTTAACCCAGTACCAATAAGTGTTCCATTATACGTACCACTAAAAGTGATTGTTCCAGTTCCGTAAAAAGAAACAGTGTAGGTGCTTGCTAAAGTAGTGTTGTTTTGAGTGAATAGTGTTTCTGAATTTAAATATAAATTAGTTGACTGCGGTTCTAATAACCAACTTCCGCAACCACCCTCGTAATTAATTCTTGGTAAGTTTTCAGATACACTATCAACTAATCCTTGTGCATTAACTCTTGTTGCTGCTGAATTTCTTGTGAAAATAAAATCGCCATCTCCGTTAGTTGGTTTTACACTTAACATCTTACCATCATTGTAAGCGGTTGGTGTAAGTAATATTGATGCTTGTTCTAATAAATTCGCCATATTATTCGATAATTTCTAAAGCGGTTAGTGTTGCAGTTGTACAAATTGTGTTTTCAAAGTATGTTGCCCTTGCTTGTAACGTAGTTAATAAGCTAGGTACTGCACTTGTAATTGCATAATCATAATAAATACCACCCCATCCGTACTGAATAGGTAAGCCCCACCAAGAACTTTTATATATTTCGTTTGCCATCTTTTTGTTTTTTAGTTAAATACTTTTCCAATTTAACAATGTTTATTTGTTTCGGTTTATATCCTTTCATTATAGTACCCAATTTGAACCGCTTACATTTTTGTCTGGATATACATTAGAATCTTGATTGTCTAAATACTCTGGAAACTTTGAACTGTCAAAGCAAATAAAATCTACAAATCGTCTTGTATAGTATTCTGCAAAATCCCTTTCTTTTTGTACTAAATAATCAACCTCATCTTTTGAAACTGTTTCAGCATTTTCAGAACGATGTTTAAATATACCACCACTTTTAACTTGGTAAGCTGCAAATGGTAAAAAATCAACCATAGCGTAGTGAATTAACATCGGTTGAATATAATCATTAACCAAAGTCAAATAATCGCCAGTCAAAGTATCTGCTATAATATCAGATGCAATTCTGTTGTATAGTTTAGTACCTAAATAGTTTTGTATGTGTATCTCTTGTGCAATCTTAATAAACTGAATAAATGAATCCGTATCGGTGTTTCCATCAATAACAGAATTTTTTACTAAATCAGTTCTACTTATAAATAATGCTGTTGCCATATATCTTATTTGTTTACGAATCCGTTGTTCGGCATATCTGTTGGTCGCATTGCAACCTCTTTTGCGTTTACCTCTGGTTTAAAACCCTCTTTTTTTGCCTTATTTACGCTTACCTCTGCATTTGGATTACCTACATTTGGCTTTAGTTTTGAACCTTTTGCCATATATGTTTTTCTCATCCAAAAATGATGACAATCCCCACCACCTTTATATAACCAAATATCATAAGTATCAGCACCATTTAAACCCCAACCAGCATTAACTGCTCTTTTGCTCATTTGTTGTATATCTTCTTTGCGATATATCTTCTTTGCCGATACCATTTTCTTACAAAACTCTCTACTATTGTCAGATGCTCTTAAAGGTGCGTATTGATAACGTACTTTAAACTGTACACCCTCTTCGTTTTTACCATCTTGGTCGCTTTTTGAGTTTGGTCTTGCAGTTCCAGTTGTTGCAAAGTTCCATATTTTGGATAAAAGACTTGGATTCTTTTCGTTTAATTTTTTTATTTGTTCGTCCAACTCATCTTCCGAATCGTAATCGACCTTTCTCTCGTCAATTAATTCCCATTCGTCCAAGTCCTCATCTTCCCCAAAGTCCTCTAATGCGTTAAAAACCTTACTCATTTTAACACCAGTTTCTTCTTCCCTTGTTTCAGCATCTTTTACGTTCTCTAAATCCATAAACTGTAAAGGTTGTAAGGTCTTAAAGTATAGGTTTAAAGCAATACCATTAAAAGCAAGTATCTTATCAAGGGCATCGATTAAAAGTTCTTGAAAAGGGTTTATAACGATGTTTTGCATTAATATAGAAGCGTTCTTTAACTCCTCTGCATTATTACCAAATCCGCTATTGTCTTTAATACCTAAAAGCATTGGAGAAACAATCCTATGCGACATCATTATCTTGCTCTGTGCTTCACTTGAAATAAATTCGTATTGATTGTGTGCATCAGAAATTTGAACTGGTGTAATGTCCGCTTGTGATTCTTTTGAATCGTTAAAAGCAATTATTAGTTTTCCAGCAGAATTTGTTCCTTGAAATTTAGAAACAATTTTGTTCTCAATTAATGTTTGCGCTTCTTCGTCTGGCACTCCATTGTTAAAGTTAATTAATGATGCTGGTGCGAAACTATTTTTAATATTATTAACGTGAAAGTTTGCAATTTCTTCTTCAATCTCACTAAAGCTAATTCCAGAAACATAGTCTGGTGTACTATAATAATACATTCCAGCTTCATAAGGTTTTACATATAAAATCTCAATTGGTTGTACATTTTTTGAAACACCAAATGCTGGTATTCTCAAAGGCTTATCACTTGGTTTTGCGTTTGCCCAATCTGAATGATAATAATACGCTTGTACTTGCTTATCGCCCTCTGAACACTTTTCAGCCCTTAACGTTTCAATTGGTAAATGCTCAACCTTTTGAACTGTCTTTTTATCTTTTGAATAAATGACTTGGATAGCACATTGACCAGTTAATTTTAAATCATATGCCAATTGTCTTAAATCATCTTTTTTAAACAAAGATATCATTCTGGCATACGCTTCTGGCTTTCTTGAACTATCTGTTGCATCCAAACCTTTTCCATATATCATTTGTGAGATACCAGTAATACAAGCCCCAGATGTAGCACTTCCGTTTGCCCTATCTATAAGGAATTTAAAATAATTGTTATCCGAACCAAATTCAACCCATTCTTTATTTTTTGATTCAACAATTTCTGGTGTTGAGTAGCTTGACAAATTAACAAAACTCACTTTAGAATTGTTTTTTTTGGCAACTGTTGGTTTTCTGTACTTATTTATTTGTTTACTCATAGTATTATAAAATCGTTATTACCGCTCTTTGACTTGTATTCGTCTTTATTGACTGAATAGTATTCGTTGTTTGATTGGTCTGTTGATTGTGATGTACAAAATATTTTATCCTTATAGATTATATTCTGTGTATTTGTATCAATAACTTTTAAATCGTAAAATCTACCCTCTTTTAAATCAAATACATTTGATAGTTCTATGTAATTACCAACTTTTTGTGCCGTTGGTGTTATTGAAACAGTTGTATTTGTA
>Ga0208643_1001253_pt1 | contig 14616 bp, 8 predicted proteins | sample VirMetDEL_Nov_12_FD_184516 | JGI IMG/M metagenome (GOLD analysis project Ga0208643, IMG submission 184516) | Aqueous microbial communities from the Delaware River and Bay under freshwater to marine salinity gradient to study organic matter... | ecosystem: Environmental > Aquatic > Marine >... | reverse complement strand
ATTTGTATTCAAGCCAGTATCTTTGCTCTGACTCATTCGGTGTTAATCCTCCGTTATAACTGTGAGGCCTAACTTTGCTGTAATATCCAATGATGTAGTTAACAACTGACTTTTCAGCTTCAATAAATGAGCGATAACCTTTTGTTGGTACCCATTCTGTTTTTAAACTTCTAAAAAATCGCTCCATCGGACTATTATCCCAACAATTTCCTCGTCGACTCATACTTTGTTCAATTTGATAGCGCCATAGTAATTGTCGATAATTTCTACTCGTATATGTACTGCCTTGGTCTGAATGGAACATAACATAACACCTTTTGGTCGTCCTCTTGATTCAAACGCCATCGATAAGGCTTTCGTTGCTAGCTTAGTATCGGGTGAATATGACATTGCCCAACCCACTAGCTTTCGCGCAAATAAGTCCATCACGACAGCCAGGTAAGCCCAGCGGGTTCCTGTCCAAATAAAGGTTATATCACCGCACCAAACTTGATCAGGCTGACATACGGCAAACTGGCGTTCAAGTGTGTTCGGTATAGCTACATGCGGCTGCGTTGCCTTCTTGTATTTGTGACTTGGTAGCTGACAACTGACTAAGCCTTGTTCTTTCATCAAACGCGTAGCAACATAACGGCTAATCGCCAAGCCTCTTGCGGTGGCAATAACTGAAATGGTGCGAGCACCTGCCGAGCTATTACTTTCAGCATAAATACTTTTTACCATAGCCAGTGCTTTAACCTTTTCAGGTTTAATACGCCTACCGTGTATTGCCCAATACTTATAGCTGCTGCGATGAACATTAAACACATCACAGCAACGTTTAATGGCATGACTCCCTTTAAGGGCTTTGATTATCGCGAACTGTTGAGTGAGTCCGACATCAAGAGAGCCGTAGCCTTTTTTAGAATTTCCTTTTCTTCTTCAATGCGAGCAATTCGTTTTTTAAGTGCACGAATTTCAAGTTGATCTGGTGTTAATGGCATGGCTTTACTAGTTAAGCCATTGCGTTCATTTTTTAATTGGCGAACCCATTTATCTAATGATGATTTACCCACATTCATGGCTTTTGCCGTTTCAAGTACAGAGTGGCCTTTATCAACGACTAATTGAGCACATTCAAGTCTGAATTCCGGTGTGAAATTGGGTTTGGTTCTTTTTGTTATGGTGTCACCTAAAGTTTGATGAGGTGTATAATAACACCTCCAGTTAGGTGGCCAAATTAACTACGCCACTACACTTACAAAAATTGCACATTAATCAAGAATCAATAGGGCGATAGCCCCAGACTATACCACCTAAATCGTATTTACCTGCTCGTAGCTGGCTATAACCAATTTTTTCAAAACCAGCATCGTAAAATAACCCAATCCACTCTTTTCGAGAAACAAAACCGCCTTTATCCCACCAACCATCAAAAAGCCCATAGAAACCGTTTAAACACCACGGTATATCTTTTCTGGGATATGGAGATCCTTCACCAAGTATCAAAATCCCACCAGGCTTCAACATTTCTCGAATGTGCTGCATCGAAATTAACTTATTATCTGCACAATGAAGTGTATTCACACCAAAAATTGTGTCTTTATTTTTCCAACGACCAGGTTGATTAAAATTATACTCTGCGATTGTTCCTGGACAATTCGTTTTTTTAACTAAGTCTGGTAATAAATCGGTTCTAATGAATAATTCATTAACATGTCTGTCAATTAATCGACTGGTATTTCCAACCCCTGCGCCTAACTCTAAACACTCTCCATTCAGTAAGTTATTTTTAATCAAAAACTCAGCTGTGAGCTGGGCATATTCACCCATAGGATATTTAGTCATTAAATCTACCCACAACCCCTTATTTTCCGTTACTATATCAAGGCATTGTTTACGTCCAGCTATCAAATCTGCCCAATATTCAGCTAACAACCTAATTCCTATTTGTCCAGAAGTTTTTTCCTGATTATCATACTCTTCAGTGTTAATAGCATTGAATCTATCTACAAATGTCTGAGCTTGACGGTATATATAGGATAATTTCCCGGACATTGGTTGCTCGAAAGTAAGAATTTTTTTGTAAGCAATATATGCAGATGCTTGTAGCGCCTCGTAATTCGACTCACTACTTGGCATTGAAAACATTTTACTCGCCATCAAGCTTCTTTGAGGTTTTCGAGTTGATGTTTGGGCCACTGGTTCAAATCTTACTGTTTCAATAGGGGGACGTTGATGAGAAATCTTATCGTAAATATCTTTAACACTAGTCTGATTATTTAATAAAATGTTTGCTCCAATAACATTATCCATCTTAGAGTTCATTACGCCATAACAAATTATTTCTTTACATTCAGGAATCTCAGTTTTAATTAAGTCTTCAATATCAACTGGGTAAAGAGTTTCACCACCTCTGTTTATAACCTCCTTTAGTCGCCCCTTAAGAACAAGATACCCATCTCTGAAACAACCAAGATCTCCAGTTGCTAAATAGTCTTCTTGATTTAGTGCTTTGTTCGTTGCTTCAGGGTTATCTAAATACCCTAACATCATTCCTTTTGACTTAACATAGACCTGTTGTTCAATTAACCGACAATCTGTTTCCTCAATTGGTAACCCCACCGGTGGATGTTGCTCTATATAATGATACTTAAACGCTTCATCAGAAAGTAAAGGCATCAAAAAACTAAAATTAACGGCCTCTGAAAGTCCATACCCTTGACGTAGTCTTGGGCCAAATTTTCTGTAAAAAGATTCACATTGTTGTGAGGATAACGGGGCAGAAGCAGAAATAAAATATTTTAATGAGCTGAAATCAAGTTGTGAAATATTATAATCTAAAATCTCAGATAAAATAGCAGGCACAATTGATATAGTCTTCACGTTGTGTAATGCACATTCAGTAAGTAGTTCGTGAGGAGTAGGATTAGTAAATAAAATGAATTTCGATAGGGTTATATAATGACCTAATAAAGACATTACTAACGCATTGCAATGGTATAGTAACAAGCAAGTAGCGTGCAAATTATTGAAGCCAAACTGGTGTTCTTTCGCAATAATATTCGAATTATGTAGAACTGCTTCTTTTGTTAGCATCACTCCCTTAGGACTTGACGTTGATCCTGAAGTGAATAATATAAATGCTAGCTGTATATCTTGCTTCTGATAACTTTCGAACACCCTAATTTCTTCATTGCGACCGCCTACCCAGCGAGAGGGTTGTACTAAATTGAAAATATACATTTTCTGTTTAGTGCTTAAACGAGGATCTATTGGAACTACAGTTAAATTTCTTTTAAAACAGTGCACGATTGTCCATGCAAGGGTATCGTTACTCGGCATTTCTATCATTATGCACGAATTTAACGGACATTCCTCTATCCAACTCAACTTAGACTCTATATGCGCAGGTGCGCTTTTTGAGAAGTCAATTATACTATAAGACATATAAAATCCTTAAATAGTAATCGATCCGTCTATAACCGATTACTTGTAGCAATGACTAAAGCCCTTGACTCAACATATGCGTACCATTAAACATTGGATGATTACTTTCCATTGAACCAACTGAGCTAAAGATATGTATCGGAATTACAATTAATCCCTCATCATCAGTTTCAAAATGATGAGGGCTCATTTTATCCAGTATCACTACTTGCCCTGGCTTTAGTTCCTCAACTACATTTTTTTGTTCCATTCCAACAATGCTTTTCCCCTTTCCCTTCAATACATAGACAACACGAGGCGTTGAATGAATATGATGTGCCTGTTCTTTTGTATAAGCTGGTATTTCAAGCATTTGAACGGTAGGATCACCGAGCCTTTCCGGAGCAAATATTTGCCGTGTTGAGCAGCCATTTACATAAGGTAAAGTTGTTTTTATATTTAATCCTGACGTTTTGTTTTCAGGTGAATAACCTCTTAATACTAATCCAAAGTATTCAACATTTACATTACATGGGCCTCTCAGCCACTTCACAGTCGTATCATTGTCAATAAAGATAATACTGTCACCTATTTCGACAGCAACGTTATGCTCACCAATAAAGCATTTATAAGAATATAAGTCATCTACATTACTTTCGATTATGCCACGATAACCTCTATCAAAGTATTTGACTCCGTATAACTTCATCACATATTCTTTTTCATCCATTTCTTGTTGCAACTTTAGATCCTCTTCAAATTAATTAAACTTTTATTAAGTGATTGACTTTATATGTAACTAACAACAATTTATCAACGGCCGAAATTAAATGGCATTCACTTACTCTTCGAAATGCATTCTTTCTACTGTTAAGTTGCTGTGAATACCTTACCTTTAAATACATCTGAGTACTTGTAAAAACGGGTTTGTGAAAGTCAATGTTAATCCCTGTCGCACAGATTAATTTCTCATAACTGTGCTGAGAAACAAGTATACGATTAATCAATCCCTGCACAAGAATCCCGGAAACGCACCTAACCTTAATAAAAGGGTTATTAGGAAACTCTTCAATATGTATTGGAATAGAGTCGTATAAACAAGCGAATTTTTTTGCTTCTTCCTCATCTATAGAAAATTGAGAACTAGTGAACTCCATTGCCATGAACCATTCCTTTTACTATTTACTCTTAAAGTAAAGCCTACTGGTTTATCTTACATTAATTACATGTTTATTAAAGTAATTTTTAGAAATAAAATAAATAACACTTACCTTTTCTCGACGATTCTATACCGCATTACGTCTTATTTAGCTTCAACTTTATTACGATCCAGTCAAATTGCTGATTAATATGTTCGCATCCTAGAAAGGGTAAAGTCGTTGAGATATTATCGTAATACTTAATTTTTACAGTGCTGTCAAAACGATTAAACCTTAACCTCATATCGACCAAACCAGCATTCAGTATATATCACTCAGTGCTATACGTAGCCTCTTGATTATCATTAGATTTTTTAGATAACAAATGAAGCTGTGATGAAAACGTTGCATTTACAAACAACTCTGAAACGGTAAGTTTCACATTAAAAACCTCGAAAAGTTTTCGTTTCAACTTTAAATTAGCCATAGAACAAGCACCGAGAGAAGTCAAAGTACTTTCGGCTAGTGCTACCTTACCTGTTAACTCTAGCCATATAACTTTTAATTTACTTTCAACTTTATTTTCATCACTCTTTGTTAATTGGAGAGCTTCATTAACCTTTTGTTTACAGGTTGAATTGTACAACTTTAAAAGTGCACTTCGATCGACTTTCCCGTTACGAGTCAACGGCAACGCATCAACACATAAAACCGAACGAGGTATCATAAAACTGGGTAAAAAAACACTCACCCCTTGCTTTATCTTTGACTCCTCTAGCTCGCTACCTTCATAGGGTTGAACAAAACTCACTAACTGTTGCTTGCCTTTTTCTCCAACGGCCAGTGTTTCACCATTTTGAATACTTGATAGACCACATAACACTCTATTAATGGCTTCAAGCTCTATCCTAAAGCCATTAATTTTCACTTGCTGATCGTTACGCCCAACAAATCGAACCAAGCCTTCGTTATCAATATAACCAAGATCACCGCTACGGTACCCTCGAATTCCTCCTAGCGATTCAAGCACAACAAACCGCCCAGTATTCTGCTCTTTTTTCAGATAGCCTTTCGCTAACCCCAATCCTGTTGTGGTAATTTCTCCAATACACCCTTGAGATACCACTTGACTCTTTTTATCTAAAATAAAGACATCACTACCACTCACTGCTGCTCCTATTGGAAGCGCTTCATGCTCTGGCCAGTCAAGTGGGACTTTGTAGTAACTTGTAATTGTTGTGTCTTCGGTTGGACCGTAAGCATTAATAATATTGATATGTTGATTGTTCTTATATACAAGGCCAACATGCGCTGGCGAAACGACTTCCCCACCAACCAGTAATTGCTGAACACCGTTAAAAGCTGTCGGATCAATATCCACCATTGCATGGAACAGTGCCGCAGTAAACAACAAAGTATTAACACCTTGCTCAGCTATTAAATACCTTAGGTGTTGCGTATCTAACTGAGGCTCAGTCATCAAACACAATTGACCACCATTCAATAGCGGTGCCCAAAACTCTAAAGTAAACGCATCAAATGCTAGTGCCGAAGCACACAACATCCGAATATCTGAATTAAGCTCCATATAATTCGGTGATTTAACTAGCCGAACAACTCCCTGGTGAACACACTCAATCCCCTTAGGCTCACCTGAGGTTCCAGATGAAAAGTTAATATATATAGGGCTGGTTCCAGTTAACGACACTTGCTTGTAGCCATATGAGTCTACTTTTAACAACTCGCCTACACACAGTGACTTAACTCCAGTGATCACAAAACTTTCATCGACTGTTAAACAGAGCTTCATCCGACACTGGTTCGCTAGTATTCCTTGTCGTTCGGACGAGTCGTCGGCCCGAAGTGGTACATACACACCACCAGTCATGACAATACCAATGATGGCATAAGCTAAAGACTCCGCTCTTGGAAGCATCAAGCCAACCCTATCTCCGGGTTTGACTCCCTTAGCCTGTAATTGTGAGGCAATCTTTTTTCCATTATTCCATAATTTCTCATAAGTAACTTGAGAATCTCCATATCGCACCGCTATGGTATTAGGCGTTTTCCTAACCACACTTTTCAGATGCATTAGAACATTGTCATCACTTTCTTGAGGGGCTGATAACTCAGGAGCAACAGCCGTAAAGTGTCCGCCATTTCTTATTAGATCTATAAGTAGTCGCTCTATGCAATTGACAGTTTTAGAACTGATTTGTGATGGATTAAACTCCCATTTCATCTGAATACCTGCTTTAACAGTGTGCATAGACAACATTAATGGGAACTTAGGAGTAACTAATTCAGTATTTCGCCGTTTAACTTCCACACCAGAAAGCAAAGGTGTTGTTAACACCCCATCCTGCCATGCAAACACAACTTGCTGTAATGGGTGAAATCCTTCATGTGATTGTAATTTTAGTGCAGGTAATAATTGATTGAAGTCTGCGTTCGCGGCTGAAAAGTCTTTATGAAGTTCTTGTTGAAATTCCGATAGCTCGATATTACGTCTGTAATGCACTGGCACCATCGAGAGCAAATAGCCAACCAAACGACTTGATTGACTATTCTCTCGATTCGCATAAGGCGTACTTACGACAACATCTTCTTGTCCTGTATAACAACATAATGTTTTTCCTAACAAAGACATAGCCGCAGTAAAAACAGACACTTGATTCTGCTTTGCCAAATCACGCAACGCTTCCGTATCATTAGGATTTAACTCTGTATAACGAATATGTGGTTCATTTTTATCAATAAACCCAACATTATGTAGCTTAAATGTTTCATATTTTGCTAAACGATCAATCCAATAATTTTGTTGTTTGGGCTGCTCATTCTGATAAGAAAGATAGTCCAAATAATCAACAGCTAATGGCTCAAGTTTATTCCCATTATATATATCACTTATATCACGCCATAACTGATCTATTGACCAACCATCGATAATGATGTGTGGGAAATTTAAAATCAGCACCACATGGGTATCTGATAATTTAATTAAACGTGCAACAAACAAGCTATCCTGAGTCAAATCAAAATGGCGGTTTTGTTCCAATTCATAAGCTTTTTGAACAGCAATCTCATCGCCATCAAAAGACTCTGGAGACCAACCATAATCGAGATTTGAGCGTAATAATACCTCGTCTTCTTCTTCAACAAATACACTATGAAGCGAATCGTAACGACCATAAACTTCAATTAGAGCCTTCGTTAATCGCTTCTCATCCAATTCACCATGGAAGTCATAGCTCATTGGGATGTTGTAGGTCGATGATTGCCCTATATTATACAAAGGCCACAAAGACATCTGTTGGGAGCTTAGTTGTATTCCCTGTTGCTTATTTTTCTTTTCAACTGATTGAATTTCACTAAAATCGGGGTTGCTCTTTAAGTAACTTACAAGCTCATTTTTACTCGCCTTTAGCTTAACCAAAATTTCTTGATGAATAGGAGTGGTTTTAGACTTAACGATTATACTATCTCCATCAAGTTGTAAAAATATGCCTTCTTGTTGCAACTCAGATATAAAAAACTTCATAACCTAAACTCCTCGGAAAACTCATCTAAATCAACATTGATTGCAGACATATCAAGATGTGAAGCGACAGCCTTGATATTACCTAACACTATGAAATTTAAAACTTTTAAGGGAGCATTAAACTCATTTTCAATTTCGAAACAAATCTTCATAGCCATCAGAGAATTGACACCTAATTTATAGAAATGAGTCATTATATCTAACTCACAATGATTCATTTGCTGAGCAACTATCTTTGCCAGTTTCTTTTCCGTATCAGTCTCTGGGTAACAAAGTGATTGAGAAGAAAAATGAATATCCGGCAGAGCTTCCCTGTCAATCTTGCCATTCGGAGTCAAAGGAAACTCCTTTAAAATCAATACCCTACTTGGCACCATGTAAGATGCAAGAAAACGTTGACAATATCGAATAATCTCACTTTCAACTCCCTCTAAAGACTCAACATAAGCAACTATCTGCTCTATTGTACCAACACTTCGTACTACTACAGCAACTTGTCGTACCGTATCCATCCGCTTTATAACTTGCTCGACCTCTTCTAACTCTACTCTGTATCCTGACACTTTTACTTGCTGATCTGATCGACCATGAAACTTAATTTCATTGTTAGTTCCTAACGAAGCCAGATCTCCCGTACGATACATTCGCTGACCAGTACATGGGTGAACAACGAACCTTTCCTCTGTTAATTCAGGATTATTAAGATAACCCGTTGCTAAACTAACTCCTGAGATCCAAAGTTCACCTATAGCCCCCTTAGGTACATTATTCATAGAATCGTCTAATATCAGAAGCTCTGTATTGTTAATTGGTGATCCCAATGAAACTTCGCTACCGCTACCAAGTTGCTTGTAAGATGACCATACAGTGGTCTCTGTCGGTCCGTACATATTAAAAAATTCACCCGCACTTTCACCTAAAGTGCAAGAAAGTGCTTCATCCATTGCTTCTCCACCACAAAGAATTGTCTGCTGAAGAGTTGGCTTCCAGTCCAAGCTAACTAGGGTCTTCCATATACTCGTAGTTGCCTGGCAATGAGAAACACTATGATTATTTAAGTAATATTTTAAAGCATTAGCATCCTTATTTTCTTCATCCATAGTTAAAATAACCTTAACTCCTTTAATCAAAGGTAAATATATTTCTAATGTTGATATGTCAAATGAAAATGACGTTAATGCTAGCCACACATCTTGCTCTCTTAACTTTAACAATTCATCCATTGCATCAATAAAGTTTGCAAACGCGTGGTGACTAATAATAACTCCCTTTGGATTACCCGTAGAGCCAGATGTATAAAGACAATACATCGCTGAAGTCATATCTATATCAACATCAGTGAGAAACTCTGTAGATGGAATATCACGTGGAATTGTGTACTTAAACTTACCCGGTTGATCTGAAACAACAAATTTAATATCACTATGTTCAATAATATAATTAATTCTTTCCTCAGGAAACATAGGATCTAATGGGATATAGCACACACCTACTGCTTGACAAGCTAGCATCCAAGCAACAGATTCGATACTACGAGATAAATAAATACCAATTTTCAATCCAGATTCAACACCGAGTTGCTGAATATACGCCGCCCGGCTGTCGGTTATATGAAGTAGCTCACTATACGTACAATCTTTTTGACCACAGCTTATCGCTATAGAATTTGGTGTAAGTAACGCTTGTGACCGAAAGCGTTGGTAAATAGTAGAAGTGCTAACCATCACGTCCTTACCTTTTGTCCTATTAGCTTCGACAGGTAATTGACTGATTAATTTAGTATTTTCACATAAAATAACATCCAAAAAACCACAGAAGACATTTATCATACTTTCTACAAGCCATTGTGGAAAAACACTCTTTTTGAATTCCCATAACATATGAACAGGATCATCTTCCCCTACTTGATCTTTTCGTGGAATTACCACGACTGATAAGTCAAATTTTGCAGCATTGCTATCTATAGCTTCAAATACTTGAAAATTTTCAATACCGGGTAAATCCATTTTGGGCATTGGAGAATCATGAAATCCGAAAAACACTTGAAATAAAGGATTAACTCCAGGCTCACGTTCAGGGTTTAGCTGTTTTATCAAATATTCAAAAGGAAAAACCTGATTATTTTGTGCATCAAGAACTGTTTTTGACACCTGACTTAATAATTCAGAAATAGACATTTCACCGTACAGTTTTGAGCGCAAAACAACCGTATTTATCATCATGCCTATAATAGAGTCCGCATTCACCCATTGTCTATTGGCAAACGCAGAACCAATACAGATATCATTATCACCTGAAAATCGCTGAAGCATTAAATAATAGATGCTCAGCAATATACTAAATGGAGTTTCCTCCCTTTGTACAGCGAGCAATTCTATCGCTTCCCATTTCTTTCGCTCTAAATGAAAACGTAAAGTAGTACCTATATTTTTATCTATTGTTATCGTTGATAGTTTAGGAAGGTTTATTTTTAGTGCTGCCCCCGCTAAATTATTTGACCAATAAGTCAGATATTCATCAGCCGCTTGACTCCCCAACCATTGTTTTTGAGTAATACAATAATCACCGTATTGTCCTGGCATAGGCAACTCATCGGCAGTTTTCTCGCTATGCTGCTTGTAATAAAAACCAAACTCCTTGAGAAATAAATTGAACGACCAGCCGTCATGTACCAAGTGATGTTCAATATGAACTAGTACAGACTCTTGTTCGTTCATTTTGATTAAAGCCCATCGAACTAAAGGTAATTTCTCTAAATTAAAAGGTTCATTTAAATCTTCCTGTATCAAGCGTCCTAACTCTTTCGACTTCTCCGCCTCTGGGATTGTTGATATGTCAATTTGAATTAACTTGATTTCATAGCGTCGGAATACCCTTTGTACCCCACCACCACTTCCTTTGATAAAAGCCGTTCTAAAAATACCATTTCTATCAACCACTTTTTGTAACGCGCGTTCAACCGCAGTGGAATTTACTTGTCCAAATAACGATAACCTTGCTTTCGCATGATAGGCTTTATCATTAAGGTCCGTGTTAGCCAAATACCAAATGGACTTTTGTGATGATGAAAGCGGTAAATCTACATACTTAGCTTTTGAATCAATATTTTCATTAATGACAACTTGTTTCGAATCCGCATTTTTAATAGCACACCAAATTTTCGCCGGGCTTCTAAATTTATGCACAATAGAAAAATCAAGTAACAAAGAAAAGGTGCGATAGACTTCAGCAGAAATAGAGATCAAGGTTACCGAGTTGCCCCCCATTCCGAAAAAGTCTTCGTCCCAACCAATAGTAACTCCCATGTGTTGATTAAATATTCCGAGAAACGCTTGTTGCTGGCTTGACAAATCAGAATATCTTTCAGTCGATGACACTTCAGGGAAAGGAAGTTTTGACTCATCAACTTTTTGATTACTGGTTAATGGTAACTCCGACAGCCGTTGAATCGATGATGGAATCATATAGTATGGGAGTTTTGCTTGAAGCTTTTGTTTTATTGCACCTTGATCGAATGGATTCACACTTGAGTAAACCACATAAGCCAACAAAATATCTTGTGAACCTACCTTTTTACACAAGACGTAAGCTTGTTCTACTTCTTCTAAACCTAAGAGGTTTGCAAGAATGTCGCCTAACTCAATTCGAAAGCCATTCAGTTTAACTTGCTTATCCTTCCTTTCAATAAACTCGATATTACCTTGAGAATTAAAACGACAAATATCTCCTGTTGCATAAACATCAAATGGTTTTCCACCGTCGATATTTAATGTAAAAAAAGCTTCTTTTGTGAGATCGTCACGCTCATAATATCCTCTTGATACACCTATGCCTGCGACCACTAACTCTCCACTTTCTCCGTGTGGCAAAACGTGAATATGTCCATCAATATGGTTTTCATCTATAATATAGCATTCAATACCCTGCAAAGGCTGACCAATATCTGGCAGCGCTGTTATTCCAGGTTTAACAACAGAAGAAGAGACAATAACCGTGCATTCTGTAGGCCCATAAGCATTTTCAACTCTGGTATGCCATGATGATGGAGGCCTAATTGTTAAACGCTGACCAGCAGTTTGAAGAACTCCTAAGCTACTAGGTAAATTGACTCTTTCATCAGTCATCAGACTCTCAGCTAAGGGTGTAGGCAGCCAACTAAACGTTATTTCATTTTTATGATAAAAGTCAATCAGTCGCTCTTTATTCAACAAGACGTCCTTATCAACAATGTAAACCGACGCTCCTGATAATAAGGCAGGTAGCCACTCTAACATAGCAGCATCGAACGCGATATTAGCAACAAAGGTTACGCGAGAGCTATTGTCGATACCATAATGTTTTAAAAATGACTCAACAATAGGTTCCAATGACTCCCTCCCCACAACACATCCTTTGGGTTTACCGGTAGATCCAGAAGTATAAATAATGTAGGCTATATCATTTTTTTTAAACGAAAATTTATTAGCGTGCTCAATATTTTGCAACTTTTCGGTATTTAAAGTAACCACCTCTATATCTTTAGGTAACTCACAAAAATCAAGTCGAATAGCGTTTTTAACTTTTAAATCAGTAAAGATAAGTTGAATTCGTTCTATGGGCGTGTCATGGGATATTGGTATTATTCCGACGCCTAATTTCCAACACGCTAAAACCGATGTAATGTATTTGGCCGAGCGTTGTCCAATAATAGGTATAACCTTTGGCAAAGGTCTATGTTTGCTTTCAAAAACCTTTAAAATTTGGTGCGCATAATAATCAGATAGCTCATCCAACTCTTTGTAGGTCAAAAGTTCACTGCTCGTAACAATCGCTGTTTTATTTGAATAGGCTTTAAAAACTGAAAACTTATTAAACATATGCATTACTTAGTTAAACCTAATCAATATCGACTCACCAATCAAAGCAACGGCTTCTGGAAGTCGAAAGCTAATTTCAACGGTATTAGAACCCTGCTTCACAATAGGTGAAACGTAATCCAAAATTGCTCGCTGAGAATCAGGAAAGCCACTTAGTTCTACAGATTCAAGTTCAAGAAGTTTGACTCGACTCGCAGAGATAAATGCTTTTAAATACAGTGTATTGGGATTGTAAATAGCGACAATAGGATTACCCACCGTAATTCGCTGAAACAGGGCTGGATTTCTTTCGATTACGACACCGTCATATGGCGCTAAAATCGATTTCTTCGATAGAACATCTTCTAACTTTTCGATTTCCACCTTTAGACGTTCTATCTCACTTTGACTATTCAAAACGTCAACTTGTTTTTCAAATAGAAGGTAGTCTGAAATTGAATTGTTCTTCTTTAATTCAACATATCCCTCTGCAATAACGTTCTGTTTTTTTAACTTTAGAGTTAAAAATTCTTTTTGATGACGATAATTTACCAGCAACCTCTCTTCATAAGCACTGTCAACTTTAAATAAGGTATCACCTTTTTTGAACTGAGTGCCTACATCTAAAATAGACTCAACTATACCTTTAACCTCGCTGGCAATGACGACTTGGCTTTTTGAATAGATAACGGCAGCCACTTCATAACCGTCTCTATCATTTCCAGAAACGAGTCCACTAAATAAAAAAAGCGAAAATACCAATAGATATCGATTCATAATGCTACACCCTCATCCAAAATATTTTTATTTATATTGTTTTCTTTAGTTAACTTTCTTTCAGTTAAGCCTATCGTAGTTATAGCCGATGGAATGACGATAAAAACAGTCATTAGATTAACAATTATACCACCGACAATCACCGCAGCTATACCTTGATAGATAACAGAGGCTTCCGAGGGAACAAGTAGCAACGGCAATATACCTAGCACCGTAGTTATCGAACTGATCACAACAGCTCGATAGCGCTCAGTGCACCCCTCAATAAGCGCTTTTGATATAGACTTTCCACCTTTAGAATATTTTTGGTTGATAAGATCAGCTAATAAAATAGCATTATTAGCAACAATCCCAAGCATAACCATGAAACCAATTATAGTTAATACATTAAAGTCAACCGCAGAGATTAAACTTAGTAAATGAAACCCGATTAAACCGCCAAACAAAGAGGTTGGTAGTGATAGCAACACACAGATACTTAGTCTAAATGACTTTAGAACTAAAGTTACGATAAGTAAAAAGGCTAACATGACAAAAACTAGCATCAACATTAAAAAACTTTTGGCCTTACTTAAACTTGCCGCGCTACCTTCAAGAGTCACAAATCCCTTTTCACCTAGAAGCTTTTTTAGCTCGGGGATAACCAAAACTTTCAGTTCATCTACCACATCAGATACTGAGGTTTCTTTATTGGTAATTTGTAAATTAATAGACACTACAGTCATACCATTCATGCGAATTAATGATGGGGGTTCTTGACTTTTAACCACCTCCATTAAATCGCCAACGTACATTTTTTGTCCACTCAAAGAGACATAAGGTATGGATAGCAGATCACTGGTTGGATTCTTCATCGAAATAAACACATTGAGTGGCTCTCCATTATCTGACCACTTACCAATGAAGTCCGAAACCC